>Ga0209168_10000821_pt1 | contig 27420 bp, 33 predicted proteins | sample Coa_R1_FD_187156 | JGI IMG/M metagenome (GOLD analysis project Ga0209168, IMG submission 187156) | Surface soil microbial communities from Centralia Pennsylvania, which are recovering from an underground coalmine fire - Coalmine... | ecosystem: Environmental > Terrestrial > Soil > Unclassified ...
AGCGCTATGGGTGTCAAAAATGCAGTAGCTGGAACACGTGCCCCGATGAAGAGGGGACTGAAACCAACTCCGGAGGGACAGTCTACGTTCGCCGCGGGCTCGCTGGAACACGTGCCCCGATGAAGAGGGGACTGAAACCTGCGCGCAACCGATCCAAGCGACCTCTTTACCTTGCTGGAACACGTGCCCCGATGAAGAGGGGACTGAAACGGAAAAGTCAAATGCGCGTGACGCTCCATGCTCGCCTGCTGGAACACGTGCCCCGATGAAGAGGGGACTGAAACGGAGGAGGAGGCTGAGGAGGCGTGCCGGCATCGGCTGGCTGGAACACGTGCCCCGATGAAGAGGGGACTGAAACACAACCAGTTGATAGAGCTGCTGCTCAATGGACTGGGCTGGAACACGTGCCCCGATGAAGAGGGGACTGAAACTTACCGCTGCTGCTCTGCCATTGCCAAGCGGAGCCTCAGCTGGAACACGTGCCCCGATGAAGAGGGGACTGAAACAGGGACGCTGGACGATATTGCTTCGCGGATGGACGCCGCTGGAACACGTGCCCCGATGAAGAGGGGACTGAAACAGATCAACTGGGACGATGCGGCTCAGTATTTAGAGAGGCTGGAACACGTGCCCCGATGAAGAGGGGACTGAAACTAGTTACTTGCATTTCCTTGGTGCTGGCCGCAGTCGTTTGCTGGAACACGTGCCCCGATGAAGAGGGGACTGAAACTTCATGCAGCCCTCCGTTTCCGCGGGGGTGTGAAGTTGCTGGAACACGTGCCCCGATGAAGAGGGGACTGAAACAGGCCACGGAGAATACCGCGCTTCAATCCAATCGCGCTGGAACACGTGCCCCGATGAAGAGGGGACTGAAACTCGGCGTAACCGAACCGCCAGAAAGTCTACTTGTGGCTGGAACACGTGCCCCGATGAAGAGGGGACTGAAACATGATTCTCCTATTCTTGAAACCGTGGCCCCGCAGTTGCTGGAACACGTGCCCCGATGAAGAGGGGACTGAAACATTTCGATTTTTGCGCCATCGGCGTGCTTTTCATCGCTGGAACACGTGCCCCGATGAAGAGGGGACTGAAACAAAATGGGACCCAGGTACATCGGGGCATCGGGGCATGCTGGAACACGTGCCCCGATGAAGAGGGGACTGAAACGCACTAACGTCCCGGTGACTTCGATTCCAGTTGTAGAGCTGGAACACGTGCCCCGATGAAGAGGGGACTGAAACCGCTGGCAACCTCTGCCGCGCCCTGCGAAGGGAAAGCGGCTGGAACACGTGCCCCGATGAAGAGGGGACTGAAACAGACAAGCCCAATGATAATCGCTGCAAAAAGTATTCGCTGGAACACGTGCCCCGATGAAGAGGGGACTGAAACGGGGGATTATTGATCTCGGGCACAGCGAAGGTTATCGCGCTGGAACACGTGCCCCGATGAAGAGGGGACTGAAACCCGGGAACCTCAGATTAGCAGCAGATCAGATTCGAGCTGGAACACGTGCCCCGATGAAGAGGGGACTGAAACGGAATGTTGATCTGTAAATAGAGGTTCGCTTGATTCTGCTGGAACACGTGCCCCGATGAAGAGGGGACTGAAACGGAATGTTGATCTGTAAATAGAGGTTCGCTTGATTCTGCTGGAACACGTGCCCCGATGAAGAGGGGACTGAAACTTGCTTTTGGGCAGACGGCGGGCGCGGCCATGATTGTTGCTGGAACACGTGCCCCGATGAAGAGGGGACTGAAACTGCTGCCGAAGAGCCTTGGCCAGCTCACTGCGAATCGAGCTGGAACACGTGCCCCGATGAAGAGGGGACTGAAACACTCTGAACTGGAAATAGCTGCAGGCGTGCTCTTCAAGCTGGAACACGTGCCCCGATGAAGAGGGGACTGAAACAAATTAGACCTCAGTACTGCTCTGTGACTTCGTAGACCGCTGGAACACGTGCCCCGATGAAGAGGGGACTGAAACGCGCAATACTCGCTCCAGCTTGAGCGCCCGGTATCGCGCTGGAACACGTGCCCCGATGAAGAGGGGACTGAAACTTGCAAGCTGGAAAGTATGCGGAGATGATGCAAACGTGCTGGAACACGTGCCCCGATGAAGGTGTCCTTTCGGCAAGGCGGCGTGACTCAGGTAGGGCGAGCTTGGTAAGGTCGTTCTCTGGCCCGGTGGGCTGAGGAGGACGGATGAAGAGGGAGCAGCCTGATATTCCCCACGGCATGCGGAAGATTGTCGGGCGCTTCAAGCGGTGGCGGAACAAACATCCTGGGGTTCGCTTGCCGATTCCAACGCATCTCTGGATCGCGGCAGCGGAGGCTGCGCGGGAAAATGGAGTAGGACGTACGGCGCAGATTCTAGGATTGGAGTACGGCAAACTCAAGCGGCTGGCGGAGTCAAGCACCGCGGCTACAAAAGCCGGGACAGTACCGCCGACATTTGTAGAACTGATTGGCTCGCAGGCCGGCGGACTGTCGGAGTGCCTGATTGAGTTGGAAGGTCCGCACGGCAAAATGCGTATCCAGTGGAAAGGAACTACGGCGCCGGATCTGGCCGGATTAAGTCGGGCGTTGTGGGTGCGGACGTGATTCAGATTACGCCGCAGATGCGCATCCTGGTAGCCATCGAAGCCGTGGACGGAAGAAAGGGCATTGATTCCCTAGCGCGGTTGTGCCAAGAGAGACTGGCAGCCGATCCCTTTTCTGGTTGCCTATTTTTGTTCCGCAGTCGAGCGGGAACATCGATTCGTATCCTGGTGTATGACGGGCAAGGGTTCTGGCTGGCACAGAAGCGGTTGTCGAAAGGGCGTTTTGTGTGGTGGCCGAGCGGAAACGAGCCCACGCGGGTACTGCAGGCCCATCAGGCGCAGATGCTGCTGGCGGCCGGCAACCCGGATGCGAAAGCGGCGCCGGTATGGCGGCGTGTGAGCGCGTAGTAAAGAAGAATAAAAAAGAAGCACCACGTTTTTCCACTTGCGTTCCAACTTCAACTCTGCCACACTAGCGGCATGGCGACGCAGTGGAAGTATCGCGGGCGGGAGATTAGTACTGAAGATGTCGCGCTGATTCGGCGGTTAGTCAGCGAGCATCCGGGAGCCAGCCGGCGATCTCTGTCAGCGAAACTCTGCGCGGCCTGGCAGTGGAAACAAGCCAATGGCGCACCGCGCGATATGGTCTGCCGCGGTCTTTTATTAATGCTGCATCGGGCGGGCGAGATTGAGTTGCCGCCGGTGCGCTTCACTCCACCCAATCCGCTCGCGAAACGGGAGCGACCCGAGGCAAGGTTGATCGACAACACGCCTATCCGTGGTCCTTTGAGCCAACTTCAGCCGATCGAGTTCCAGCAGGTGCGGCGCACGGCGGACGAACCGTTGTTCAATAGCCTAATGGAACAACATCATTATCTGGGTTATGAGCAGCCGGTGGGCGAGCATCTCAAGTATGTGGTCTGGGCGCGGGGGCGGCCCATCGCCTGTCTGGCCTGGAGTTCGGCTCCGCGTCACTTGGGCAGCCGGGACCGCTTCATCGGCTGGAGTGCGGAAGCACGGCGGCGCAACGTTCGCTTTCTCGCCTATAACACGCGCTTTCTGATTCTGCCCTGGATCGAGGTACCACACTTGGCTTCGCACCTTCTCGGACGTATGGCCAAGCAGCTGTCTAAGGACTGGGAGTGGCTCTACCAACACCCCATCTATTTTCTAGAAACCTTTGTCGACCCGGAGCGGTTTCGTGGCACCTGTTACCGCGCCGCCAACTGGATTCTGTTGGGGCGGACCACGGGCCGGGGCAAAGACGATCAGACCAACCGTGCGAATCGATCTATCAAAGAAGTATTGGGGTACCCACTGAGCCGTCGCTTTCGCGAGTTACTCCAGGAGGCCTGATGCAACCGGCCGCCCCGCCACTGGATGTCAATGCCGCAGAGCTGGAAGCGTTGCTGGAAGGTGTGCGGGAAGCTCTGGGTGACGCCGGATATCAAAAACTGAAAGCCGCGATCCGCACCCTGAGCTACGTGACCGAGTTGCTGGAGAATCGTGAGGCGACTCTGCGGATGTTGCGAAGACTGTTGTGCCAAGCGCGTACGGAGAAGACTGAGACAGTGCTCCAGCAGGCGGGCATGCAAGGCAGCCGGACGAAGCAGAAACAGACAGCTGAAGGGACAGCCAAGAGTCCAGCCGCTGGGCACGGACGCAATGGAGCCGAGGCTTATTCGGGAGCGCACCGGGTCGAGGTGTCGCACGCATCGTTGCGCCAAGGGGAGCGATGTCCCGAGTGCCAGCGCGGCAAAGTGTACCCGCTACGCGATCCCGGCCTGTTAGTGAGATTGAAAGGCCAAGCACCGATCGAAGCCACCGTCTATGTGCTGGAGAAGCTGCGCTGCAATCTGTGCGGGGAGACATTCACGGCCAATGCTCCGGAGGGAGTGGGCAAAAACAAGTATGACGAGACAGCGGCGAGCATGATCGCGCTGCTCCGTTACGGAAGTGGATTTCCCTGGCATCGGTTGGCAGGTCTGGAAAAGAGCCTGGGTATCCCGCTACCGGCCGCGACCCAATGCGAGATCGTAACCGAAGTGGCCGACGCCATCCGACCCGCGATGGGGGAGTTGATTCGCCAAGCAGCGCAAGGCGAAGTGTTCCATAACGACGATACCTCCATGCCGGTGTTGACGTTGCGCCGGAACCTAACCCAGGATCAGGATGGAAACGAAGATGAAACCGATTTCGGCGAGCGCACAGGAGTGTTCACCAGCGGGATTGTATCGACCGCACAAGGGCAAAATGTCGCGTTGTTCTTTACTGGACGCCAGCACGCGGGAGAGAACCTGGCTGACGTGCTTAAGCGGCGGGCGGCGGAACTGGCTCCGCCCATGCAGATGTGCGATGCGCTGTCTCGCAACCTGCCCAAACTGCCGGAGAAACTGGAAATCATTGTAGGTCATTGTTTGGCACACGCTCGTCGCCGCTTTGTAGAGGTGGCGCCTAACTTTCCGGAGGAGTGCCGGCTGGTACTGGAACAACTGGGCGAGGTCTACCACAACGATGCACGGGCGAGGGAGCAGGGGCTGAGACCGGAAGAGCGGTTGCGCTTCCACCAGCTTTATAGTGGCGCGGTGATGGAGCAACTGCACGATTGGCTCGCTGCCCAGCTCACGGAAAAGAAAGTGGAACCGAACTCCGGTCTGGGCGTGGCCATTCGGTACCTGCTCAAGCATTGGAACCGGCTCACGCTATTTTTGCGGCAGGCGGGAGCACCGTTAGATAACAATGTGTGTGAAAGAGCCCTGAAGAAAGCCATTCTGCATCGCAAGAACTCTCTGTTTTACAAGACCCAAAATGGAGCCCGCGTCGGCGATCTGTTCATGAGCTTGATTCATACCTGCGAACTATGTGGTGCCAACCCCTTCGACTACCTGAACCAGTTACAGAAACATCCTGCGGAGCTCGCCCGCAATCCCTCGCAGTGGATGCCCTGGAACTACCGCGCCCAACTGGAGCCGTTCGGCATCGGTTTGGATTCGGGGTAGAGTAGAATGAGTCCCGCCTGGCCGGAAACTATAGTCTTCGGCCAGGCAGGAGTATCCTCCGAAAATGGCTGGAAAATCAGGCTCTGGCACGGCAAAATCGCATAGGGTTTTTGGCCAGGCACGAAAACCGGCCAGACCGGCCAAAATGGTTCGCGCCGGCCTGTATACCCGCGTGTCTACCCATGACCAGCAGACTCTCCCCCTGCAGAACCGCACCCTGCGAGAATATGCTGTTCGGCGAGGCTGGACCGTTACCTGGCAGATCAAAGAAGTTGGCTCGGGTGCTTCCCAGCGGGAGATGCGGGAGAAACTGCTGGCCGCAGCGCGCCGTCGGGAGATCGACGTGGTATTGGTGTGGCGCTTGGATCGCTGGGGCCGATCAGTGACGGACCTGCTGGCGACGTTGCAGGAGCTTAGCCATCTCGGCGTCGGGTTCGTATCGCTGACCGAAGCTTTGGATCTGACCACACCCATGGGGCGAGCCATGGCCGGACTGCTGGCCGTCTTTGCCGAGTTCGAGCGCGAGATTCTGCGCGAACGGGTTCGCGCCGGACTGGCTGAAGCGCGATTGAATGGCAAGCATCTGGGTCGGCCGCCAACGGCCGCACTCCAATCTGTCTCGATCCGGAAGCTATATCGTGTTGGCGTCAGCAAGGCTGAAATCGCTCGGCGGCTTCACATCGGACGCACTTCGGTACGCCGTATTCTGAGAAAGAGGTTCCCAACATGAACAGCTCCTCTGCGGAGTTCCACAAGATCTGGGTCGAACAGTGTGAGGCAACCGAAGACATCCGCCAGCAGTATGGGTTGAACAGTGCCTTGGACTATCTGATCGGTGAGAAGCTCTTCACTTTCGTAATGGCATCGGAGCAGGATGCCGAGTTTGCCGCAGAGTTGCCGGCGTTTGTCGCTGCTATCCAGCGGCTCTTCTCTGCTGCGGAGATCCGCGAATATCTCAAGCATCTGGAGCGCACGAAGTATCTTGCTCCGCCCGAACCTGACCTGGAAATCGACGCTCTGAGCGACGAACCCGAAGCAGAGCCCTGGCTAGACAACCCCGTTGTGGGTGCAGCCGAGCTGTTACGTTTTTCCCGAATCCATCAGCTCCTTCTGTCGTAGTTGTCTGTACTCTCTTCAAGCATGGCAAAACTCAAAAGAGATCCCATCCGAGAGGACCGAATCCACAACGAAGCCATCGTAGATGCGTATGGTTCGGAAGAGCAGGCGATGGGTTGGTATTACTATCTGGAAAGTAAACTGCGATTTCCTTTCCAGGCCAAGTGTGTCGCCTCCAAGGTGACGTCGCTGCTCAGGAAAGGGGAAACCGTCGAAGTACGGCGCATGGCACCCGAGGATGCATGCTCAACGGACATGCTCGTTCTGATTCGATGGCAGCCCAGCAGCCTGGCTGTTCCCTTGTCTCAACTCACCGCCATTGGCGGCGACGAATCGACCATCGAAGCCATTGGAGACTGGCATTACTGGGTAGCGCAAGGCTACCGCTTTTAAATCTGCTCCGCCCTGGCTTACGCAGGCTTCCCGAAAGCTCACCGATGAAGAGGGGACTGAAACCTACGCATCTAGGCGCTCTTCAACTCAAGAAAGAGAGCTGGAACACGTGCCCCGATGAAGAGGGGACTGAAACGGAATGTTGATCTGTAAATAGAGGTTCGCTTGATTCTGCTGGAACACGTGCCCCGATGAAGAGGGGACTGAAACTTGCTTTTGGGCAGACGGCGGGCGCGGCCATGATTGTTGCTGGAACACGTGCCCCGATGAAGAGGGGACTGAAACCCCGTATGTGAAGGAGTCCCAATTTCTTCTCGATGTCGCTGGAACACGTGCCCCGATGAAGAGGGGACTGAAACTCCGTTTTTCATATCAGTACAGAAAAGGCACTGCCCATGCTGGAACACGTGCCCCGATGAAGAGGGGACTGAAACTCTGTTCCTCTGCTTTTTCTGTGCGCTTAAAATCGCTGGAACACGTGCCCCGATGAAGAGGGGACTGAAACTCTGTTCCTCTGCTTTTTCTGTGCGCTTAAAATCGCTGGAACACGTGCCCCGATGAAGAGAGGACTGAAACGGAAGAACTTGCCAGGCATCCCGATCTTGCCGATCCGGCTGGAACACGTGCCCCGATGAAGAGGGGACTGAAACAGCACAATCAGAAACACCCGGCTTAAGACCAAGGTTGCTGGAACACGTGCCCCGATGAAGAGGGGACTGAAACCCCGTATGTGAAGGAGTCCCAATTTCTTCTCGATGTCGCTGGAACACGTGCCCCGATGAAGAGGGGACTGAAACGGCGCTATTGCCAAACTCAACAGACACAGTAACCATCGCTGGAACACGTGCCCCGATGAAGAGGGGACTGAAACTAGCGGTCAATATCGTTGGCGTAGCAGGCACGCGCGATCGCATCCACACTCTGCGCCAGATCTATGGACGCGGGCCCCTGCCCCTGGATTTCACCGGTCTGGGTGAACGAGCAAGGCTCGTCACGCTGGTGCGCAGCGATGTCCAATGGCAAAACCCGGAGCGCCGCAGCGGCAGAACCGGCCAGACGCATTCCCTTGGCGGCTTTGTAGGATCAGCAGAATATGAAGGCGATCTGGCGGAATTCCTGCCTTACTTAAGAGCTGCTTCATGGACCGGCGTAGGACGCCAGACCACATGGGGCAAAGGCCACATCGAAGTCCGGGCCTTGCAGTGATGGCGGATTCCAGCCGCTTCGCAGTCTCTTGGTGCCGGTGGCTAAGCTCTGATACTGCGCCATTGTAGAAGCAAATACCGCGATTAGTTCAATTCAGTAAATTCATAACAATCTTATGCAAGGTCCGGGTCAGAGTGACCGCCTTCAATCAACCGCCACTCCGTCAAACCCAATCTCTCAAGCAGCATGTCCTCAAGCCACTTGCCTTCCGTTCTTGCTAACGCGACCATGTCCTTCTCGAGATTCTTGTAATAGACCAGCAAAGTCAGGAACATGCTCCTATCAACCTTCAATCCCAATCTGCTCCGCAACTGAAGAATGAGTTGCCACCAAACCTGCTTCGACCTTAACTCGGTGGCTTCATCAATTAATCCCACGATCGCTGTTTCCTCCGGATCGTACTTCAACCCCCTTTTCCTATCCTTGATCTTCAGCTTTTCAAAACGAAGCGTTTGAAGGAACAAGGTTGTATTCTTCGTCTCGCCGCACAAGTATCCCCAATTAACCAGAAACTGCTGCCGACGTTCTCTTCGCCCCAGTCGCCCCTCCATCGGTTCTTCTTCATCAATTTCCTTGTTGTAGTCCAAGACGAGATGCGCACGCACCGGAACCACCTTGTTGAGAATACAGCCCCAGACGAGTGGTGAAGGATACTGAACCTTCTTCAACAGAACCACTGCAAAAATAACAATGACAATCAGTATCGTAGGCAAGACTGCAAACAGATTCAACACCGACATTTGCCTTCCTCACAATCTCTCACCGGAATCTCGGTAACGCCGCAGCACTTTCCGAATCTCTTCGGGTCCCATTCCCAACTCCTCGAACCCAAATTGCCTCACCGGACGCGAGAAAACATAAATCCACCAAAATCCAGCTACAAAGTATCCCACAGAGGGAATGTATTTGGTCAAGAAAATGTACTTCGTTCCAAACAGAGAGAAACTACCCAAGTACAGTAGAAAGGCACCAGCGGCCGCCCCAAAGCCAGTCACAACGGCGTCCTCGCGGGTAATGCCCTCCCTCATCAGAAAGCTCAACACCACTGTCAATGCCGTAATCCCAAGAAAACCCCACCGGAACAGGAACTCAGTACCAAAAACGAATGAGTCCAACCTGCTGCTCTGAAGCGGCGGAGCATAGACCGCTTTCCACGCAGAATAAGCCACCACGGCAATAATGACGCTCCATACTGACCAGCGGAATCCCGGCTTACGCGTAAAGCCCTGAAAAATCCGCAGGAAACTCTCTCGGACCGCCGCCACCGTTAATCCGATCTCCACCGCCTCCATCCACCAAAATGCACCGTAGTACCATTGCCGGCGAACGAGCCACAGACCAAGCTGCGTTAATTGCGCGAAAAATTCCCAGGTCACGTAAAAGGCGAACCACGGCAACTGCTGCCTGATATCTTGCCGTGAGACAATGATCAGGAGCCAAGCGAAGACAATGAGGCCCGCTACCAGTAATGCAATTTCCATCAGAAAACTCGTACCGTAAGGGTACAAGATTTTCTCACATCGCTACTATCTGAAACACCCTGGACTGCTGGGAGGACACACAGGGCCGATCGTCTGTGGCACGACAATGGGCAACCGCGTCGGCTTTGATGGTCTCTTGCCAAATCTCGAGACTGGGCTCTGGTCATCAATTGAGATCCCCGTAGGCGCAGCAAAAGCGGTGAGACTGACGGCTAAAACCACTGCAACATAAACTTTCGATTTCATTCTTTTCCTCCTGAATTAATTACGGCCCATTCGTGATTACCCAAATCCTCTTGACATCTATAAACCTACTGCCTAAAATCCATACAGAAGAAAAAGAGGACGGCTCAGGCTAAATTGCCTGCTTGGCAACCTGACCCCTTTTCCCCGAAAGCTCAAAATCAACTCCGGAAACAGGAGAAGGACAAGCCCGGGGCTCTGCGGTCTCGACAACTCTTGGCCGAGCTTGGGACCACAAAGCCCTGGGGACATGATCGAATGCCTCGACCTTATCCCGATGTTCCGGTTGTGCGACAGCTAAGTCTCTGGGCGTACATTTCACGAGCTCCGACCGACGGCCTTAGCTCCTTAAATAGGCACAATGTTAGCACCGACCGCAAAGGACACACCCGAAAACTCAGCGGATTTTACTTCCAAAAACCCTCCTTTTCTTTATTGACAGCTACTCGTAGCCGCATAGTAATATGCCCCATTGCACCTGCCCCGCTTGTGGCTGAATTTCCACGCCAGCTGGCGTATCAACCCGTCTGCGCATGTATTCCCTGACCCAAGACCTGCGTTTCACCCTCCGGCTGCTACGCAAGCGGCCGGGGATGACCATTCTCGTACTTGCCGCATTGGTCTTCGGCATGGGTTTGAATACGGCGATATTCAGCGTTGTCAACGCAGTTGTCCTGCGACCTCTGCCTCTGTTTGAACCGGACCGCGTTGTCTGGCTTCATTCCCGAGTCAATCCAACCGGGGGGAAACTCGGTACATCGTATGCTGATTTCCTGGACTGGAAGTCGCAGTCCCGCTCCGTTGAGAGCATGGCTGCAATGTATTTCTTTTCCGTGACCTTGAGCGGGCAAGGGCCTCCTGAACATCTTAAGGTAGTAGGAATCTCTGCCTCCGGATTTAACGTCTGGGGAGTACAGACGACCTTGGGCCGGAATTTCACAGCCGATGACGACCAGCCGGGCGCCAACCGCGTTGTGATACTTACGTATGCATTCTGGCAAAGCAAATTTGGCGGGAGCCCCAACATCTTGGGGCAGAGCCTGGTATTAGACGATCAGCAATACACGATCATTGGCGTGCTCCAACCCACGCCAATCAGCCACCTCAGTTACGCCGATGCCTATGTAACAAACGGCCCATTGCTCAACCAACCGCATATCATGGAGCGCGATACCCGATGGTTCTTTCCCCTCGCGCGTCTAAAGCCCGGTGTCAGCGTCGCACAAGCGCAAGCCGAGATGGACACAATCGCCACGCGCCTGACGGCCCAATATCCGAGTACAAACAAGGACATGGGAATCAGAATTGAGAGCATGACCGAAAACCTCACCTCCGGTAACCGCCAGCCGCTGCTGCTTCTCATTCTTGCTTCCAGCCTCATTTTTCTTCTCGCCGTCATAAATGTAATGACCGTTTTCCTGGCGGGTACGCTCGAACGCGCCCAGGAGTTGAGCGTTCGATTGGCCCTGGGTGCTCCCCGGTCAATTCTCTTGCGGCAACTGCTCGTGCAAGCCCTGATGTTCGCAACTGTAGGAGCCGTACTCGGATTACTGCTGGCCAAACTGGGGCTGCTCTATTTCCTCCATCACTTCGCCAATGCCGCCCAGAGATTCCAGGAGACCAACATCGATCTGCGAGTTATCGCCGTTACCTTGACAATGGCATTCGGCACCACCCTGGTTGCCAGTCTCGTACCTGCCATCTATGCCTTCCGACTCAAGGTTGGCAACGAACTCAGAGGCGAGCGTAGCTCGTTCGCCGCGAACAAGCATCGGCCTCTCGCCCGTGGCATCCTAATCTTGACCGAGGTTGCCTTTGCATCGGGCCTGTCGCTGGTTGCCGGACTACTCATCAAGAGTTTTTATGAAGTGGAAAAAGTTGACTTGGGGTTCAATCCTCATCATGTACTCTCTTTTCAAATCACGCCCCCTCTCAATCACTACAAAGAACCTGAAAGGCGGCTAGCCCTCTACAAAACAGCCTTTGAGAAACTTGCCAGCCTGCCGGCAATGCAATCGGTAAGCGGCATTTCGAGCCTGCCACTAACCAGCCAAGCCCTGGTGAACACCATGGATGTAGGCTCGGAATCACCGATGTTTGGGCAACAACTGCTCGTAGAACACGAATCCATTTTGCCCGGCTTCTTTCAGGTGATGCGGCTGCCTCTACTGCAAGGGCGAGATTTCTCTGACGCAGATCGCCAGGGCGCTCCTCCAGTCGTAATTGTGGATGATGTACTTGCAGCCAAACTTTGGCCCGGCCAAAGCCCTCTCGGGAAGCGCGTCCATTTATCACTCATGATAGGCGACTTGGTCCCCTGGCGCGAGGTCGTGGGTGTCGTGCGACAAATCAAACACTTTGGCCCGGAACGCCAAGTCAAGTGGATGCAAATTTACGTCCCCCAATACCAGGACCCCTCGCCGGTTCTGTCCTTTCTCGCCAATACAACCATCGCAGACGGTGCGGTTAAGAATGCCGGCGAGAAAGCGCTTCACGAGTTGGACAAAGACCTTCCAGTGGAGAACTTTGAGACTCTGGACAGCTACTTAAGCAAAAATTATCTCAGTGGACGGCAGGTCAGCCTGCTGCTCCTAACCACATTTGCCGGTATCGGCATTCTTTTAGGCCTCATTGGTATCTATGGAGTCGTCGCCAACTCCGTAAGACAAAGACGCCGCGAAATTGCCATTCGCATGGCGTTAGGAGCCACGCCTGTCCAGACTGCGTTTCTCATCACCAGGCTCGCCCTCTTCGCCACGTTGGGCGGCATTCTTATCGGATCAATCATCGTGATGAGCTTGACCCGAGTGCTATCATCTTTGCTTTACGGTGTCACCGCCCTGGATCCTGCGGTCTATGCCACCACCGCGATCCTTTTGATTGTCCTGGCACTCACGGCCAGCATTGTCCCGGCGATACGGCTGTTTCGGCTCAACATTCAGGAGATTCTGCGACAATAGCGCGATTAGCGTCTATACACGTATTTCATGATTTCAGGTCAGACCGAACAAAAAGCTCTTCCAAGTTTTCTTAAACTTCTCTAATATTATCTGGCTGTTGTGGAGACCTGAGGGATGGCAACAAAGAAGCGAGATCAAACCAAGAGCATCCGCGAGCGCTTCCTCTACACCAACCTGACCGAGGACGAGTATAAGAGGATTTCGCAGTACTGCCGCCAGAACCACATCAGCATCAGTCAGTTCTTTGCCGATTTGCTGTTAGAGGAAGCCAGCAAATCCAAGGGCAAGGGCCAGCAGAAAGTGACTCTCGAAATTGAATTGACGCCCGCGGAACACGAGAAACTCGAGCAGTTGACGCGCTTGCACAAGAAGGAATCCATCGGCGAATTTGTCCGCGAGGTTCTCGAACCTGAGTTTCGAGTGCAAAGATTACATGCGCCCACTAAAACCAAGCATGTCCGCTACTATTTCTCTGACCAGGAACATGCGATCGTGACCAAGCATATGACCCAGTTGGGGAAGTCCCCGAGCAACTACCCTGCAATTCTCGCTCTCCGTGCCATTCGCAAGCCTGCTAAAAAGCACGGCAGGTAGTCACCTCGCTCAGGCACAACAAAAGGACTCATCGCCCCTGTGCTCATTCCGCACAAGAGCAGCACTCAAAAAGTCCTGTTTCCCAATGCAATAACATTACCATCTAATAGTGTTATAGTTACAACCAGTCCCTTGGCGACTGAAAGCCCCATTCCGGAATCCCCCGCGTAGCAGCCGACTTTTTTGTACTTGACATCTGTAAAACTGATAGTTAATAGTATTATAGTTAATTAGACGCCTGTCTTGATCTTGCGGGCCTGTAGGCGACTGAAGACGCAACGGCCACGCGAACAAGAGAGCAAGGCAGGTAATCCCGGCGGCCCCGGAAGATTCGTCTCAAGCAGCCTGCGGCGGGCAAAACGCAGCTCTGGGTAGCGATTCTCTTGGCCGCTCAATGCTTTATAACTCCCCAGCTTTGGGCTTGAAAGGCTGCCGTGAACGGTATGGTCGAGTCCTCACGTAAACATAATATTCGGCGGGAGCCCGTAGGAACGGGCAGCCAGACTGACGGCAACACCGGCCGCAAGAAGCTGGCGGGATCTCCTTCCCGGAACGGCCTCATTCGCCTGGGTTCCAGACCCCACCCGCCGTCCAGAGTCCTGAATGCGCTCAAGAGGTTTGGCAAACGAGTCCGAACCTTACGCAAGGAGAAGGGCCTTACGCCAACGCAACTGGGCAACGGCTGCGGTATCTCCACTCTAAAAATGGAAAAGATCGAAAATGGGCAAGTTAATGTCGCCCTCTCAGTCATTGTGCGCCTTGCTCAACAGTTCGACATGACTGTCCATCAGATCCTTAGAGGCGTTAAATGACAGCCACTCCCTTTTCCGGCGGTCATTCACGGCCCTCCCCCAAACTCCTTCCTCCCAACCAAGAAGCCTTGCATCACAGATCGTTCCTTAACCCAAGGGGAACGAAAACCGAGAGAGCTCATCACCACCTCTTGCCACACCTCAAAAACAACCTGCTCCAGCGGCTCGACCAATCACTGCGCTGTCCTTGCTCTCAGGGTCGGCCTCATTAAGAAGGAAAATCTCTGCGGCAGCGTGGATAGGACATGCAGCCGAGCCTGCAAAGCAATTGATTGTCCAGGTTCCGGCGGGTCGCATGGCAAGATGGATCCAGTGGGTATCAAGCCCCACCCGCAGATCGAATCTCAAGTCAAGAATTGTGCATGATGATAGTAATCATGAATGGTCAGGTGTCAGATTGGGATTTGTAATGTGGCGCCATCTGTTCGTTTCATATACGCAGGAAAAATCGTTTTACGGCAAGCAACCATGATTCTAGCCAACAGCATCTCTGGATGATCGTAATCACTCAGAGTTCCGCAGCATCCCGACTGCAAACGACAAATGGCCAGCCCGCTCTGGCTCCGGTGTAAATGAGGCAAAGCGGCTCTTCAAGATCCATCCACACAACAGCGCGGGGAACAACTTGGCAGGGGCGAGGCCTTCTGCCCGAATCAAGATCGGACTCACCCGCGTTAACCTACTTGTGAGTTAGCCCGGCCCCAAAAGTTGTTCCATGCACACTCGACAGAAAGGAATTCACGATGCACTTACCACAGCGCGACAAATCCTTCCTTCTCCTTATTATTATTATGATTATGCTCGTCGCTTTTTGTTTGACGGCCTCAGCACAGAACTTGGGAGAGAGAAGCAATGGCACAATACCGCAGGCGATTCAGCAGTTAACGCAGTCACCGACTGCTGTCAGAATACCTAATCTTGCCTCTACACCGCAGGATGATTCATCAGGCCCAAGCTCTCCCGCCGTTACGGTTCATGAGAGATTCGCTACTTTTCTTGCGGGTAACGAGTTCAAAGCGCAACTGCTGATACAGAATCTTAGACTTGACGTTCCGGTCACAGTGGTACCAGCGTTGATCGTCACCAGAGGCGAAATACCATTGGAGCCGATCACACTGCCGGCTCACACCACGAGAACTGTGGACGTAAACGCTGCGCTCCAGGCAAATGGCTTAGCGGATACTCGCGGTGCAGTTGTGGTTCGTTACAACTTCAATAGTTACGGGGCTGTGAGTGCTGTTGTTATCTCAAGTGATGAAAGTCACTGGCTCTATTTAAATTCGGTTGCGGAGAGTCGGGAAGAGTTTTGGTACGGGACAACTTTAGACGCGGTTCTCTGGGCGCCTCAAGAAGGCGTACACGGATTCATTTCCCTCGTGAATACTTCCTCCGAGCCTCGGGTTGTGCACGCGACCTTTGTAATCAGAGGACACTCCGAAAAGCTGCCTGCAATCGCGATTGCTCCTCGGCAGTTCCGGTTCGTATCTATTGATGAATTGCTTGCTCGAAGCCGCCAGACCGGGGCGGGCATACACCTGGCGTACCAGGGAAACGCTGGAGATATCGTTGCAGAGGGTGCGTTATTCAAAAAGGACAATGGCTTTGCCAAGTACGTGCGGTTCATGGATACCTCTCTTAAGTTCGCTAGCGGGACGCTTCGGAGCAATTTCCTACTCCTTGGACGGCAACCGGCGCCGGACGGCTTTCCTGCTCAGGTGGCGTTTCGATCTGTTGCTGTGGTCCGCAACGTGGACACAGGCCCGATCCAAGTGACACCGACAATTCGGTACTTACGGGGCGAATCCGTGCAAACGATTTCGCTCAAATCTCTCACCTTGGGCATCGACGAATCCGCACTTATTGATTTCGAGCGAGAACAAAGGGCAGGCAACCTACCGACGGATTTTAGTCAGGGTACGCTAGAACTGATTTCGAATACTCAACACACATCGATCATCAGCGAACTGTTTAATTTTGATCAGAGGAATGGGGGCTACGTGGTAGGTTCCTCTTTTTCTGCTCACCCGGCTCGGGCCACCGGCTCAATTTGGCGCATTGACGGGTCATTTCAAACAACCGTAGTGATTGAAAATACCGCAATGCAGAGCGACGAAGTGAGGTTGAGACTCTTCTCCGACAACGGGACCTACGAAAAAATCTTTCCGGTTGCCGCTGGTGGCATATTGAAAATCGACCTCAGGGAACTTCAGCAGAATTCCGCGCGGGACAAAGATGGCCATCTGCTGACCGCCACCTCAGGCACTTTGTCGCTTTCTGGCGCTCACGGCGTTGCAAGCGCACTCACCTTCGACAAGTTGATTCATAGCGCCGATGCGTCTGAATATGTGGGCCTACTAGCGCAGCCTTGCAATTTTGTTACGAGTATTGAGGGGACTCCATCTGGCAGCCAGAACCCATTCCCGCTGATCCTGAGTCAGTTCTGGACCGATGGCGAGATAACGACCGGCGCGGCTTCCGGCACCGGGACTTCGAACAGTAATTTGATCAGCGTCAGCAACAACGGAAATGGCGACATGGCGACTTTCCTTCCGAACGGAGATGGCTCTGTACAGAGCGTTACGCTGTCCTTTCAACAAACCACTACCACCTGTGACATATGTTCAGGTGACACCCTAACTTCGAATGTCGCCTTTGCGGGCAGGACCGTCACCTACATCTCGAACAGCTGCACCGTAGACCCAAATAGCGGTGTAGAGACCATGGTGGCATCTTGGGGTGTTCTTGGCAGCTGTGCCTTATCCGCTACTGGTCCACCACTCCAGCCCGGCGGGTCATGTGTGGTCAACGGCAGCAAGAACTGCTACAAGATCACCACGTCCACGTGCCAAACCACCTTTTGTCCTGGGCAGAAGAGAGTCGTCGATAGCGCATGCCAGAACTTTCTGGATGCGTTTCCATTCGTCGTGACGAAGTTCCCGGCTGGTTGTAACTGACAAGCGGGCATCGTCAGCGCGATGGTCGTAGGCTCCCTACCTCGTGGTAGAGCCGGCAGCCGTCGCGCTGGTTCTGTGCGCTATAATCTGATCATCTGCAGGAGGCTCGAAATGGGCAAAATCCTTCCTCTGGCTCTGTTGTTCACGGTTGGCGTCTCGGCCTTAGCACAAGAATTCACAATCCCGGTATCTGCACCGTCAGAAACAGGCAGCCCGGTAGCCCTGCATGGCAGCCTGACGGCCACGAACGATCTGGCGGGCGATCCAAGCTGCCCGTGCACCGCGTCCCTGTCCCTTGTGAATGTATCGGGAAAACGTATTGTTATTCTGATCACTGAATTGGTCAGTCAAATAGAGGTCGCTGGCGTGGTACGGTCCCGATTTGATTACAGAGGAATCGACGATTATTTCTTCAAGGCTGACCTGTTCGAGCCGAACGCTACAAAGATTGTAGAGACCAGAATAATTCCGTACGGAGAAGAGCAGCACCAAGGTGAACCGGCAGAGGTTCCTCCGCAGCTAAAAGCAATGGCACAAGTGATTTTTGCTCAATTTGCTGACGGCTCTACTTGGGGAGATTTGGCGGCCGCGAAAGAACCGTTGAAAAATAGACTCCAAGCATGGAATGAACTTCTTTCTCTGGCAAACATCTATCGAACACAGGGTGAGCAAAGAGTTTTGGCTGCACTCAAGGAGCCGGATGCCTCAGGGCCGTACCTCGGCAGTTTAATTTCGGTCCCCGCGAGCGTCGGTCATTTGGAGCCTTTGATTTTGGAAATGGACACTTTGTTACGCATGGGCGAGTTACGTTTGCGTGATATGGATTCGTCTGTTGCTCCCAGACGAAACGGGCCACGGTAGATTCGATTCTGCTCCAGCGTGATACGAAGCCTGAAAATGAAAACGAAAGTGATTACTTCCATCCGCCAGGACGGCAAGGTCGAAGGGCACACAAATCAAATGTCGCGAATCAATGCAACGAGAACCGTTTTGCTGGCGATGCTTTTCTTTGCTGTACCAATTCTCGGTCTGCGGCAACCCCAAGATTCCCCGGACTTTCTTATCAGGATCACGGAAAGCAAAGCTGAGCTGTCGCCAACAGGCGTGACGGTCAATGATTGTATACTCGTTCAACCAAATGGGCGTTTTCATTTAGAACGAAGGCGGCAGCAATTGCCTGAAGGAAGAGCGAAGCTCACGATTTACGAATCCTCCCTTACCAAAGCCCAGCTTCAGCAACTCCGCGAAATTGTGGAGCAGCAGAGCATCGAAGAATTGCCGGAGTTTTCACCGCCCACCCCTCCTCTCGGTGTCAGTGATTTTAGGACGCTAGTTGCTGAGCTGAACCGCGAAACGGTAGTAAAGCATATTGGTTTTTTCAGCTGGCGTGGAGATTCAAGACCGGGAGCGCCGCCCGAATCGACTCCCGCCGACATGAAGAAGGCATGGGAAGATTCAGAAAAGGCTCTGCAACCATTGGCCGATTGGTTCCACGGACTTGAAGGACGAAAAATGCCTCCCTCGAAGGCCTCTTCAAACCTGTGCGGCATCAAGTTTGATGATAGGGAATCGCAGTGATCACCGAGACGGACTTCGCTGACGTCACGGCTGGCGCGTGGATCACAACATGTGCTCCATCAGATCCTTGGCAATTTGGGGTAGTTTGTGCCCGTAGGGAACCTGGATTGAAACGGGAAGCCAGGTCCTCTGAGAGCTTAGGTTGGGTCTGAGAATAACATCCGTGCTTTTGTCGCCCGCTTGGGACTCGCCGAACTCCCAACGCTGTCGAGCCGCGACCATGGCGTGCCGTGAAGGTGCGCAATTTCCGCCTGCATAAGCCTGGCTTTGATCATGTTTTCCAAAGAAGCCGGTATTCGGCCGTAGGCATGAGGGTAGTTGAATACAGCTTTGGTCAATGCGCGGACAGAGGCGTCGCACGTGCATAAGAAAGATCATTCACCAGAAAGCCCGATGCCTCTCTTGTAGCCTTTACTCCTTCGGCATTCCTTGCCGACCTGGCCTACACCCCGCACCAGTTCAATTACCGGGACCCTCAGAGCCAAACCAAGCCTCTCCAACGTCTTCAACGTAATGTTCAACTCCCCTCGTTCGATTTCGCCCATGTGCGATCTATGTAGCCCGCTTTCATCTGCCAGTCCTTCCTGGCTGAACCCCTTACTCACCCGCAAAGCACGAATCCGCCTTCCCGCCTGCTTGTTGATGTCATCCATGTCTTAAGAACCTCCTTTAGCCATCCGATTTTAACAAGACGTACTATAACCGGCACGATCCTTTAGCCAAAAGTCTTCCTTTCAATTCCTTATGTTTTCTGCACTCGTCTCCCATCGGTCACTCTCGTGGGTCCCACACCCATAGCCCTCATCCTCTTCCTGGTGACTGACGTCTCAATCCCAACAATGATGCGCTCCGCGCGATTCTGAAGCTTTTTTCCCCACTTATCGCAAGCTTGCGATAAGTTCCGTTATGGAAAGGAGACCAATATCAGAAGGAAGGCTCGCAAGAGCAGCAATGATAGGGTCTAAGTTCGAAGGTGCTTAGGATAATTATTTTGGCGCATGGCAAGCTGGCATGTCACCAAGGAGGTGTACATGTCAGATCAGCCTTTGAGCCGCATGGAGTGGCTCTCATATCTTAATGATCATCTCAAGAACGAAGGGTATGCCGACAGGACGGTAACTCATTGTGTTCGAGTCGCCGGGGCCTTTCTCATTTTTCTTGAGAAACAACAAATCAACCTGAGGTCGGTGCAGCCAGCGCATGTTGAGAAGTATTTGCAGCATGCGTTGCGAAGATTTCGCCGACGGTATGGTCATCCAGAGCATAAAAGCTGGCGATCTGCGCGAACCGCTCCTATCCGCATGCTCCTGCGGATGGCTCATGGGCAGTGGCCTCCCACTGCGGACCCAATCACTCGCGCCAAGAAGGCTCGCGATCCGATTTGTGATCCATATGCCGAATGGATGGTCGAGATTCGAGGGCTTGCTTCCAGCACAGTCGCAATCCGCCGCAGTGAAGCGTTGCGCTTTCTGAGTTGGATAGGAAATCGCAGCTCTCGAAAACGCGTAGCCTCTCTCACCATTGCCGAGGTAGACAGATATCTGAAAGATCGTTCGTCTTTGTTGCAGCGATCCTCCATGCCGGCGATTACGGTCTTGTTGCGGGCGTTTCTGCGTTGGCTCCACTCGACTGGCCAAACCAGCCGTGACCTCTCGGCCCTAGTGATTGGACCATCGCGTTACGCCTTCGAGACGGTTCCAGCAGCTTTGCCACCTCAACATGTAGAGAAAGTTCTGGATTTCGTGCAGCGGGATGATTCCGCCAAAGGCATTAGAGATTACGCAATTCTGATGCTGCTTGCTACCTACGGCATGAGGGCAAGCGAAATTGGCGCCCTGCGATTGGACGATATTGATTGGCGGAAGGAAGCCATTCGTGTATGCCATTCTAAGACAGGAGTTACATCACACCTTCCGCTGATGCCAAAGGTGGGAGCCGCTATTCTCAGGTACTTGCGAGAAGGTCGACCCAAGACTTCGGTTCGGGAGATATTCCTTCGCGATTATGCTCCCTATCAACCGTTCAAAAGTGGCCACCTATTCCGACTCATTCGAGAACGGCTCCGGCAGGTCGGGGTGGTATCGGGCAAGCGTGGCCCTCACGCTTTTCGCCATGCAAGAGCCGTAAGCCTGCTGCGGGCAGCCGTTCCCTTGAAGGAGATAGGGGACATCCTGGGGCACCGCTCGCCTCTTTCAACAATGACATATCTAAAGTTGGCAACCGAGGATCTGCGCATGGTGGCCTTGGAAATTCCTAAAGAGGTAAAGGCATGAAACCAGCCCAAGGATTACACACCGCCAGACCTTGCCACTATGTACAGCACTTGACCCTGCGCCACGCCGGTTCGCCTGCCGTCTACCGCTCCATCCTCAACCAATTCCATGGTTTCGTTACACAGCGAATCAAAGATGGTGGTGTATCTGAGAAAGTTGTGCGGGAATGGCTCAAGGCCAGGCTCCGGGTGCAGCCCTTCCACTCGGTTGTCCGCCGAGCCCGGCTTGTCGACCGCTATCTGGACTGGGTTGTACAGACAGGAAAGCTCTTGGAGAATCCCCTGGCGAAGTTGAAAACGAAGTATGGCCTGCGTACGACCACACCCATCGTGCGCGCATTGCTCAGTTCCAACCCCAAAGCTGCTCTTGAGACATTACGACCCGCGCCGCGATTCGGCAGCTTTCTCGGTCCGCTCATGCGGGAACACATAGTCCTGATGCGGGCCTTGGGATATCGCTACAACGTGCATGAGAGATATATGTGGAGATTAGATCGATTCCTCCAAGACCGGAGCGATCTTGCGGGTCAGCCTTTGACCAGAATCATCTACGAATGGACTCAGATCAACCGCTCTCCTGAGCACGCTCTCCATTGTCAGAAAATCGGGAGAGCGTTGTCCAAAGCTCTTGCGCGAATCGATTCGAGCCATAAAAGCATCGCTTGGGACGGACGGATCGAACGAGAAGCAAGACGACATCATCGCCGCCCCTACATGTTCAGCGAATCGGACATCCACTGCATCTTACAGGCGGCACTGAACTTTCCTTCTCCGCATTCGCCCTTGCGGCCGCAGACAACTTATACCATGTTGGTGCTGGCTTATTGTGCTGGCCTGCGCTTGGGTGAGATCGTGTGCCTGAATTTAGGTGATGTTGACCTAGAGACTCGCACCATCCACGTTCGAGAGACAAAGTTTTTCAAGGTACGACGTCTACCGCTCTCCAACAGTGCAGCTGATACGCTGAGCAATTACCTCGATGTCCGCCGGAAAGCGGGCGCACCGTTGGACCCGGCATCTGGTCTGTTCTGGCACGGTCGAGGTGCCGGGCGCTATTCCTACCGGACGACAGCAATCCTGCTGATGCGCGTTTTGCGCCACTCTGGTATCAAACCCAAGCAGGGTAGGATCGGACCGCACATCCACGACCTGCGCCATGCTTTCGCAGTCCATCGGATGTTGCAGTGGTACCGAGAAGGCATCAACCCTGAGCCATATCTTCCTTATTTGGCCACATACATGGGCCATCGGAATATCCATTCGACGCTCGTGTACCTGACCGTCACCCCAGAGTTACTTCAACAGGCAGGAGAAAAGTATCGTCAGTTGGGTGCGCTTGTGCTGAGTAAAACCGCGGGAGGTGAGCAGTGAAGCTGCCATCCTTGCATAATTTGCTGCACGCATTTTTTCACGACTGGTTGGTTGAACAGCGGAACGCCTCGCGGTACACGGTAGTTTCATACCGCGATACCTGGCGTCTTTTTCTCCGCTACGTTTCCGGGAGCAAGAATAAACCTGTTGCCAAGCTTCAGTTGCCTGATCTCACGGCAACGGATGTGCTGGCATTCTTAAAGCATTGTGAGGAACAGCGCCACGTAGCTGTTCGAACGCGGAACTGCCGACTCGCAGCCCTTCGCAGCTTTTTCGGATTTTTGATAGATCGGGAGCCTTTGGCGGCAGGTCAATGTTCGGAAATACTTCGCATTCCAGTAAAGCGCGCCCGCCAACCGGAGCTTTGCTATCTGGAGGAGTACGAAGTGGCGGCAATTCTAGCGCAACCTGATCGTTCTACCGTTGAAGGGCAACGTGACCATGCCCTGCTTGTCTTCCTTTACAACACAGGAGCCCGGATTCAAGAAGCCTTAGATCTCACGCCAGTTTCCCTTCGCCTGGAATCACCACCCCAGGTCAAACTGGTAGGAAAAGGGCGAAAGGAACGTCTCTGCCCGTTATGGCCGGAAACCGCATCTCTACTCCGTGCTCTGCTCCAACGAACACCACGACAACCTGAGCAGAAGGTATTCGTAAACCGTTATGGCGAACCGCTCGGACCTGCAGGCGTGCGTTTTAAGTTGACTCAATATGTAAAGCAGGCACGTAAGAAAGTATCATCACTGAGTACCAAACGTGTGTCGCCACATACCTTTCGGCATACGGCTGCGGTGCATCTTGTTGCAGCAGGAGTTGACGTCACGGTCATCCGCAGTTGGCTTGGTCATGCACATCTGGATACGACAAATCATTATGCCCGTGCCAGTATCGAAACCAAACGCAGGGCTCTGGAAAAAGTAGCTGGTTCCTCCAGACCCGGAGAAGCGCCTAGCTGGAAGCGCGATGCAGACCTTATGGCCTGGCTTGACTCGCTGTAGGAAGTCATCTTGTTATCGTAAGTTTTAAGCGGTTGAATCCCAGCACTAATACGGTTCAACCGCTCTTCCTTCTGATATTGGTCTCCTTTCCATAACCTCCCATGTTTTTCTCGGCAAACCTGCGGCTTCGGCTGGCTCCCACTGTCAAGATGGGATGAGAAGGCCAGTTCAGCGCGCAAAGCCGTTAATCTTTGAGAGAAACAGCACCAACCAGGTGCTCCGGAGGAAAGAAGGATGAAACCACCTATCGAGAAGCAGAAAACGCTACACAGCTCAGGCAATCTCACCATCGGTCTGGATCTAGGGGACAAGAAGAGTCACTACTGCGTGCTGGATAAAGACGGGATGGTCATGGAGGAAAGCTCTATCCCCACCGATCCCGCGAGCATGGAAAAGCACTTTCGAAAATATCCATCCAGTTTGGTGGCCTTGGAAGTAAGCACCCACTCGCGCTGGGTGAGCCAACTACTGCAACGGTGTGGACACGAAGCTCTGGTTGCTAATCCGAACAAAGTCAAACTGATTAGCAAGAACAACCGTAAGAATGATCGTACGGATGCGCGCACTTTGGCACGGTTGGCCAGGGCCGATCGCGAATTGTTGCATCCTATTCAGCATCGTAGCGAGGAAGCCCAAGCGGTGCTGGCCCTGCTGCGAGCGCGGGAAACGCTGGTTGCCGCACGTACGCAAATGATCAATTGTGTGCGGGGTCTGGTCAAACCAACCGGGCACCGGTTGCCACACTGCACACCTCCTGCGTTTGCCAAACGCATGGCGCCGTTGATTCCACACGCGCTGCACGGGGCCACCATGCGTGTCCTGGATCAGATCAAGATGCTCACGGAAACCATCCGCGAGTATGACAAAAGCATCGAAGCTTTGGCCCGTGAGCAGCACCCGGAGAGCCGGCTGCTCACGCAAGTGACGGGCGTGGGTTCCCTGACAGCCCTGGCCTTCATGATGACCTTGGGAGACAAGCATCGCTTCGCCCGAAGCCGACAAGTGGGATGCTATATCGGATTGAAACCGAAACAGCGTCAGTCAGGAGATAAAGATCCCCAGCTGGGCATCGGGAAAGATGGTGACAACTATTTACGCAAGCTGCTGGTGCAGTGTTCCCACTACATTCTCAATCGAGCACCAGACTCCGATTTGAAACGGTGGGGTTTGGCTTTGAGGGCTCGCGGCGGTAAAAACGGCCGCAAACGTTCCGTCATTGCCGTATCAAGAAAACTGGCGGTATTGCTGCATCGACTCTGGGTCACGGGCGAGGTCTATGAACCGTTGCGACACAAGCCCACCCACCCAACCACAGCAACAGCTGGAGAAAAAACGCTAGCGGCAAAAAATATCCAGGCGCCACCAACACCCCTGGCGGCCACGGCATAAAGAATGAAAGTCACGAGTTTCAACATTATGTAGATGAAAGGAAAAGGTTCGGTTCCGATTTCCGCCGTATCGATCGGGCGACTGCGGACAAGCGGATGGTCCCTGGCAGGTTTCAATCGAACTTTCCAGGAGATCGCTGTCAAGATTGCAGCGCCCACGAAGAATCCCAAAGTGCACAGGACTCATTGAAAAGGTCCACTAACAGTGCGGATGGAAGCCAGGCGAGATGCGGTGTGATCACCAACCCGGACAGATTCCCTTAATCAGGTGACTGTAGAACAGCTTCCTGACACAAACCACCGACTACCGGCAGAACAAAGGAGATCCTTTCCATTGACGAACACGTGACGCAAACAGGTTTTTTCTTTGCTTCGCTAAGCAAGTACATAGCAGGGCGCGGAGAACCCGTCAAGGGTTTGCAATCCCTGCGGGACGCGCACAAAACGCGCGCCCTTGACTGAACCTCCGCGCCCTGCGGAAAGATTCTCTAGCGAAGCAAAGAAAAAAAAGAAATTGGGGTTCCATCTTGACGCCGACAGGCCTTCTCATGGAAGCACCTTGTGCAGCTCCGCGCGGCCAACTACGCCGTGCTCGCTTCCGCGCCTGCCGGCTCCGCTTCGCTCCGGTGCTTTGACAGCCGCCACCCGAAGCCATTGCGCGCCAATAGAAAAACATGTTGTTTTTTATGCCCGACTCCGGGCCTAAGAGGCAACAAGTTCAAATTCAAAAACGAAAATGGAGAATAAACAAAATGATTGACACCATAACCAACAACGACAATAACCAGAACAGCCAGATTGCGACCAGTTGGGGATTAGCTCGCGCCAGCGTGGACAGCTTAGCTCAGGCCATCGAATCCGGCCATAATGAGGCCCTTTTCACTTATCTGCGAACAATGGCCAAGTTTCCCACCTACAGCGCCCGCAACGTTCTGTTAATCGCTGCACAACGGCCCGAGGCAACGCACCTGCAAGGAGTCCGAAGCTGGAATGAGTCAGGTCGGAGTGTCCGCCCCGGTGAGAAGGGAATCCGCATCTTTGCCCCTACCGTTGGAATCAAGCCGGAGAGCCAGGCCCAGGACGCCGCCAAGATCAGCCGCAAGCGCAAAAAGCAGGAACCGGAAACGCAGCTTTTAGGTTTTCGCGCCGTGTCGGTTTTCGACATCTCGCAGACCGGAGGGGGAACACAGCCCGAATCCCGCCAGCCCGTTGATGTGGCCGAGAAGCTGGAAAAACTCACCGCCCTTGCCCAGATCCACGGCATGACTATTGAGCATGTGGATTGGATTGGAGAGAAGAAAGGAAACTCTTATCGCGGCACAATCCGCCTGCTGCCCAACATGCCCCCCGCCGAGGGATTCCCGGTGTTGCTCCGCGAGGTAGCCAGCCAGTTGCTGTACAGCATCAAGCGCCGGACATTCGTAACCCGCGCCCTACACCATCAGGAAACCAAAGCCGCCGCTTTCGTAGTCTGCGAAGCACTTGGACTGGACAGCAAGACCGCATTTTCCGATTGCCAGCTTTATTACGGAGATTCCCGCCTGTTGTCCGAGAGTCTCGCCGTTGTTCACCGTACAGCCGCCGTCATTCTTGGGGCCATCAGCCCCGAGATGGCGGCGCCGTCCAATTCCAAGCAGGGGGTGAACTAATGGCGACTCCCATTCCATTCTTGCCGCCTGTACTCGAAACCATACACGAGATGCTGACCACGAAGAAAATTCCCGCGCTGAGCGGGGATGAAATCGAAATCTTGTGCAGTCATCTCCATGCCCTTCGCGACCGCGACCAGCGAATTGCCATTGCTGAAATCGCATACCTCAACCACGACGACCCCCAGGCATTGAACATCTTTCTCGCCTGTACAGTCCCGATGGCGCAAAGAATGGCGAAGCGCAAGGCAGAGCGGGTATTTACGAATCCAACGGACTGGCAACTTGAAGCCATGTACGGCGGAGCGGTTTCCAATCTCATAAACATGTTTGAGGTTCACCGTCCGCTGCAACCCTTTGTTTCCAATCCGTTCCAGCGTTATCTCATGATGACCATCATTCATGGCGCAATGAATCCGTTTCGTATCCGTCACGAGCATTGGAATATCAAAGGTGTGGAAGATGTCACCAAGTTTGACCGCATCCGAGGCCGATACGAAAATCCGGCTGAACGGGAACTCATTGCCCGCGATCTGCTGGAACAGGTAACCACCTTCCCGCACCTGATGGAGGAACAGGCCCGGGTGCTCAAAACCATTGCCGCCATGGGGCCTGAGAAAGCCTTGCGGCATACGGATTACTACCGGAATGGCTATGACGTAGCACGCAACAAACATATCCAACGAAGGAGAAACATCCTCGACTTGGCGGGTATCGCTGAAGCAATGGGAGTAAAGAAACAGAAGGTGAAAAACCTTTTGAAGGACACCCGGCGAATCCTGCGCGATATGTTCAACCCTGACGGCAGATTTTTCGCCAGCAGCTAAAACACCTTATCCGGGGCACGTGCCAGGCGTGCCCCACTTT
>Ga0209168_10000823_pt1 | contig 27366 bp, 24 predicted proteins | sample Coa_R1_FD_187156 | JGI IMG/M metagenome (GOLD analysis project Ga0209168, IMG submission 187156) | Surface soil microbial communities from Centralia Pennsylvania, which are recovering from an underground coalmine fire - Coalmine... | ecosystem: Environmental > Terrestrial > Soil > Unclassified ...
TCGCCTTGCGTTCGCTGAGTGATTTGGCATTTTCGGCGCTCCCCTGTCGCGTGATTGTGACACATTCATGCTTGCCGCTGAAATTAAATTGAGAAGCCGCGCCTGCATTCTGACCAGGTGAAGTTGGCCATCGCAATCGACCGTCCTGCATGCACTGGCAGCTTACAAGGGCGCACAGGCAAAGTGCCTGTGATACGCGAGCGCTTACTCCTTGACGTTGATGGCCATTTCGATTACATCTTCTCGGTCGGAAAATGGTCAAATCCAAGTCAAATTCCAAATCTCAACAAGACCTTGTGCGGCACTGGGAACTTTCTCCGATCGGAAGAAGGATCCTCCGCGAAGGGCGCCAGTTCGCGACGGTGCGCCGGATTGTGGTGGCCGCTCGGAAAGTGTTCGCGCAGCGCGGCCTCGCCGGAGCGCGCATGGACGAAATCGCGCGCGTCGCAGGGGTGAACAAAGCGCTGCCCTATTACTACTTCCGTAACAAAGAGGAGCTGCACCGTTTCGTTCTGGAGACCATGATCGCGCAGATTTCCAGGCAGATGGAATCTCCCCTGGTGCTGGCGATGGAGCCGCCCGAGCGCGTGCGAGCCCTCGTGAATCTGACTTTTGATTTTGTGATGCGCAATCCCGCGTATCCCCGGCTGATCCAGCGCGAAATGATGGCGGCGCGGCGGCCGCTGCATTGGATGGTGGTGGCGCATCACCGCCCGCTGCACCAGCGCGCCGTGAAAACGATTCGCGAGGGGATCAAACGGGGCCAGTTCCGCGACGTCGATCCCGACCAGATGGTGTTCACGATTTTCGGGATGATCATGTATTACTTCGCGACGGGGCAACTGGCCAGCCAGATCTGGAAGCGCGATATCTGGAATCCGCGAAATGTGGAACAGCGGCGCCGCGCCGTGCTGGATTTTCTCGAGCACGGGCTTTTTCTTTCGCCCTCCGCGAAAGTGTAGCGCCCGCCTTCAGGCGGGCGCTACATCGGCCTAAACTACCTGCAAAATTTCGCGGCTTCCCGATTTCCAAAGGTCTGTGTAGCCCTTCATCTTCGCGCGGAAGGCTTCGTTCGTGTTGTAGTCCTTCCACTGCGCCTCGAACTCCGAAAGATTTGCGACCTCGAATTCCAAAACCACGCGGTTAAATTCGCCGGTCAGGTCCGTGAGAATGCGGAACTTCTGAAATTTGCCGGTAGCGGCGGCATCCTTGATCTGGGCAGCCAGCTTGCTGGCATTCCCGGGCTTGGCCACAAAACAGTTCCGAATGATGAGCATGCGTGTTCCTCCTTGAAAGTTTTCGCGCAGCGAACGAATTCAACTCTCCGGCCTCCGGCATGGTGCGGAAACGAATTGCAGGGAGCGTGCCATTCGCGGCAGGCCGTGTCAAGACGCGCCACGTTGTGGCGCATGCTTTAGCTTGCGCATGAGCAGTTCACCGCTGGCCAAACTCCGAACCCTACGCCGCGCAAGCTGAAGCATGCGCCAATTTTTCCGAACATTTTCACGTTGTTTGCGGGAGCGTCGCGGTGTAGATTTCCGGTACTACGCAAAATACAATTGATGTTCGCAATCATAAGGGGAGCGCACTCATGATTCGCTCTGGCAGCAATCGCGGACATTTCGCACCAGCGCCACGTGGCGGAGCTTCGCGCCGCGAAGTTTTGCAATGGCTGGCCGCCGCCGGAGCGAGCTCGCTGCTGCCCTCGAGCAGTCTTCTGGCCAGGCCCGCCGGTCCCGCCGGACGAATCGATGTGCACCAGCACACCGTGCCGCCGTTCTACACCAAGGCGATGGAAAAGGAAATTCTGGCCACCGGGCACCCGCTGCCCACGTGGACTCCCGCGCTGGCGATCGAAACGATGGACAAGAACGGCATCGCCGTCGGCATGCTTTCGCCGATGACGCGCGTGGTACAGGATTCGCTTTCGGAGAAGTCCGAACGGGCGCGCAAACTGGCGCGCGAGAACAACGACTACACGCAACAACTGGTCCGCGACTATCCCGGGCGCTTCGGACATTTTGCGGCCATCCCGCTGCCGGACACCGACGGCAGCCTGCACGAAATCGAATACGCCCTCGACACTCTGAAGGCCGACGGAATCGGCCTGTGGACCAGTTACGGCGACAAGTGGCCCGGCGATCCCGTCTTCGCGCCGGTGTTTGAGGAGCTCAACCGGCGCAAGGCCATCATCTACACGCACTCCGCGCCGCCGCTGTGCTGCCGCTCGCTTCAGCCCGGAGTGATTGACAGCGTGGTGGAATACGACTTCGATATTACGCGCGCCGTGGTCAGTTACCTCGAAAGCGGGGCGTTCCGGCGCTACCCGAATATCCGCTTCATCTTTCCGCACTCGGGGGGAACGCTGCCCGTGCTGGCCAATCGCGTGAGTGAAACTTTGCCGGAGAAACGCTCCGAGCAAGCCGCCGCGGCGCTGATGGACGAGATGAAGCAGCTGTATTTCGACGTGGCGCACGCGACGTATCCCGCGCCGCTTTCCGCGCTGACGAAAATCGTTCCGGTCTCGCAGATTCTGTTTGGCAGCGATTACCCGATCGTTCCCTTCCCCATCAGCGAAGGGCCGCTCGACCATTTTGGATTTTCGCCGGCTGATTTGCAGGCCATCAATCGCGGCAACGCCGAGCGGCTGTTCCCTCGGCTGAAGGCATAGATCACCTTAGTGAATCCCCTGGAGGCAATCATGGATCGTCGAATCATCAAAGCGGGACTGACCATTTTGTTTTTGGCGGCGGTGGCCACGGTGGCCGGACTGCGGCATGAAACACGCGCCAGCGATTCCAAGAATTCCGCGATGCCGCCTTCGTCGATCCCCACGTTTTCGATGGACAACGTCGGACGCGAAGGATTTTTCTTCGTTGGCGGGAAGTACGAAGGCGCTCCGGGCAAGGAAGAAATGCACGGCGCGATGTACGTGGAAGTGATGGTGCCGAAGCAGATCCGGCAGAAGTATCCCATTGTATTTTTTCATGGCAACGGGCAGGACGGCACGGTGTGGAAGCAGACGCCCGACAACCGGCCGGGCTGGGCGTACTACCTGATCAACCAGGGATACGTCGTCTACATGGTGGATTACCCGGCGCGCGGGCGCTCGCCGTACGTGCCGGACATGGACGGAAAATTGGGCCTGCGCACGGCGCAAGAGTTGTCGCAGATCTGGACCGGCCCGACGCTCTCCGGCGGCGATTTCCCGCGGATGAAGCTCTACACGCAGTGGCCCAGCGATTCGCCGAAGAAGGGTACGATGGGCGATCCGGTCTTCGATAATTTCATCAAGGGACAGATGCAATTCGTTTCCGCGCAGGCGGAACTCGCCGTCCCGGCCGGCGTCGCGCTGCTCGACCAGATTGGCAGCCCGGTAATTCTGATCACTCATTCACAGGGAGGCGGCATCGGCTTCAACGTTGCCGACCAGCGGCCCAAGCTGGTGGCGGGCATGGTGGCCATCGAGCCCGGCGGGCCGCAGATCGGCGTTGTCGATACGGCTACGGTGAAATACACCGGAAAAATCGGAAACGCCTGGGGCATCACCAACATGCCCATGCACTACGATCCGCCGGTGAACAGCCCGGACGACTTAAAAACGTACCTCGAGGAAAAATCGGAGCGTCCGGATGAAGTGCCCTGCTACATGCAGAAAGAACCAGTGCACAAGCTGGTGAGCCTGCAGAACCTGCACATCCTGTCGATCTCGGCGGAGGGCACTTATCACCGCGTATTTGACGTATGCATTCCCAAGTGGCTAAACCAGGCCGGCGTGAAGGATGACTTTGTGCGCCTGGAAGACGTCGGCATCCACGGGAACATGCACGAAATGTTTCTGGACCGCAACAGCGACGTGGTGATCAAGTTCATCGACGACTGGCTGCGCAAGAACGTGAAGTAGCGCAGCCGCAAACCGTTGTGCGACGGATTCATCTCAGCGTGATTGACACGCTCCGGTGGCCGTCATATCCTTCCCGTCAACATCGATAACTACATCGTATATGCAGCGCGAGGTGCCGAATGAAAAGTGGCCGGGTAGCTTCTTTGGGCTTGCTTCTCGGTGCGTTGCTCGCCTGCCTTCCGGCGTTTGCACACCATGGCGCCGCGGCGTACGCGGATAAGATTGTGGTGCTGAAAGACGCCACGGTCACGAAATTCGTGTGGGCCAATCCGCACAACATCGTGTTGTTCGACGCCAAGGACGACAAGGGCACCGTGACGCATTGGGCGGGCGAAATGGGCAGCCCGTCGGCGGTCACGCTGCTGGGCTGGAACCGCAACTCGCTGCAACCGGGCGATGTCATCACCGTGTACATTTATCCGGCCAAGTCCGGCAATCCGGTGGGCCGCCTCAACAAAGTAACGCTGGCCGATGGAACGACGCTGCGGGATAGCCAGCTGGGCGGCGACAAGAAAGAATATTAAAGGCAATCAAGTCATCTCATAAATGCGCTTTGTGGGTCGCGGATTTAGCCGCGAAAAATGCCTCGTTCTGTCATTCTGAGCGAAGCGAAGAATCTCTCTTCGATTCAAGTATGGGCGAAAAACAAAGAGAGATTCTTCGCTTCGCTCAGAATGACAACGTTTCCGGATGCCGCAATTGAAAAGCAAACTTTTCATTTCTCTGGCCCTGATAGGCGTTCTCCCGGCACTTAGCATCCCTCTGTCCGCGCATCACGGCAGCACTTCCTACAAAACGGATCGAGTGGTCGTGCTGGAACATGTCACAGTAACAAAATTCGTCTGGGCCAATCCGCACACGATGCTCCTCTTCGACGCGAAGGACGACAAAGGCGAGATCGCGCATTGGGCGGGCGAAGCCGGCAGCCCGGCGGCGGTGCGACAATTCGGATGGAATAAGAACTCCGTGCTGCCCGGGGACGTCGTCACCGTGCATCTGTATCTTTCCAAATTCGAGAACAATGTGGGACGCCTGGAAAAAATAGTACTGGCCGACGGCACCACGCTGAACGATAGCCCGAGAGGCGATCGCGGCGACGCTTCGCGCTATTGAATGCTGGAATCGTTTTTCAAGCGGCAAGGAGTACCGAAATGCGAAATCTTCTGAAGACCTGCTTCCTCTTTCTGGCCGGAACACTGCTCCTTTCATCGGGCGCATTGGCGCAGGACTCGCCAAAGCCGAACTACGGCGGCCCTGAAGATTTGTATCAAAAACTGGGCGATGTGGGAGACGGCGGCGCGGCGCCGCGCCGGGACCTGACCGGCTTCTGGGCGGGAATGGTGGCGCAGAAGCTCAACCCGGTACCCGCCATGACGCCGTGGGGACTGGCGCAATTTCGCGAGCACAAGACCAACGCGGAATATCCCGTCGCGGAATCGAACGACCCGATCAAGGGTTGCGACCCACTGGGATTTCCGCGCAGCATGCTGTTCATGACCCGCGGAATTGCCTTCACTCAAATGCCCGGCCGGGTGATTGAGATGTTTCAGTTCAATCGCGCGTGGCGCGAAATCTGGACCGATGGCCGCGAGTTGCCCAAAAATGTTGGCGGAAATACGCCCGACGCGCCGGACCCGCGGTGGTACGGATATTCGGTGGGACACTGGGAAGGAGATTACACGTTCGTCGTCGACACGGTGGGTAGCGATGAGCGCAGTTGGCTGGATAATGCAGGCCACCCGCACAGCGTCGAACTGCGCGTTCAAGAGCGATTCACGCGCCTCAATCACAACAATCTCGAGGTGACCATCTCCATCGACGATCCCAAGGCCTACACAAAACCGTTCGTGATCACCAAAGCCAATTTCAAATGGATTCCACGGCAGGATTTTGAGGAGCAGTTCTGCGTGCCGTCGGAAGAGGCGGAGTATCAGAAATTGATCGGCGAACCGGCGGCGCATGGCGCCAAGTAGGACAGGCTCTTGTGGGGAGCGGAGCGAATCATCAGCCTGTCAGCTCTTGACCTCCGCCGCCGAAGCAGGATTCAGACAAGGTGTCAAGAAATTCAAGGTCAGATAAACTTAGCAGGCTGCGGAAAAATGTCAGGCGCTGTCATTCTGAGCGAAGCGAAGAATCCCTCCGTGGCTTTTGCTCATACGTAAATCGAAGAGAGATTCTTCGCTTCGCTCAGAATGACAATACAAGTGCGAGCAGCTAGCCCGAAAACCTTTCCTCTTTCCACGGATCGCCGTACATGTGATAGCCGTTCTGCTCCCAGAAACCGGGCTCATCCTCGGCGGTAAGCGTAAACCCGCGCGCCCACTTCACGCTCTTCCAGAGGTACAGGTGCGGAACGATGAGGCGCAAGGGGTAACCGTGTTCCGCGGTGAGCTCTTCACCGTCATGCTGAAAAGCAAAAATCGTAGTGGGCTTCATCAGGTCTTCGAGCGGAAGATTCGTGGTGTAGTCGTTCTCACCGTGCAGGACGGCAAATCGCGCATCGGGCTTCGGCGTGACGAGTTTCATCACTTCAGCGAAGGGCACGCCCTCGAAACGGTTATCGAAGCGGCTCCAACGCGTTACGCAATGGATGTCGCAGTGAATTTCTATCTTGGGCAGCTTGGTGAATTCCTGCCACGTGAGGCGCACCGGCTTTTCGACCAGGCCATCGATGCGAAAATCCCAGGTGCGCAGATCGGTACGCGGCACGCGGCCTTCGTGCAGCACCGGCCACTTCAGCGTCAGCGATTGTCCCGGCGGCAGCCGCCCTTCCGCGCGCATCTGTTGCTCAAGTTTCTTCCGCTCGCTGCCTTCGCCGAAGAGCATTGGCTCGCCTCCCATATTATTTTAACCCTGTTCGATCACCAGTGGCGCAGGCTTCAGCCTGCGGGTTTAGAATTCCGGAATTCGGAAGCTGCCCGCGCGGAACGGGCTGCGAAAGAGTCCATCATTCTGTGGTTCTCGACTAAATCGAAGAGAGATTCTTCGCGTTGCTCAGAATTACAACATTTTGGAGCTTCTCGAAAGACTGAAAAGCCTGCTCGTTTGTCGTCCGGCGAACCGCAAACAGCCACAGGCCGAAGCCTGTGCCACGTGCTATCATCAACACGAAGAAGCAGTTATCAGGACATTCAGGAGCTACTGTGACGGCTCGCCTTCTTAACGGCACCAGCATTCGCGATCAAATTTACGCCGAGCTCAAGCAGGACATCGCTGGTTTGGCGGATCTCAAAATTCGCCCGGGACTGGCGGCCGTCCTGGTCGGCGAAAATCCCGCATCGCAGATTTACGTGCGCAGCAAGATTGCGGCGTGCGAACAGTTGGGCCTCGGGAGCTGGCAGTTCACTCCGCCTGCGACGGCTACGACCGACGAATTGCTGGCGCTGGTGGCGGAGTTGAACGCGCGCGATGAAGTGGACGGAATTCTGGTGCAGCTTCCGCTGCCGCCGCAAGTCGATTCCAAGCGCGTGCTGGAAGCTGTGAATCCGGCGAAAGATGTGGACGGATTTCATCCCGTGAATCTTGGCCGGCTGGTGTCCGGGCGCGCGGGACTGGTGGCCTGCACTCCCGCCGGGTGCATGGAAATTCTGCGGCGCAGTGCAATCCCCATCGAGGGCGCAGAAGCGGTGGTCGTGGGGCGCAGCGACATTGTGGGAAAGCCGATGGCCTTGCTGCTGATGCACGCGAACGCCACGGTAACGATCTGCCATTCCAGGACGCGCGATTTGCCGGGCGTGGTGCGGCGCGCGGACATCGTGATCGCGGCGATCGGGCGCGCGGCAATGATCGAACCGACATGGGTACGCCCCGGCGCGACGGTGATCGATGTGGGCATCAACCGCATCACGGACGCCGCGGAAGCGCAGCGCATCTTTGCGAATTTTCCAGCCAAGCTCGCGCAATTCCGCGAGAAGGGTTCCGTGCTGGTGGGCGACGTTCATCCGGGTGTCGCCGAAGTCGCCGGCGCGCTGACGCCAGTACCAGGAGGCGTCGGTCCGCTCACGATTGCGATGCTGATGAGCAACACGGTGAAAGCGGCGCGCCTGCGCCGCGCGCAAGAAACTGCCACGCCTGCGGTCAAACCCTGATGCTTCGCGTCGGCCTTACCGGAGGAATCGCGACCGGAAAAACCACGGTCGTCGCCATGCTGCGCGAACTCGGCTGCCGCGTGCTCGAAGCGGACAAAATTGCGCATCAAATGATCGAGCCGGGTGGCGCGGCCTACGAGGAGGTGGTGCGTGAATTTGGCCGCGGCATCCTCACCTCGGAAGGCCTTGTGGATCGCCAAAAGCTGGGCGCCATCGTGTTTGCCGATCCGGCGCGCCTCGCGCGGTTGAACGCCATCGTGCATCCGCCGGTCCTTGCCGAGCAGAGCCGCCAGCTTGCCGCGATTGAGCGCGGCGACGCGCACGCCATCGCCGTGGTCGAAGCCGCTCTGCTGATCGAAGCGGGATTCGACCGGAAGCTGGAATATCTGGTGGTCACCTGGTGCACTCCGGAACAGCAACTGGAACGCCTGACGCAGCGCGGCACCGGCCGCGGTTTGACCATCGAGCAGGCGCGGCAGCGGATCGCGGCACAGATGCCGGTCGAGGAAAAGCGGCGGCGAGCCGACACAGTGATCGATTGCTCCGGCACGCTCGAACATACGCGCGCGGAAGTGATTGCGCTCTTCGCAACGCTGAAAGGAATCGAAGGCGCGAAGTCCCGAGGCGCCGGTACGGGAACGGGAATCTGATGCTCAAAAGCGTTGATCACTACGGCTTCAGGGGTTTGTCAGGCACGGCTTCACGGGCTGCAGAAAAAATGTCTCGTCTTGTCATTCTGAGCGGAGCGAAGAATCTCTGCTTGCACGTAAATCGAAGAGAGATTCTTCGCTTCGCTCAGATCTTTGTAGGGCACGGCTTCAGCCGTGCCGTCCGCAATGCAGAACGCATACGGCTTTAGCCCCTGGCGGGATAGAACGCGAATCGCTGAAGGGAGCGCTCCGCGCCGGATTTTTGAGCATCGCACGAATGCCCGCCTGAAGGCGGGCGCTACACGGACCACGCAATGATGATTTTTGACGACGGAGGAATCTCGTCATGACCGAGGGAAAAAGCAGCCGCGGAACTATTCGCTTAATGGCTTTGGGATTGGTGCTGGTTCTCGGAGCGTACTGGGCGGGCAGCCGCTGGGGTGAACGCCAGCCGCAAAAAGTGGAAGCCGTTCCGGTCTCGTTCCCGGAACCAAAACCGGGAGAGCTTCTGGGCCAGGAAGCCATCAACGTAAAAATTTACAGCGAGGCCGCCCCCGCAGTGGCCAACATCGTGACGCGCACGCTCGAGTATGACGTGTTCATGGAACCGGTACCGGCGGAGGGCGCAGGGTCCGGATTCGTCATCGACCCGCGTGGATATATCTTGACGAATTTTCATGTGGTGCAGGGAGCGCAGGCCATCTCCGTGACGCTAGGAGACCGCTCGCATTTCGATGCGAAATTTGTGGGCGCCGACGAACGCAACGACATCGCCCTGATCAAGATCGATCCGAAGGACCGCAAGCTCACCGCGCTCACCATGGGGGATTCTGACTCGCTTCAAGTTGGCCAGACTGTACTGGCGATCGGCAATCCGTTCGGCTTTCAAAGCACGCTCACCACCGGAATCGTCAGCGCGCTTGGGCGTACAGTGCAGACCGGCCAGACGACGGTGATCGACGGCGCGATCCAGACTGATGCGGCCATCAACCAGGGCAATTCCGGCGGGCCGCTGTTGAACTCGCATGGCGAAGTGATTGGAATCAATTCGGCCATCTACACGCCGACGGGCACGACGGCGGGCATCGGATTCGCCATCCCCATGAGCACCGCCAAGCAAATCGCGCAGGACTTGATCAGCGAAGGCCGCGTGCGCCGCGCCTCGATGGGAGTCGAAGCTCGCGTCTTGATCCCGGCGGTGGCCGAGGCGCTGCATCTCCCGGTGAACGAAGGCCTGATGCTCGAGCGGGTGAACCCCGGCGGCCCCGCCGCCAATGCCGGACTGCGCGGCGGCGACCGCCAGGCCATCCTCGGCATGCGCAGGATCATCCTGGGCGGCGACGTGATCACCGCTATCGATGGGCGCCCCATTACCGGGCAAATGGATCTGAACCTCGCGCTGAACCGCAAGAGGCCCGGCGACACGGTAAAGGTGGAGTACTACCGCGGCGGCCAAAAGATGGAAGCGAATGTGACGCTAGCAGATGCCAACCGGTAGGCGCCTGTGGCGCATGCTTTAGCTTGCGGGGTTTCATTGCAGCACTACCGAGATTGGCCCAGCGCCGCTCCGCGAGCTAAAGAGGCTGCGGAAAAATTCAAAACGGTGTCATTCTGAGCGAAGCGAAGAATCCCTCCTTGTTTTTTGCTTGTACTTACATCGAAGAGAGATTCTTCGCTTCGCTCAGAATGACAGCGCAAACCATTTTTTCGCGGATTGTTTAAGGTTAACCTCTGGCGAGTGGATCGGAACTTTACTGGCCGCTTAGTAATGAAATTCCGCAAGCTGAAGCATGCTCCACTGGCTAGTCACTCCAAATTTTGCGCAGGCGCTCCTGCTCTTCGTTGCTGAGGGAAAACCAACTCTCTGCCGCGTCTCTCAAACGTTCCAGCGTGTGCTGCATTTCCCGGTGCTTGTCCTCGAGGCCGTCATGATCCGCGTCTTTCGCCACGTATAGTTCCGGCGCGATGATCAGGATCGCGCGCGTGAAGGGCTTGGGAATCTGCATCAGGTCCCATGTTTTCCGCAGCGTCCACGCCCGCTCGAGTCCTATGTGAAATGACACCACGGGACGGCCGGAGCGGCGAGCCAGCATGACCGGGCCGGGCTTGGCCACATAGCGCGGGCCGCGCGGGCCGTCGATGGTGAAACCGGCATCGACTCCCTCTGCCAGTCTCTTGGCCATCACCGCAAGGCCGCGCAATCCTCCGCGCGTCGAACTGCCTTGCGCCGTCCCATAGCCCAGCCGCTCAATCACGCGGCGCGTCCATTGCCCATCGAAGTTCGTGGTGTTCATCAGCACGCCGTTGCGATTGCGGAAGTACCATGCGGCGGAAATAATGCAGCGATGCCAGAAGGCGTAAATGAGCGGCGGCGAATCAGGACAGTAGTCGCGCCCGGACTTCGCGCCGCCCACCACCTCAAACCGGATCGTTGGTCCGAGTACGCGGATCACTGCCCAGACCGTCCAGCCAAGAATAGGGATCAGTGCGCGCTGGAAAAAAGTGAGCTTCGGCAGCCGCGTATCGTAGTGAACCACCAGGCGCTCTTCTTCCTGGCCCGGCGGCGTTTTTACTTGTTCCGGCATGAGGTTATAGTATAAGTCGAAGATGGTGTTTCGATAGCTTCACCACGCCGTTCAGGATGCTGCGGATAAACGTGCTCTCCCTAAAGACCCCGAAAAAACGCTACGGCAATTGGACGACGATCTTAGCAACCGCGTTGCTGGCAACGGCCGCGGCGCTCACCATTCGGAACGCGCACATTTCCGCGCAGGATTTTCCGGCGGTCCTCGGGCGGATCGAAGGCGACGACGTGGAAGTCGTAACCAAGACGCCCACGGGAATCGAGACCGATGCCGCGCCCACGGTTGTCGCCAGCGGCAGCGATGTGACGCTGCATTCCGGTCGCGCTTTGCTGCTTCTGAACGCGGGCGGCGAAATCAGTATCTGCGGTCCGGCGCATTTCAAAATGATCAAGTCTTCCGGAGCGATGACCGTCGCGCTGGACTACGGCCGCATCCACACCTCGATGGAATCCGCAGCGGATGCTTTCACGATTTACACGCCGACGATTGTGGCTACGCCCATCGCCATTGCGGGAGGCCCGCGTGACATTACCGTCGGCCTGGAACAGGGCGGCGAGATGTGCGTGCTCACCGCGCGCGGGGCCATGCGCGTCGAGCCGCAATTTTCCGATCAGAGCTTGATCGTTCCGCAAGGCGGCACGGTAAGTCTGGCCGGCGGACAAATTGATTCGCTGAAGGCGGACCCCGCCGCATGCGGATGCGACTACCCGCGTGCTCGTATGGTCGCGCCGCCCAAGCCCGCGGCTCCTGCTCCCGCGCAGGCCGCCCAGCCTCCTGTGGATATTGGCGCGATCGCTCCGCCGCTGCCGCAGCCGGCACGGAAACTGCCCAATGCCGCGCCGCCGTCGGCTCCGGCTTCGACTTCGGCTTCGGAACCCGTATACACGGTGCTGATGCCGCCGCTCAGTTTTGACGCGAATTCGCCCGAGCCGCCGCCCGACCCCGCGCCCGAAACCATCATGCTGGTGCGCGAAGTGCGCCTGCGGCCTGCCGCGGAATTCCGCGGCCACGTGAATCCCGCGCCCGCGGAAACTGTGGCGGTTCATGTCGCTCCGCCAGCGCCCGCTCCGCCGCCGGTTCCAGCGGCGAGCCCGCCCGCTCCGCCGCAACCGGGCATTTTCGAGCGCGTGAGGAATTTCTTTCGCCGGCTGACCGGCAAGGCGCCTTGCGCCGGCGCGGGCTGCAACGGCTGATCTGGCATGAAGCCATCTGCTATCTCATAAATAGTCTTTGCGGGTCGCGGCTTCAGCCGCGACATTCAGCGCCGGCAAACAAGGGCTTTAGCCCCTGAAGCGCCATCTTGTTCTGGGTCTGACCGCTAATGAGATGGCTTCATGTCATTTTTCGTGACAATATTAATTGACGCTGGTTTTTTCTTGTGGTAACTTCCGTCCCACTCTCCAGGAATTCATGCCGATAGGCGGAGCTTTATGCCCAGCTCTTTGGATGCGTGTGTCCTGGTGTGCCCGAGTCGTGCGGCGACTTCCCGATTCGTCTCGAACCAGCCGCGCGCAGTGCCGAATTGTTTCTATTTCGCTTCTCTATTGCTTGTTGCCTTTTGCACGGCTTGCGGCGCCGTGGGTTCAAGTTCGACTCCACCTCCGCCTGCACCCGTAACTGTCACTGTTACCGCCAATGCGTCATCCACTTATCCGGGCGATCAGGTCATTTTTACCGCCGTGGTGCAAAATGCGCAGAATTCTACGGTCACATGGCAGGTGGACGGGACGCCGTCGGGCAGTGCCAGCGTTGGAGTCATCGATTCGACGGGCCACTACACAGCGCCGAATACGGTACCCGATCCACCGATGGTCAAGGTGACGGCTGTGTTGCAAGCGGACCCGTCCAAAACAGGCACGGCCAGCGTCATGATTCTCCCGCTCAGCTCAATTACCGGACAGTTGATTGTGTCTCCGGCTCTCTCCAGCGTGACGCCTACGCAAAGTCTGCAACTGCAAATTTTGACCCCGGGCGTGACCAATACCGACGTGACGTGGACGGCGACGGGAGGATCGATCACGACAGGCGGGCTGTTCATTCCTCCCGCGAATCCCGGCCCGTACACCGTGCTCGCATCGCTGCCCAACGCCCAGGGATCGGCGACCGTGGAGGTCACCGATTTTGCCGGCACGCTCACGTGGCGCAACGACAATCTTCGCTCTGGGATCAACAGCCAGGAACTGGCGCTCACTCCAGCAAATGTTTCGACCAAAACATTTGGGAAGCTGTTTTCATGCAAGATCGATGGCTATGCGTATGCGCAGCCGCTCTACGTGCCCAATTTTCCAATTCCTGGAAGTGGAATTCACAACGTGATTTTTGTGGCGACCGAGAAAGACTCGGTGTTTGCGTTCGATGCGGATTCGAGCCCCTGCGTCCAACTGTGGACCACCCAGCTCATACCCACGGGCTCACAAGCGATCGAAACTCCTAACTTTCAAATCACCAGCGACGACATTGCGCCATTCGTCGGGATTACCGGTACCCCCGCCATCAGCTTGGAAACCTCCGCGTTGTATGCCGTTGCCGCAACGGAGACAATCCTGCCACTTCCGGGAACGTCCGACCCCGGCTACAGCTCGCTCCTGTATGGGTTGGATTTGGCCACGGGAAAGCCCGTGATTCAGCCCGCCGGCGTCGCACCGTTCGTCCAGCCAGCGTTTGAAAATCAGCGGCCAGCGCTGCTTTTAGATGACGGGAACGTGTACGTGGGATTTGGTTCTTACGGCGGCCAAGGCGACTATCACGGCTGGCTCTTCGGATATGACGCAGCCTCGCTGCTGCCAACCGGATCATTCAATGTCACGCCAGCTCCAAACCTCCACGGAGGAATTTGGCAAAGCGGTGGCGGCCCGTCTGCCGATCCGGGCGATCCGAATCATTTCGTTTTCGTGGCAACCGGAGACGGCAGTCTCAATATTGGTTCGGGCATTCTTAGTTACAGCAACAGCTTTTTGCGGGTCGGAACGTCCGGCGGGTTATCGGTCGCGGATTATTTCACTCCGTGCGATGAGGCGACGCTTGAAACTGAGAGACTCGACGTCGGTGCGAGCGCTCTGCTGCTTTTGCCCGATTCCGCGGGCTCATCCGCGCAGCCGCATTTGCTCATCGGCGGCTCCAGAGCAGGCAGCCTTTACGTCGTGAATCGCGACCAGATGGGAAAATATACTGCAGCTCCGCCACTTCCACCGCCAGCTCTTCCGTGCAACGATTCAGCCGCTGGCGTGCAGACGGTAACTCCACCGGGCAGTGGACCAATTCTCAGCACTCCTTTGTTCTGGAATAACTCTATCTACGTCGCGCCGGGAAACGGCAACCTGATGTCGTTTTCTATGACGGCGGGGATTCTTTCAGCCTCTCCATCCGCGACGAATTCGAACGAAACGCTCGGCCCACAGGGCGCAACGCCCGTCATTTCCGCGGATGGCGCGAACAACGCGATTCTCTGGCTGGTCGACACGAGCGGCGCGGCGGCCGGCACGCCGACGATCTTGCGGGCTTACGATGCCAATGATGTTTCGAATGAGATTTACAGCAGTCCCGCAAGCGCGTCTTCGCCCGACGCCGCCGGCCCGGCGGTAAAATTCACCGTTCCGACCGTGGCCAACGGCAAAGTGTATGTGGGGACGCAAACGGAACTCGATGTGTACGGTCTAAAGTAGTACAGGCTTTACGGGCTGCGGAAAAAGTCAAAAAGTTGTCATTCTGAGCGAAGCGAAGAATCCCTCCGTGGTTCTTTGCTTGTACTTAGATCGAAGAGAGATTCTTCGCTTCGCTCAGAATGACAAGACTGGACCTTTTCCGCAGTCTGTTCAGCCGTCTAGATGTGAGCCTGGCGCACATCTAAATCTGACAGGCTGAAGCCTGTCCTACATTCCTTCGTAGTTTGGCCCGCCGCCGCCTTCCGGGGGAACCCAGGTGATAATTTCGTAGGGATCGGCAATATCGCACGTCTTGCAGTGCACGCAGTTGGAGGCGTTGATCTTCAGGCGGGGCTGTCCCTTTTCCTGCACCATTTCGTAAACCGCGGCGGGACAAAAATACTGGCAGGGATTTCCGTACTCGGTCACGCACTTGGTGGCGCACACATTCAGATCCGCCACGAGCAGGTGGCACGGCTGGTCCTCTTCGTGGCGCGTGCCGGAGTGGTAGACGTCGGTCAGGCGGTCGAACGTCAAGGATCCATCGCCCTTGAAACGCTCGGGCGCGGGGCTCGATCCGTTCAGCTTGTGATATTCCTCGTGGCCGGGACGCGCGCGCATCGGATCGACCAGCCCGCGGCCGCCGGTTACGAACTGAATCCCGGCGTGGAACAGTCCGGCATATAGACCGTGGTGAAATCCCTGGTGGAAATTTCGCACCGCCCACAGTTCTTTTTTGATCCAACTCTCTTCGATCTTTCGAGGATACGCCGCGAGAGTTTTCGAGGTCGCGTCTCCCGTTTTGAGTGCTTCAAAAACCGCTTCGGCCGCCAACATTCCGCTCTTGATGGCGATGTGAATGCCCTTGAGCCGCTGCGAATTCAGCAGGCTGGCGGAATCGCCGATGATCAGGCCGCCGTCCACATACTGGCGCGGCATGGAGTACCAACCGCCGTAGGGCACGGTCTTTGCGCCGTAGCGCACCAGTTTGCCGCCTTCGAGAATGCGTTTGATAAACGGATGCGTCTTGTACTTCTGAAATGCCTCGTGCGGATCGAAGCGCGGATCGTGATAATCGAGGCTGATCACCATGCCGGTGGAAACGCGGTTGCCCGGCAGCCCGTACAGCCATCCCCCGCCGTACATGCTGGAATCGAGCGGCCAGCCGAGCGTGTGAGCCACAAATCCCGGCTGGACGCGTCCCTCCGGAACATCCCACAGTTCCTTGATCCCGATGCCGTAGACTTGCGGATTCAGGCCGTCAAGCTTGAGTTTGCTCACCATCTCTTTGGTGAGCGATCCGCGCGGGCCCTCGGCCAGCACCGTCACCTTCGCCCGCAGTTCGTAGCCCGGCGTGTAGTTGTCTTTCGGCTTGCCTTCCTTGTCGACGCCCTTGTCTTCGGTGATTACTCCGGCGATTCCGCCGCCTTCGTAAATCAGGTTTCTGCCGGAAAATTGGGTGAACAAATTCACGCCTGATTTTTCCACTAAGCCGCCGAGCCATTTCACCAGCTTATTCAGGGAGACAATGTAGTTGCCATGGTTCCGGAGCGGCGGAGGCGTGATGGGCAATTTCCAGGAACTGCCGGAAGTCAGCACGTAGGCGGCGTCATCTGTGACCGGCGATTCGAGCGGGGCAGTCTTCTGCCAGTCGGGCACCAGTTCGGCGAGGCCGCGCGGGTCCATCACCGCGCCGGACAACTGGTGGGCGCCGATTTCGCGCCCTTTTTCCAGTACGTAGATGTTTTCAGCGGAAAGTTCGGGCTTGGCTCCGGAGGAATTGTGCCCGGCGATCAAATGGGAGAGATGCAGCGCGCAGGCAAGTCCCGCGGGCCCGGCGCCCACGATCAATACATCCGCGTCCAGCCGCTCTCGCTCGACACTCATTCCCTCATCCTAGCAGAAGGCTGCAACTCCCTGGCATGAGGGTTTGCGTCTTGTGATTCCGCGGCAATACCAGCACAGACAATTTAAGCAGATTTGGTCTTGACCATCTTTTTCGCCATGAACAGAAGCAGGGGCCGGTCTTCTTCGTTGGCGCGGCTCAGTAACTGGCGAAACTTGGCCATCGTGCGGGCGTCCTTGCCGGAGTGTCCCCAGGCCGGCGCGCCGCCGTTCTTGCGTTTTGGGATGCTGGGAAGCTTGAGGGGCTCTTCGCCGTCGTAAAAAAGCTGGTACAGCGGGACTTCCAGGGCGCGGGCAAACTTCTCCAGCGTTTCCACGGCGGGCACGGTGTGCCCATTCTCGACGCGCGAGATGTAGCAGCGGAGCAGGCCGGTGCGTTTTTCGATTTCGCCTTGAGAGAATTTCTTTTGCTCGCGAAGGTCTCGCAATCGGTCTCCAATGATCATGGCGGCTGGCACCTCCGGGGTGGGAATGTCGGACTAATCTAATAACAAAGCTGCTATCACACAATCATGACTCTATACTAGAAGCTTACACAGCGCAGCAAATCCGTCAAGGTTCAATTTATGGCAGGGCAGTATCTGAATGGCAAAGTGTCACCATTCGTGACACTTTGCCCCGGAATGAAACAGAACTCGGTCCTTTATGTCGCTTTGAGCGCGTTCAGCACACGCTGCGGCGTGAATGGAACCTGGCGCAGGCGCGCGCCGGTGGCGTCATAAATTGCGTTGGCAATAGCCGCCGTGATCGGAACGATGGACGGCTCGCCGCCGCCCAGGGGCTGCATTTCCGGGCGGTTGGTCAGCACGATCTCGACTTCGGGAACCTGCTGGAACCGAATGACCGGATAGCTGTCCCAGTTCAAATTCTTCTGCCCGGTAGAGTCGAACTGAACCTCTTCGAGGAGCGCGCGGCTCACGCCCTGCAGAATATTTCCCTCAATCTGGTTTTTGAGGCCGTCAGGATTGACAATCAGGCCGCAGTCATGCCCCAGAGTGATTTTCTTCACGGTCACATCGCCGGTGGACTTGTCGACTTCGATTTCGGCGACCGCGGCGGTCATGGTGTTGGCGCGATTGGCGACCGCGACGCCGCGCCCCACGGCGACATTGCCGCTGGAAGCCGGAGCGGGCGCGGGACGATCGGTCCAGCCGGCTCGCTTCGCGGTAGCGGTCAGAATTTCGGAGACCCGCTTGTCGCTGGTGAGATAGCGCAGCCGGAACTGCACGGGATCGGCGTGCTGGTCCGCGGCAATCTCATCGATGGTCGATTCGCTGGCGAAGACGCGCGCCAAATCTCCGGGCGCCCGAAGATTGCTGGTGCGCAGCGGCCACTGGCCCTGTTGCACCCAGGGAATGTTCGAGGCCAGTACCTTCTGATTTTCAAACGTGTAGATTTGCCCGCCGCCGCCCGCTCCGTTCAAAAAGCCCGGCCCCGTCGGCTTCATGCCGATCTGCGTGGAGGCCAGCAGCGGATTGTCTTCGGATTCCGACCACGGAAAGCTGCGATCCGCGAAATCCCACGCGACCACCTTGCCCTGGGCATCGACGCCGGCGCGAATGGTGGTGAGTTGCGCCGGCCCCTTTGGATCCCAGGCGTGCTCATCCTCGCGCATCCATTGCACGCGGACCGGTTTGCCGACGGCGCGCGACATCAGCACGGCGTCCTCGGCCACGTCATCGCTTTCCAGCCGGCCATAGCTGCCTGAGCCTTCGCGATACAAAAGGTGAACATTTTTCGGTGGGATATTCAGCATCTTGGCGACGGCGTCACGCGTCCGGAAGGGACCTTGCGTGCCGGTCCAGATCGTCACCTTGTCCCCACGAACATCGGCGACGGCGCACGGCGGGCCCATCATGCCGTGCAACTGAAATGGAAAGTAGTAGGTGGCTTCGTATTTTTTCTGCGCCTGAGACAGCGCCGCATCCGGATTGCCACGGTTCACAACCATATTGTCTTTGAAGCTCTTGGTATTCTTCAGGTAGGCAAACACCTCGTCGGGGCCGGACATCATCTTCAGCGTGGGCTCGGTCCAGGTGACTTTCAGCGCGCGAGCGGCCTGAATCGCCGCCCATTCCGTTTCCGCGACCACGCCCACGAAGGTGCCTTCGCGAACGACTTTCACCACGCCCGGAATGTTCTTGATGGAGCTTTCGTCCATGCTGGCCGGCGCTGAAAGCGAAGTGGCCGGGCGCACCACGCGCCCGTGCAACATTCCCGGCACTTCGGCATCCGACGAATAAACGAACTCGCCCGTGAATTTTCCGGGCAGGTCCACACGCGGAATCGACTTGCCGACGATCTTGTAGTCTTTCGGATTCTTCGCCGGGACGTCCGGCGCAACCTTCATGTCCCAGCCCACGCCGGCGGCGACGATTTTGATATTGAATTTCTTTCCGCCGAGCAGATCGCCATAGGCAATTTTCTTGCTGGGGCTGCCGACCACGCTGACTACCCCATCGGTGACCGTCAACTTGTCCACCGGCGAGTCCAGGCGCACCGACGCCAGCTTGAGCAATTCCTGCCGCGCGGCTGCCGATGCCTGGCGGAGTTGCACGCCGCCGCGCTCCACGGTGCGGGCCGCCGCGGTAACTCCCTGGTCGACCGCCGTGTCGGTATCGCCCGATTCCATGTACACCTTGTTGAAGGCGACGTCGAGTTCCTCGGCCACAATCTGCGCGAGCGCGGTAACCACGCCGGTGCCCAGTTCCACTTTACCGGTGAAGACGGTGACCGTGCCGTCCTTGGAAATGGCCATCCAGGAATCGAGCACCGTCGGGTCCATGCCGTCGACGGAAAGACCGTCACCCTGGGCCAGCGTTCGCGCAGCCGCCCCGAAGAAGCTGAAGCCCACGATCAGGACGCCGGTGCTCTTGAGTAAATCTCTGCGGGAAATGGATTTGGTTTCCATGGTTGGCTCCTCCGTCAGGCTTTCACGCTGGAATTCGACGCGCGTTGAATGGCGCGGATGATCCGCAGATGAGTTCCGCAGCGGCAGAGATAGCTGTTCAGGGAACGTTTGATGTCCGCGACGCTGGGATGAGGATTCTTGTCGAGCAGCGCTTTCGCGCCCATCACCATGCCGTTCATGCAGTAGCCGCACTGCGCGGCCTGCTCTTCGATGAACGCCGCCTGGATCGGATGCGGATGGGCCATGGTGCCCAATCCCTCCAGCGTGGTGATGTTTTTATTCTGCGCCGCCGAAACCGGAAGCATGCAGGAGCGCATGGTGCTGTTGTCGACCATCACGGTGCACGCACCGCATTCTCCCAGGCCGCAACCGAATCGCGGACCGTGCAGCGACAGGTTATCGCGCAAGACATACAGCAGCGGGGTGTCCGGGTCGGCGTCAACGACCTGCGTCTTGCCATTCACTTTGAGCGGGATTCGCGCCATGGTGAAGATCCTTTCTTGAAGGGACAGTCCGATGATTTGGAAGCCCTCACTCGCAAATCACGAATGCGAACTTCAAGAGGGCTGATGAATACTTAATATACACCCACTTTGCGATGTCAGGGAAATGTTCGGGAAAATTCGTGGGGCAGCCGGAATGGCTGCCCCAGAATCACACACACACAGCGAAGGTGAAGATTACGGCTCGAGCGATGCCAGGTAAGCCGTAATGGCGAGGATGTCGTCCTGGGTCAGGTTCTGAACCACCGGGCGCATCAACTGCACGCCGGGGCCGTTGCGCGTGTATTGCTGAATGTCATAGAGCTGCCGCGCGAGATAGCTTGGCGAGCGTCCGGCAAGCGGCGGGAAATTGCCGTTGCCCTTCAAATCCGCGCCGTGGCACGCAGCGCATGCGACGGTCTTTCCCATGCCGCCCTTCTGCACCAGGTCCTCGCCTTTTTTGACGCTGCCGACGGGCGCATAGGCGATCCAGCCGGAGCGCGGGTTGCGGAAGGTCTCGGTGCCCTCAGGATCGACGGGCATTTCCAGGATTCGATTCCCGAGGGGCTCGGTCTCGCTACCCTCGAGTGGAATGAAAAAGCCGCCGACGTTCTTGGTTTTTGGCACAGTTTCAACTTCGACCAGCTTGATCCAGGGAGTCATCTTGATCGAGCTGAAATACTTGGCCGCCGCGCGGGCTTCTTCATCGGTAATTCCCGCGGCGTTGCCAGACATCACCCTGGTGTTCAGTTTTCCGGGATCCGCGGTTCGGCGGGCGCCGTTCTTGAAATCCGCCAGCTGTTCCATGATGTAGCCCTCGGGTAGGCCAGCAATGCCGGCATTTTCCGGGCGTCCTTTACCATTTGGATAATGGCACAGGCCGCAGCTTCCGATCCACGGGTTGGCTCCCGGGGAGCGGCGATGGGCTACGATCGCGGGCATCTGCGGATGGTCGCCGGGAAACCAGTCGACCGGGTTGCCGGTATCCTTGATCTGCTTCATCGTGAAGCCCTGATCGCTGCCCGGCACATGGTAGATCTTTCCGTCATCGGTCACCGGCGGAGCAGGAGGCGGGGGAGGATCCTGCACGGCATAGGCCCACGAAAGCGGATGTTGCGCCGGTTGCGCCTGCCCCTGAGCTTGCGCAGGCGTCGCCAACGCCGCCGCGGAAAACAGCGCTATCGCGGCAAACGAACCAAGAAGTTGCGGCCGAAAAGGATTCGCCATGAACGCCTCCAACCAGATGATTCTGCGGTCCTGCGACCTGCAGCAAATTCAATCACGACTGCTATCAAACTTCAAGACACTGACCCAGCCTACCGCGACATGGTGATTCGCGACGTCACACTCGCCGGCTTCTGAAACTTTGCCGGCGCGACCGTGGCATTGGGCTGCACTTCGGTCAGTTCCGTCGTGGATTTCCCGTCCACCCAGGTCATGGTCCACTTAAACGGCACTTTGACTCCGGCCACGGCGCGATAATCGGAATAATCCACGTCCAAAGGAGTCAGGCCCACAGCCGTGTTGATGAACCGCGTTTGCCGAACGAGCAATCCGGTCTGTTTGTCAAAAAACAGCTTTACGCGCGTTCCGCCGGGTGCTGTTCCCTGAACGACCACCGCGCTTTTGCCGTTGATGGTGACCGGCGGGAAGCCGACGTGCCAATCGGTCAAATCTTGTTTGATCATCGCCGGAAACGCCAACTCCGCATCCAGGCGCGCGCCGTCCAGTTCGCCGCCCGTCAACATAATGGGCGAGAGCGGTTTGTCCGAAGAGGCGATCCAACCTTCACGGCCGTCATAGGTTGTGGTGGCTTCCCCGCCGGAAAGATGGCTGGTTTGGGTTTTCGAATCCGGCGCCTTGGCCGCAACTTCCGATGGGACTTTTTGAAAATCGGTATCGAAACCGGCGTAGGTTCCCTTGGCGGTGAAGCTGTTGAGCTTGGCCACCTGCTGGGCTCCACCGATCGCCTGAAGGTACTTGTCCAGGATTTGCTGGGCGGCGGCCGGGGTGTCCGGAGCGTTAGGAATCATTTCGGAGCGATCCGGATCCTCCGGCGGCGGAGCGCCATACTGCTCCGCGAGGCTGGGGGTCACTTCGGGATGCTGCACGCCGCGATGGCAGGTGTAGCAGGTGACCAGGCGATTGTCACCGAAGTCGGAGCGGTTGATTGCGTTCATCATGACCACCATGCGGCGCGCCGTCTGCTTCAGCGGCGTGTCATCCGCGTAACGGTTCCAATCCCCGGCGCTTTCCGAGATGTGGCAGTCGGTGCAGTTCATGCTCAGGGACGCGGAAAAGAAACCCATGGTCCCCATGAACTCGTTCACCGGAATTCCTCGGAGAACCTGAATATTTTTGAAGGCATCCTGCGACATTTGCTGGTTGGGATCGGTGCCGGGCTTGGCGGCTTGACTGTATGCGCCGGCGACCGCCAGCAGGCACAAGATCGCGGTCCCCGCGGCGCACCGGATCGCTTTTGCAATTTCAACCTTCATCTTGCCTCCTTCCCTTGCCATGCGCGAAGAGTGCAAAACATTCTGGCGACTCGCAGCAGAGCCGGAGTATGAGCGAACTGGTCCGGTTTTCGCGGGAGCGCGCAGATCAAATTGTCGGGTTCTTCCGGATAGGTCCGGCCCGCCGACACTATACGCTTGGTTACTTCCGCATGCAACGGATGGGTAGCAAAGATTGCAGCTCGGATGGGTGGAACGCAAGACGCACATTCCGTCGCGAAAGAATGACAAAACTAGAAATGATGCGTTGCGTTACTTGACCGCAGTGGCTTCAATCTCGATCAGCAAGTCCGGCCTTGCCAGCCGCGCCACACCGAGAAGCGTGCTGGTATACCGAGCTCCAGCGCCCACGATGCGCTCGGTAAGCACATTGCGGTTGGCAAAAAAACCTTCCATGTCCGTGGTGTAAATATTCAATCGAACCAGATCCGCAAAACCGAATCCGGCGGACGTGAGGAGCTGCCCCAGATTGTCAATCGTGCGGTTGAGTTGCCCGCGGAAATCGCCGGCGTGGAGCGTCTTGCCGTCGGCATCGACGGAGACTTGTCCGGCGCAATATAAAACACGCTGGCCGGAAGTCACTTCGTGGCCCTGCACGAAGCCCAGGGGGTCCTGCCATTTCGAGGGATTGATGATTTTTCGTTCCAAGTTGGCCTCCCAGATTTCAGTGGCACAGACTCTGCAAGCTGCGGAAAAAAGTGCCTCGTTTTGTCATTCTGAGCGAAAGCGAAGAATCTCTCTTCGATTTACGTGCGAGAAAAAAACAAAGAGAGGTTCTTCGCTTTCGCTCAGAATGACAACGACCTTGGTTTTTCCGCGGCCTGTTCAGTCTTTGAATTTCCGCTCCGGCGGCGCACCGCCACGCAGGACCAGATGAAACCCCACAGACTGAAGTCTGTGCCATTTTCGATCACTCATACTCCGTCGCCGCGTCATAGACGTAACGGATGATGATCGGCGAGTCCGAACGCTTGCTATCAATGTGCCAGGTCTCATACATCTGCTTCCCGTCAGGGGAGAGCTCCAGCGTTCGGCTCATTTTCCTGTTCCGTGGACCTTTTTCATCGGTCACCAATTGCGGACCGTTCCAATGCGCGGAGACTTCCTGCAAGGAGTCATCCTTGTCCTTGGACTTCTGGAGCTTCCTTCCATCGGTGTAGAAGACCAGCCGGTTGCTGTGTTCATCCGCGGAATCGACTTCGGTATCCTTCAACGAGATATCCTGCGAATACGCGGGACGCACCAGTTCCTGCATTTGCTCGTTGGTGCCGGCGTCCGGGTCGCCCATTCTGGGGCCGCCGTACGGGCCATTCGGTCCACCGCCGGGATAAGGGTATCCGCCAATGCCCACTCGCGGGCCGCCCATACCGCCTCCACCGCTTCCGGGCCCTCCACCCTGGCCCGCCTGGGTTTTCCGGGCGTCTTCGAACTTCCTGGTCGGATCGTCGCTCTGATCCGCATTCAGCTTCCAGAATCCTGCCAGTGTTTTCCTTGCCGGAACCTCGGGCTTCTTTTTCGCCGGCCGGGCCGGAGGCGGCGGGGGAAGCGGATGGCTGGGAGGCAACGGCCCTGGGGGAGCTCCCTGGGCAAAGGTGTGCCGCGCGGGAATCAAGCAAGAGGCGCAGAGGATGGCAGCCCAGGCAGCAGTTCGAATTGCAGAGAAACTCATCGGTATCTGACCTCCAGCGCAGCGACTGGTACTCCCCGGGTAGATGGCAAAACTTTTACATTGAGTTGCTTCTGTGTAGGGGGCCTTCAGAAGTATACTCTTTGGCCTAGGTCCAGCCTATGGAAACGGTACTGATCATTGAAGACAGCCGGCCGATGCAGCGGACTTTGCAGCGTCTGTTTGAGGCCGACTCGCTCGGAGTACGCATCGCGTCGGATGGAGTGGAAGGTCTCGCCAGCTTCCGTAATGAAGCGCCGCACGTGGTGGTCCTGGATTTAAAGTTGCCCGGGCTCTCGGGCAAGGAACTCTGCCGGTCATTCAAAGCGGAGATGCCGTCGGTGCCCATCGTGGTGCTGAGCGCCAACGCCGATGTCGATGACAAAGTCGTGCTGCTGGAACTCGGAGCGGACGACTACGTCACCAAGCCGTTCAGCCCGAAAGAGCTTCTGGCGCGGGTGCGCCGGGCGATGCGGCGAAACATACGCAAGCAGCAGGAAGCGGCCGCCGCGGAAGCAGCTTCCCCCCACGACGTGCTGGCCTTCGGCGACGTGGAAATCGACTTCACCAGCATGGAAGCCAAGCGCGGCGGCGAACCCGTCAGCATGACGGCGCAGGAATTCAAGCTGCTGAAATTTCTATCCCGCTCGGCCGGCCGCGTGATTTCCCGCGAGGAATTGCTGAACGAAGTGTGGGGATACCAGAACTATCCGTCCACGCGCACCGTGGACAATCACGTCCTGCGGCTGCGGCAGAAGCTGGAGCCGGATCCAGCGCGTCCGCGGTATTTCGTGACGGTGCATAGCGCGGGCTACAAATTCGTCGCCGGCAGCGCCGCCGTGAATAAGAAGAACTAAGGCGTCGCGGAGAGCTCGATGACCCGGCTGCGGCTGCAATCGCAACTTCTGCTTTCCACGCTGCTGATCATCTGCGCGCTGACGGGCGCCATCCTGCTCATCCTCCGGCAGACGGTGCGCACCCAAATTGACGATCAGGTGAAGTTCAGCACGGACGCATCGTTTCAGGAATTTGAGAACGTCCAACGGCAGTTGCAGCTGCAGCTCTCCCGCACCGCCTCCTTGCTGGCCGAAATTCCCACGTTGAAAGCGCTGATGACCACGCACGACGCGCCGACCATCCAGGACGGATCGACGCCGTTCTGGAGGCTGGCGGGGAGCGATTTGTTCCTCCTGGCGGATCCCGAGGGCCGCGTGGTCGCGCTGGACGTCACGCAAAAAGGCGTGGATCAGGAATCCGCGGAAAAAAATCTCAAAACTTCCCTCCAGGCGGGACAGGAATCAGCCTGGTGGTACTCGGGCGGGAGACTTTATTGGATTTTTCTGCGCCCGATCCTCGCGGGAACCGGCGCCGATGCAAAAGTATTGGGCCTGGTAGCGATTGGATACGAAACCAATTCCAGAATTGCCGAGCAGCTGGGATTCGTCGCGGAGAGTAAAATCGTGCTGCTCGCCGACCACCGCATCATCGCGTCGACGTTTTCGCCGGAAGAGGAAGGCGTAATCCAAGGAAGAATTCTGGCGCGGGAAATTCTTCCAGGGGCCACTGCCACCGAGGTGACGCTGGGCAACGACGTGTACCAGGTGGCCCGCGTGACGCTGCAGGCCAATCCGCCGTCGCCCGTGGAATGCTACGTCTTCATTTCGCTGACGCGGCCGATGGCCTTTCTGCGGCAACTCAACCGGACCATTGTGGTGGTGGGGCTGACGGCGATCCTGCTGGCATCGCTGTTGCTGCGATTCGTCTCGCGAACCATCACCCATCCGCTGGACAACCTGGTGGCCGGCGTGCGCGCCCTAGCCGCCGGCGATTACACGTACTCGATTACCCCGCGCGGAAGCAGCGAAGCGGTGGAGCTAGCCGAATCGTTTTCAAAAATGCGCGGCGAGTTGCTGGCGTTTCAGAAAAAGCAAATCGAGACGGAACGGGTCGCGGCGGTGGGCCGCGCGGCGAATTCGATCTCGCATGATCTACGCCACCACCTGGCCGCGCTGGTGGCCAATGCGGAATTCTTGTACGAAGCGCAGAAACTGAAGCTCGACCGGGACGAAGTTTACAAGGAAATTCAGACCGCCTCGGAGCAAATGACCGAACTGCTCGATTCGCTGCGCGACCTGGCGCGCGAGCAGCGCAATATCGCCCCGGTCAACGCGTCCATCGACCAGTGCGTGCGCCGCGCCATTGACGCCGCGCGGGCGCGCCCCGAACTCCGCGACCGGATCATTTCCGTGCAGGCGACCGGCGATATGACCGGCGTTTTCGATCCCCAGAAAATGGAGCGGGCGCTGCTGAACCTGGCCGTCAATGCCTGCGAAGCGGCGCCGAGCCACGAAGGAAAAATTGCTTTCGATATTCTGACCACAACGGAGGCATTTGAAATTCGCGTCTCGGATAACGGGCGAGGGATCCCGCCGTCCATCCGCGGCAATTTGTTCGATCCGTTTGTCAGCGCCGGAAAACCGAATGGCACCGGACTGGGACTGGCCATCGTCAGCAAAATCATTGCGGACCACGGCGGAACGGTCAGCGTCGAGAGAACATCGGAAAGCGGCACCACATTCCTGGTGAAACTGCCCAGGGTGCAGCTCCCCACGAAAGAAATTCCCGAAAAAGTAGCGACGTAGACTTTGGTAGCACGGGGTTCAGGCAGTGGGATTCCGTAGCGGCAGGTACACGTCTGCGCCAGCGAAGTCCTTTTCCTTCTAAAATTTAGATTGGGAAAACGTTCAGGAAAAATGCCCGGGCGCGCCCACAGCCCCCGCCGGGAAGAGTATAGAGACTTATGCCAATCCCCTCCGTGCAGTGAAGGAAACCGGCGGCCCCTGCAACTCTCACGCGCGCCCGGACCGAGCGTGAAGTTACCCCCGCGGCTGGCAAAATGTGTCGGCGCGATGTCCGGCAATTGTAAAAAAATTGTAACAAACACTGGCCTTCGATCCTTTCACCTCCGCGCGTCTCTAACTACGAGTTCGACTTACCAATCAAATCCATTGTCCTCTT
>Ga0209168_10000826_pt1 | contig 27244 bp, 27 predicted proteins | sample Coa_R1_FD_187156 | JGI IMG/M metagenome (GOLD analysis project Ga0209168, IMG submission 187156) | Surface soil microbial communities from Centralia Pennsylvania, which are recovering from an underground coalmine fire - Coalmine... | ecosystem: Environmental > Terrestrial > Soil > Unclassified ...
CAGCCGTTTACCAACAGAAAGATGCCGATCACTACGAAGACCTGGGTAAAGTTCCGACGGGCTTTCGTGCCAAGACGGCCATTCTCGTGCCTCAACTCAAACGGTATTACGTCGCCGCGCCGCGCCACGGGAAAGACGTAGCGTCGATAAAAGTGTACGCAGTAGAATAGGCGTTTCTTTTGCGAATTGCGAGAATGAGCGACCGGGTTTTAACCCGCTACTCTCATCCACAGGAAAACTGGCCCACCCTTCCAAAACGAAGGGTGCGCCACCCTGAAATTTAATTTGCGGCAGAGGCAGCGGCACTCGCCAGCCTGTTAAATGAACGGCAGGTTCTACTGCTGAGCTCAGCGCTCGAGGATCTTTTGATTTTACAAAAATCGGTTCTGTTGCCTGTCATTATCGTGCTTCTTGGCTTTACAGCCGGCTGCGGCAATTCCGAAAAACCCAGCACATCTAACCAGTCCGGTGCAACGAGCCCCTCCAGTCCGGCAAAAGTGAACGGCCAGTCGACGACAACCGCCTCCGGCCTCCAATATTGGGATATTGTCGTTGGCACCGGTGCTACCGCAGTCCCGGGAAAGCCCGTAAGCGTTCACTATACTGGTTGGTTAACCAACGGTACTAAGTTCGATAGCTCCCTGGATCGCGGCAAGCCATTTGTGTTTCCCTTGGGAGAGGGACAGGTAATCAAGGGCTGGGATGAAGGCGTCGCGGGAATGAAAGCGGGCGGGAAACGACAACTGAGAATTCCGCCTGCTCTCGGTTATGGAGATAGCGGAGCCGGCGGCGTTATTCCTCCCAACGCAACGTTAATTTTTGACGTGGAATTGCTCGACGTCGGTAAGTAAGTCACACTCGGATCGCCCGAACTTTATCTCCGCCGCCGTGTCATTCCATTTCACACACGGCACGCGCATTTGCGACGAGAGTCTCCAGATCTTCTACTTTGGAGAATACTGCGTTTATTCCACGGGATAGGGCTTCCTCCTCCGCGCGCAGGTCGTCGTCTGCCGTAAGCATGAAGATTGGCAATCGAGGCATGATTTTCCTAAGTTCTCGAGCCAACCGCAGTCCGTTCATGTCCGGCAAGGAGAAGTCCAGGATTGCCAGGTGTGGAAATATCTCTCTGGCTATATCGATAGCTTCGCTGCCGCCCGCTGCCTCTATGCAAGAGTCGAAGTTTCCTCCTTGTTCAAAAAGCGTACGAAGAGATGCTCGGAGAGAATCATCGTTCCCCACGATGAGTACGGTAGACATCGATCATTCCATTCTGGGTGCGTCGGTGAATAAGCCCTCCGATTAGCTTGCTGAGACAAATGCATCACAGCGGATTCATCGACCAGCCCGAAAAGCCCGTTTTTCCGACGTATGCCAGCGAGGTTGTTCGCATAGCTCCATTTGCTTCAGCTTTCCTTTTGCCTGTAGTTAACTAGCGTGAGTGTCAGCCAAGCAGTGACCGCAATTCAATACGGTAGAATACGAGCGGGATTTACTACGTAATAATACTAGCGGAGGAGTTCCTAACATTAGTAAGGTGCACGTACGTAAGGGCCATAAGACAGTGCGGACTACTCAGTGCTAGGGCGCCATGGCAGGATTCGGGACTGCCGCAAGCGTTTGCCCGCCAGACGTAGAGTACGGCGCGCGTCTTGAAGCGCTTCGCGTTCGGCCGCAGCTCCCTGAGTATCGCCAAGTTCCTGCAAGCGTAGGGAAATAGCCGCTTCCGCTGCGTTGATCTTTCGGGACAGGCGCGCAGATCTGGTTTCGATCACTACCGCCCCGTACAGAATGCGCCACTCTGGGTGGTGTCGAGGACTCCGGATACCTTTGCGCGCCATTGTCGCTCCGAGGTCGATTGACAGACCTCGCAGTCTTCAACCTAGCACCCTAGACGGCATGTCTCAGTGCGCTGCATCACACCCCCATGTGTTGAAGATTCTGTCATCATGTATTGAAAAGAAGGTGCAGTCCAGGACGGGCCAGGCGGGAGAGCTAACCTTATGCTGTTTTACGGTTCAACGATGCCGTTGCGAATAGCATAGTGCACGAGTTCACTCAAGGAATGAATGCGCAGTTTGAGCATGATTTTCATACGGTGGGCTTCTATGGTTCTGACACTGATTCCCAACGCCGCGGCTACTTCCTTGTTGGATTTGTTTCGCGCAAGAAGCTCAATGACCTCCCTTTCTCTGGGTGAGAGCTTCTCCGTCTCCATCAACTTAGTTGGTCTTTCTGACTTTGCGATCTTGTTGATCGCGTCGCTGAGGAACTGGTCGGTTTCAAATAGGGTATCCAAGAGCCGAACTGAATCGGTCAGCAATTTGTGTGACCAGACTTCCAGCCTTCTCAGTTGCGTGATGTCCAATACCACCGCGGCAGCCAGTTTCGGCCCTTCGGCCGCGTTCTTGATGGGAAAACAGCTTGTGATCCAGAAACCCTTCCCGGTTCGCGTGCGCAACTCGGCGCTGAATTCGTAATCGAAGAGAGCTTTGCCAGTGGAAAAGACTTTTTTGAAAGCCCGTTCGAATGCTCCGGCTGCCGGCCCAAATACCTCGTGTATCGTCGCCCCCAAATGCGCCTCGCGGGTCACGCCATACATGGACACCCAGGCGGCATTCACCTCCTGGAAACGAAGACTTTGGTCACAAACCGCGAAACCAATTGTCCCCGAATGGGCGATGGCCGCCAGCAGCATGTGCTGCAACTCGTTCTCAATAAGAGGGGCTTCAAGATGATCATTTGACTTCGGCAGCTCTTCCGGTTTTGTGCGCGGCATCCCTACTCCCATAGGTCGGATCGTATGCTCCCCGTTAATGAAATGTTAATCAACTCCCATGACTACGTATGGTTCGACTACGTGCATATGCGTACGTAGTACGTAAGCGTTCCTCTGACGTCCAGAGAGCCACTCGATCGGATATTCAATTTGACTGAACGAAGTAAGGGAGCACGCGGAGATTCGGACTTTCGGTCTTCTTGTTCAGTGGACCAACCTACCACCGGTTATCATGGCAAATCTATTAGACTTTGGTGAATGAGAACTTTACCTTGGTAGGCTTCAGGTATCTAAGTGCCCTGCTGGGTTAAGTATATCGCGTGATGCGCCAAATATTCATTTGCCCTGTTCTGGGAAAATATATCGATTCAGGTGACGGGAACCACCCGCCAACGTGACGCAGCGCACAGTCACGCACTGGGAAACATTGTACAAAGAAGTCAATGAATGGGCTTCCGCCCGGTCCCGCAGAAGTAATTAGCGGGCCTCCTGGTTTGAATACTCTCCAGTTCCGGGCTGAAGACGCAGGAGAATACAATGAACCCACAAACAGCAACAACTATGCAGCGAGCAAAAGCACCGCCACGAGTCAAAGAGTCCACTGCCGATGATATCTTCAATCAAATCCAGCAAGCCTTGCAGCAAAAGGAGGAGAGTCAGAAAAACAAGATAGTCTTTTCTGAACAGGGGCGACGTGCACGCCCCGTTAAAAAAACTCCGGTCAGCGCAATCTTGTGATGATGCTTGGACGGTAGATACCCGTCAGGGAACCAAGCGACCATCTACTGTCGAGTGTGTCCCCAAGGGGCATTTATTATTCGGCGCAGGTTCGGACCGCTGTGTTCGACGGAGCAGGAGACCTAGGCGGCAATGAGGAGTCGACTTCCGCTGAACCAAGCTTCCGGCCGTGCCAGGTCGCCTTTGAGCGCCGCGAAGACTTCCAACGTTTTGTCGCCAAGTATCCTGAGGTCTCTCAGGGCATGGTACGGTAAATGACCATGCAGTATCAGGCGGCTTGCGAACTGCTCAAAAGAATTTATCTCGTCGAATCCTGCAAACTATTTTGCGGCTGAAACGTACACTCGATCCGCCGCAACCAGTTCCGCATTCGGCACTTCAGTTTCCAGCCTGATGCGCTGATAGGCCGCCCTCTTTTCCGGCTTGGCTAGAACAGTGAGTCTGTATTGGTGATTTAGACGGTCCGCAAACTGGTCCAAATAAGGGCCGAAGGAGATTGGTGTTTGAAAACCTTGAAAGTAAGCCTCGCCTCCAGTTTGCTCAGCTAACTGCGCAAGATTATTTTGTCCCCAGTTAATTCGAAACATGCTGTGGGCAGAATGACCTAGTCCCGATGCATAGATTGAGTAGATAACTGCTGCTTCCAGGTACGGCGGACTTGGCCCCGTTTGTAAAAGGTCGATGCCGTCGGAGATCATCAAGATCTCGTGGCGGTTCTGGTTTTCCGGCCAGCGCTTTATCAAGTCTGACACCGACAGATAAGGACTGTTCATTCCTATTCCGGCGCCCATGGGCATTCTCAAAGCTTTGCCTGCCAGCGAATGATCCGGTGTGAAATTTTGGACAATTTCTACTGTCCCATTCCGCATGTAGCCAATCCCTAGGGCTGTGGTCGGGGGTTGCGCGTTCATTAAATGGCGTAAATCATCGAATTGCATCGCGACGTTCTGATCGATTGAATCGTCGATAAGGACGAATAACTCAAGCTCTCCTTGCTTTTCACGAAGCGGAATCCAGTCGGTGACGGAAGCTCGTTTGCCATCCAGGAAGGCTCGCACTTCTTCGCGATGGATTTCGGGAACTTCTTTACCGTGTTTTGCCTCGACGGACACGATAACGCCCACCGGGACCGTTCCGGTTGAGGGGCCCTGTGGAACTGACCAACCTGAAGTGCCTCATGCGATCCCAGCTAGCAGCGCGCAAAGTGTTACCCATCCAATGTGTCGGGTTTTCACCGCACCCTCCTTCTTCAGCGTAAGACCGAGTGAGTTCGTTCCAAGACATGCCTATACTGCCTCGCTCAATGATAGGCACAACCTTTGTATGTCGTGATGTCTAGCAGGTATGTGACATCGATCACAGTCAACCGCGACGAAGCACACATATTCTCTAAACATGCCAATGGGAACATGTGGTCGTGATCTGAAGGAATGCTTCGCTGCATGGAGGACGTGATGAATTCAACTTATACACTGGATTTTTCCGAGATTCGCATGGGGGACGTAGCGCGGGTGGGCGGCAAGAACGCATCCCTCGGCAAGCTCTTCAGTGCATTGAAGCAGAAAGGCGTTGGCGTCATCAATGCTTTTGGCGTCAGCATGGTGCTAAAGGGTCCTGCTGAGTCGTCTCGATGGTGAAACAGATGAAAGAAAAGCAAGACTCGGGACACATTGATTCTTTCTATCACCTCGCGCGAATAACGGAATCAGAGCAACTCTGCCAGGGCACCGCGTGCTTCGTGGCACGGCATCTGAATCCGGACCGCTGGTCGGCAGCGGCATCTCGAGAGCAGCGCATTTATTGTCTGGGCAATTGTTTTACGGGACCGGCGTCGAGCAACGATGTCAGCCACCCGAGAATGAAAATCCTCGCACGTGAGCCGATTGTTCTCGGTCTGATAATCGACGGTGCCATCTCTTCTCTCGGTGCGTCCACTGCGAGGGGCGGATACCGTGCGCTCGATCAAGCGTTGGGGCGGACGCGGGCAGATTTGGTGAGCGCGATTGAACTTTCAGGTCTGCGCGGGCGTGGCGGCGCAGGATTCCCGACTGGAAAGAAGTGGCGCGCGGTTGCCGAACAAAAAGGGTCAGAAAAGTTTGTGGTTGCAAATGCCGACGAAGGAGATCCAGGAGCCTACATTGACCGCTTTCTGTTGGAAGACGATCCGCATTGCTTGATTGAGGCGATGGCCATTGCGGGATACGCGGTCGGAGCTGCGAAAGGCTACATTTATCTGAGGAAGGAATATCCCGGCGCTCGCGCGGCTCTTGAGAGAGCTCTCGTCGAAGCGCGGCAAGAGGGTTTTTTGGGAGAACAGATCACTCAACACAATTTTTCTTTTGATGTGGAACTGGTCGTCGGGCAGGGCAGCTATGTCTGCGGCGAAGAAACCGCGCTCCTTAATTCGATCGAAGGACGCAGACCCGAAGTACGTTTGCGGCCACCGTATCCGTACGAGGCCGGCCTATTTGCCAAGCCCACCCTAATTAATAATGTGGAAACGCTCGCCAATGTTCCCTGGATCGTTCGCAACGGAGGCGAAGCATTTCGGCGCCTCGGGTTTTCAAACAGTCGTGGCACCAAGGTTCTCTCACTCAATTCACTGTTTCGCGCTCCCGGCCTCTACGAAGTCGACTTTGGCATTACGATTCGTCAGATCGTGGAAGATATTGGAGGAGGACTGAAAAGTGGGAACGTTAAAGGCGTAATCAGCGGCGGTCCTTTGGCTGGCATTATTCCACCATCGTTATTCGACACGCCTCTTGGCTTCGAAGAACTTGCCAAGATCGGCGCAAGCGTAGGACATGGCGGTGTAATCGCGTTCGACGAGCACACTTCTATTGCTGAGCTAATCCATCACGTCTTTGACTTTGGCGCGTATGAATCCTGCGGCAAATGCACGCCGTGCCGGCTGGGAAGCCGGCGAATCGAGCAGCTGTTTGAGCAAATCCTAAAGACTGGCCGCGTTGCAGCGCGCGAAAAGAAAGAATGCGCCGAAATTGTGTCTGCCTTGGAGATGACGAGTCTTTGCGGATTAGGAACGGGACTTGCCCAGTTTGCTGAAAGTGCGCTTCGCTACTACGCCGAGGAACTGGAACCTTGCTTCATGTAACGATTAACGGTCAGCCATACGAATGTCGCGAGAGCCTCTCGATACTCCAGGCGCTGCGCTCGGTGAATATCGAGATCCCGGCCATCTGTTACGACGAACGAATGAAACCCTTCGGCGGCTGCCGTCTCTGCGTTGTGCGGGTGAACGGCGGAGCGCGCCCTCTGATTGCCTGCGACACACAAGCTAGCGATGGAATGACGATCGAGACCCATACGCCGGAGATCGAGGGGTGGCGAAGATCGCTGCTTCGACTCTTGGCTCAGCAGTATCCCGCTGACGCTCTACATCAATTTCCGGACAAAGAGTTCCACCGGCTCCTTCGCGCGTATGGAGTCGATGGAGAATGTTCAGGCAGCACCTCGCACGAACTTGTAGACGATTCGAATCCCTACATCCATGTGGACATGTCTCAATGTATTTCCTGTTTCCGCTGCGTACGCATCTGCGACGAAGTGCAGGGACAATTTGTCTGGCAGATCTGGAATCGCGGCGATGCCACGAGGATTCGCCCGGATTCAGGAACCACTTTGAGGGAAAGTTCCTGTGTGAGCTGCGGCGCCTGCGTCGATACCTGCCCGACTGGGGCCTTGGAAGACAAGAGCGTTCTATTCCAGGGGACCGCGACTGACTGGACGAGAACTACCTGCGCCTACTGTGGAACCGGATGCGAAATGAATGTGGGCACGCGTGACGGCCGAATTGTTGAGATCAAACCCGTTCTAGATGCTCCAGTGAGTCGCGGTCACCTTTGTGTGAAGGGGCGTTATGCCTTCGATTTTGTGCGTGCTCAAGACCGCGTGACGCACCCGATGATTCGCGTGGCCGGCGCATGGAAAGAAGTTTCTTGGGATGAAGCGATTTCATTCACCGCGGACGCGCTGAATCGCACAATGGCGCAGCATGGTGCCGGCAGCGTGGGAGTTTTGGGTTCTGCGCGCGCGACCAACGAAGAAAACTATCTCGCTCAGAAGTTCGCTCGCGTTGTTCTTGGGACAAACAACGTGGACTGCTGCGCGCGCGTTTGTCATGCGCCCACTGCTGCGGCAATGAAGTTGATGCTGGGCGCGGGAGCCGCGACGAATTCGTTTGACGATATCGAAAGTGCCAGCACGATTCTCGTGTGCGGCGCGAACCCGACAGAAAATCATCCGATTGTCGGTGCGCGAATCAAAGAGGCTGCTCTGCATGGAACCCGTTTGATCGTGATTGACCCACGCCGAATCGAGCTGACACGTTACGCGACTCTGCATCTGCAACTTAAACCGGGAACAAACGTTCCCTTGCTGAATGCAATGGCCTGCGCGATCGTTGAGGAGGGGCTGTGCGACGAAGACTTCCTCATGGAGCGGGTCGCTGAGTTCGAAGAATTTCGCAATTTCGTACAATCCTGGTCTCCAGAAAGAGCGGCACCTGTATGCGGCGTGGAAGCGCGCCAGATTCGCGAAGCAGCACGTCTCTACGCAACAAGCGGTCCCGCCATGTGCATACATGGTCTTGGGGTGACGGAACATATACAAGGCACGGAAGGTGTTATGTGTCTTGTGAATCTCGCATTGCTGACCGGAAATATCGGCAAGCGGGGTGCTGGCATCAACCCTTTACGTGGACAGAACAATGTCCAGGGTTCTGCCCACATGGGATGTGACCCAGATGTTCTTACGGGATCTATTTCCCTCGAAGATGGCCGCGATCTTTTCTCAAAAATATGGCAGACGCCAATTCCAACGAAAAAAGGTCTTAACCTGCTAGGTATGCTGGACGCCGCTGAGACGGGGCAATTCAAGGCGCTGTGGGCTATCGGTTATGACATCGCATTGACGAATCCAGATGCTCAATCCACAAGCCGTGCTCTTCAGCGCCTCGATCTTGTCATTGTCCAGGATATGTTTCTGAATGAGACCGCGAAAAAGTTTGGCAATGTTTTCCTGCCGGCCGCTTCCTCGTTTGAAAAGGATGGCACTTTCATGAATGCGGAGAGACGCATCCAGCGAGTGCGAAAGGCGATCGAACCTGTTGGCGCATCGAAATCCGATTGGGAGATCATTTGCGATGTCGCTCGCGCCATGGGAAATGGCCTGCTTTTCAATTTTTCCTCAGCAGAACAAATATGGAACGAGATTCGTACTGTCTGGAAGGCTGGCGCTGGAATCAGTTACGAGCGTCTGGAACGCGGGGGACTCCAGTGGCCGTGCCCTGCTGAGAGTCACCCCGGCACAGAGATTCTACATGCAGAAGTTTTCTCAATCGGCAAACGGGCTGCGCTTCGCCGCATAGGTTATCAGGCAACCGCGGAGATTGCCGAGGCAGATTATCCGTTTACACTGATCACTGGACGAACGCTTTACCAGTTCAATGCAGGGACAATGACCTCACGCACCGCCAACATTCAGCTCCGGCCACAAGATTGCCTCGATATTTCGACCGAGGATTCGAAAAGATTGGGGCTATCCGACGGGCAACGTGTTCGAATTCGCAGTCGTTATGGCGAAGCAATTTTGCCAATCAAGATTCAAGATTCGATTCGGCCGGGCGAATTGTTTGCGACGTTCCATATGCCGCAGATTTTTCTGAACTACGTCACGAGCCCTCGTCGAGACAAATACGTTGGAACGCCGGAGTATAAAGTCACAGCCGTGCGCCTCGAAACGATCCAAGAGATCCAATAGGACTTGCCTTCAGCACGATAAGTGCGTCAACGCTGTCCCGCGTAAAGATGCCCACCCGTTGGATATTCATGATACGTGGAAACCAGCTGTGGAGTCTGGCCTTCGAGAATACAGTGCAAGACGTAACGCTGTAAGCTTGGCGCGTCTGTAAGCTTGGCGCGTATGCCCCAGAGATTCTCCCGAACGGATTCCGGGTTTAATCCGGCCGAGCGACACACGAATGGGAAGTCATCTTCATCCTGGAACAAAAAGTATTCACCCTTATGTTTGTGCTGGAATGGACCGCGTACCCATGTTTCTGCACTTGCGGTTCCGCGTAGAGCGCACCGCCAGTGTAATCGAGGTAGACCTGACGCCGTTCATCCAATCGGCGATACTCTCTTGCGCGCAGCGGTCCAGTAAGTCCGTCTCGAGGTGACTAGGATAGCGCTCTACGAAGTCCGCACAGGATTCATCTGTCTGCAGTCTTTCGGGCTCGCTGCTTTCCAGCATAGATAAACCTTATGCCTTTACGCCCGCTTTGCGAAGGATCGCCATCATGGGGCACCAGTTTGTGAAGGCCGACTGGAACAGGTTCAAGCCTACGAAGGCCGTGAACAAAAACCAGTACGGGCTTACCCAGTATCCCAAAGCGAGAGAGAGAACCACGAATACACCTGCAATCAGCCGCAGATAGCGTTCTACTGTCATGACATTACCTCTCCTTTTATCCGCGTTAGTAAGATCATCGTGCCTTCTGCATTTACGTTCTGCTCCGGCTACGCTGACTCATGTAATAGAGGACCGGAACGGCCATGCGCGAAAGTACGGTCGAAGCAACCTCGCCCGCCATCAAGGAAATGGCTAATCCCTGGAAAATTGGATCGAACAAGATCACGCTTGCACCCACAACGACTGCAGCTGCTGTTAGTAGCATGGGACGAAATCTCACGGCGCCGGCATCCACGACTGCTTCTTCGAGCGACATTCCGTGCGAACGACGCAGTTCGATGAAATCCACAAGGATAATCGAATTGCGAACAATGATTCCGGCACCCGCGATGAAGCCGATCATCGAGGTCGCCGTGAAAAATGCTCCCATCATCGCATGAGCGGGCAGAATGCCCACCAGCGTCAGCGGAATCGGCGCCATGATCACCAGAGGTGTTGTGAACGAACGAAACCACCCCACCACCAAAACGTAGATCAAAACCAGTACCGCAGCGAAGGCCAGCCCAAGGTCGCGAAACACTTCAACAGTGATATGCCATTCGCCATCCCATTTCATCGAATATCGGTCGGTGCTCTCCGGGAGAGCCGTGCCATTGTATTGCTTGACTTGGTGGCCGTCGGGCAATCGAATCTTATTGATGGCATCGCTCATTTTCAGAATGGCGTAAACGGGGCTTTCAACGACGCCCGCAACATCACCCGTTACGTAAATCACGGGCCGCAAATTCTTGCGGTATACACTCGCATCAATCGTTGTCTGTTGAACCTTGGTCACCTCACGGAGCGAAACCTGCGCCCCTGTGGGACCGGATAACTTCAGGTTTTCGAGATCCTCTATGCTTGAGCGGTCGGCCCTGGAAAGTCGCACCTCGATTGGGATGTCTTCCCTTGAGGCCGGATCGTGCAGGATTCCGGAAGGAGTCCCGCTCAATCCCGTCTGCAATGTGCGAGCGACCTCTACCGCAGAAATGCCGTGCAAAGCAGCCTTATCGAGATCGACTTTGACGTCATACTTGGTTTGCGGATCTTCTACATACCAGTCGACGTCCACCACTCCAGGTGTTTCCTGGAAGATCTTTTTGATCTGTGCGGCGAGCTGGGTTTGGCCCTTATAGTCAGGCCCATACACTTCTGCTACGAGAGTTTCGAGTACCGGCGGGCCAGGAGGAACCTCAGCGACTTTGATTCGTGCTCCAAAAGGAGCGGCAATCTTGTCGAGTTCAGGCCGGAACTGACGCGCAATATCGTGGCTCTGCGCACTACGTTCGTGGCGCGAAAGCAGGTTGACCTGTATGTCGGCTTGATTCGGCTGGCGGCGCAAAAAATAGTGACGCACGAGGCCGTTGAAATTGTACGGGCCCGACGTTCCCGAATAGATCTGATAGTTGATGACCTCGGGTTGCTGGCCTAGATAGCTGCCCAACGCCTGCGCTACGCGTGTCGTCTGTTCGAGGGGCGTCCCATCGGGCATGTCAACGATCACTTGAAACTCACTCTTGTTGTCGAACGGCAGCATTTTGACTTGCACCCACTTGAGCGGGATAAACGCCACAGCTGCGAGCAACAGCAGAACTACACCTCCGAGAAATAACCACCTTCGCCCTGAATCTTGAATCAGTGGATTCATCAAGCGCCGGTAGAAACGCGTGGTCCAGCCTTCTGCTTCATGACTGGACTCGGTGCGATCCGCGTAGTGATGAAGGAGTCGCAGCGCGGCCCAGGGTGAAACTACAAAAGCGACGATGAGCGAAAACAGCATCGCGGAAGAAGCGCCAACCGGGATAGGACGCATGTACGGTCCCATGAGCCCGCGCACAGAGGCCATCGGAAGAATGGCCGCGATCACCGCAAACGTGGCAAGGATGGTGGGATTACCCACTTCGTCCACGGCTTCGACTGCGACATCGGCCAGAAAGCGGCCGCGATTTTCGGGCAGCCGGAAGTGACGGACGATGTTCTCGACAACAACGATTGCGTCGTCCACTAGGATGCCGATGGAAAAGATGAGCGCGAAGAGTGTCACGCGGTTCAGCGTGTAACCATAGAAATAGAAAATGGCCAGCGTCAGAGCGAGAGTGACCGGAATCGCCAGCAAAACTACCCCTGATTCGCGCCAACCCAATGCGAGTGCGATGAGCAGAGTTACGGATAGCGTCGCAATGAAAAGATGTTGGAGAAGTTCGTCCGATTTGTCCTTGGCGGTTTCACCGTAATTTCGCGTGACCGTGATGTTCAGATCGCTCGGCACGGTATCGCCGCGAAGTGAAGTGATTCTGCGAAGGACGTCTTCGGAAATCAGCGTGGCATTCGTACCCTTGCGTTTGGCGAGCGTAATGGTTACGGCTGGGTATTCAGGATTTGCCACACTCCCCGTTGTGCCCTTGGCGTTGGCAAATAAGACGTAACTGTCAGGCTCTGCCGGGCCATCTTCGTTCTTGTCCACGACGTCACGCAGATACACCGGTCGCCCTGCGTGAACACCTACGACCACCTGCTGCAATTCTTCAGGGCGCGTGAAGAAATTGCCCGCCTCGACCTGAAATTCCTGGTTGTCCCGCGCAAAACTGCCGGCCTGACCGCGAGTATTCGCTGACCCAAGCTGCAGGACAACCGCTCCGGGAGAAAGTCCGTAGGCAGCCAAACGCTGCGTGTCCAGAACGACGCGGAGCTTTCGAGCTTGACCGCCAATGATCGCCGTTTCGGAAACGTTGTCCAACTGCTTTAAGGAAAGCTCCAGCTCGGCAGCAATTCGCCGCAACTGGTAGCCATCGTAATTTTTCCCCCAAAGCGTTAGGGCGAGGATGGGTACGTCATCGATCGAACGCGGCTTGATGATTGGCTGGGAGACTCCCTGCGGAATGCGGTCAAAATTGGAATAGAGTTTATTGTATGTCTGGACGATCGCGTCTTCTTCTTTCGTTCCCACATAAAACCGCACGATCACCATGCTCATGCCGGGATGACTAATCGAATAGATATACTCAACCCCTGGCACTTCGCGGAGCAGCTTTTCCATGGGCACTGTCGCGCGCTGCGCCACCTCATCGGCGGACGCACCCGGCATTTGAACGAAGACGTCCAGCATTGGAACAACAATTTGCGGTTCTTCTTCGCGTGGTGTCTGCAGGATGCTGAATGTTCCGAGAAGAAGGGCGGCCACGATGAAAAGCGGAGTCAGTTTCGACTGGATGAAAATGTGCGCAATACGCCCCGCCAGCCGCAAGCCGCGATTCGGAGTATTCGGGGTGGGTGAAGGTTCACTCATTGTTGTAACGCGATCTGCTTCCCACCGAATTCGCCAGTTCGTGGATCGGCGACAATTTTTTCTCCGTCTTGCAATCCGGAAAGCACTTCGACTTGTTGCCCGGAGGTCTTGCCGAGGGTCACGTAGCGCAACGCGGACATGCCGTTCGCGTCGATCACGTAAACCCCCTGCAATTGCCCACGGTCAATAATTGCCGTACGGGAAATCAAGAGCGTCTGGCGCTCGCCTTTGCGGAAGCGCGCCCTCCCGAATAAGCCCGACCGAAGATGGGCATTCGCCGGCAGCCCGATCTTGACGAGGAAACTGCGGCTGGCGGGATCGGCTGCTGGAACGATCTGCGCCACTTTTCCGGAGAATTCGGTATTTTCGAGCGTGTCGAGGTAAGCAGATACATTTTGGCCGGGGCGAACGGTGCGGATGTCGCTTTCATCTACCGTGACTTCGAGGCGATAGTTGCGCGTATCTTCAATAGTGAAGAGGGGAATGCCGGGCGTTGCTAACGCGCCGAGATCCGCTTTTTTTTCGGTCACCACGCCGGCAAATGGCGCATGAATGAGCGTATAGCCAAGCGATGCGCGAGCCTGAACCAGGGCGGCGTTCGCGTGTGACTGTCCTGCGAGCGCCATATCGCGCCGTGCTTGCGCCGATCGTTCACGGGCTCTGATCTCGTCAAATTCCTGCGGGCTGAGCGATTTCTTATCGTAGAGTTGCTGATAACGCTTGAGCGTCGCTTCGGCGAGCGCGAGGTCTGAGTCTGCGGCGGCGACCTCTTTTTCTGCCGCGGAAACAGCAGCCATGGACTGATCTACTGCGGCGGCCGGCTGGGAATCATCGATGATCGCAAGGATTTGGCCGGCCTGCACGCGGTCCCCTTCTTGAACTCGAATGTCACGGATACTTCCCACCATCTGGCTGGCAACTTGGCTCGTTTGCGCGGCGCGCACTGTCCCGATCGCTTCCAGCCAATCGGGTACAGTCGTTTTATGGACGACTATCACGGAGACATTCCGGACAGTCTCTGCCGCGTGTGCATCCAGATGCTGTTCCTTCGAACATCCTGACAACCCGGCGGCCAGGAGACTAATGAGGACAGAGATTGTGACGGCACGGCTTATACGCTTCATGGCATCACCACCGGGGATTGAGGATTTAAGGTTCCGCTTGCAAGTTCCAGGTTGGCGTAGCCCGTACGATAACGATAGATGGCTTCCCAGTAGTCGGTTTGACTGCGACGCGCGGCTTCTTCCGCGGCCAATAGGTCTGAAATTGTCGACAAGCCTGAATCGTAGCGGTTTTGATTGATGCGCAGGCTTTCTTGCGCCTCGGCAATGGCTGCGCGAGTCACTTCGATCTGCTGGCGCGCCGCATCCGCATCGTAGTAGGCGCGGCGCACTTCCAGCCGGACAGCAGCAGTCGCCATTTCCCTGACTGAGGTCACTTTGTCCTGCATGGCTCGTTCGCGAGAAAGTTGAGCCTTCTTCGCTCCTCCTTCAAAGAGATCGAACTGGAGTTCGATCCCCGCGAGCCAGTTGTTCCCGCCACCTCCGGCGAGAAAGGTTGGGTTGTCCGCCTCCCAATCCGCAAATGCATTCAGACGTGGACCGAACGAGGATTTTGCGATCGAGACACTCTGCTGTTGCGCAGTTTCTTCCGAACGGATCCGTTTCAGGTCGGGCCGCATCTCCACTGCGCTTTTCTCTGCTTCTTCGAGGGATGTTATAGGGAAGACCTTTTCCGCAAAGGCTTCGTCCGGTTCGAATTCGTTTTGCGTCGGAACGCCCATGGCCGTGTTCAACTGCGCCCGAGCCAACGCCAGGTCATTTTGTGTACGTATCAGTTCTTGCTTTCGTGCCGCCATGCGTACCTGAGCGCTCAGGTAGTCGGATTCCACAGCCACACCGCTATCGAAGCGATCTTTACTTCGGTCCAGAATCGCCTGGGTGGTTTTGAGTGCCTGCTCAGACAGCTCCAGGTGTTTTTTGGCTAACAGAATGCCGTAGTACGATTCCACAATGCGAAACACGAGTTCCTGTTCCGTGCGCGCAAGTTGATGGACGGAGGCATCCTGGGCTCGCTGCGCCCGGTTCACGGCCCTCCAGCTTGCGAATGAATCAAACAGAATCCAGCTCCCGCCGAAACGCGTCGCGAAGTTGCCGAATGGCGTCGGGGTGTTCAGCGCATTAAGCGCGAAGTCAGCCGCGGTAAACCGTTGCTGCCGCAATCTGCTGCCAAAAACGTACACGGGATCGTTGCCGCGCGTCGCCGTCTGGGAAAACGCGATTCGTGGCAGAAGAGAGGATCGAGCCTCCCTTACGTCAGCGGAGGCTACCTTGGTGTCGGCAAGTGCCGCTTTACGCTGCGGATTCTTTTCGAGCGCAATCTTAACCGCCTCCGCAATGGTAAGTGCGGGCGCGGCTTGGGGCGTTTGCGCGAAGAGCGTGCTTGTGCAAGAAACTGCCAGCACTAAGATGATTAGAATGCTAACCCACAGGGCAGCCAGCCGACTCAATCTCATGAATTACAATCCCTCTAAATGTTCCTTTTTATGCAGCCCAAATATGATGCCGCCTGATATAGCCAATCGTCTGTGACACGCCTCACTAAGGTCGCATCACAATTCAGCGGCGATATGCGTGGTCACGCGTGAACAACAGCAGGCCGATCCGGAGAACATTCGAACGTCTCCTCGACGACCTCGTACGTCGTCCGCAGGGTGGCTGTTTTTTTCACCATGGCGCCGACCGAACAATACTTTTCCTCGGATAACCGGATGGCTTCCTCAAGGGCCTTCGGGTCGATTTCGAATCCTGTAACCACATGATGGATCCTGACGCTGGTAAAGACTTGCGGCGGACGCTCCGCCTGATCGGCTTCCACGCGCACTTCGTACCCGGTCACATTCTGGTGATATTTCTGACGAAGAACCGTGACCACGTCGAACGCCGTACAGCCAGCGAGCGCAACGGCGACCATTTCAATGGGTTTGGGCCCGGTGCCTCCGGCTGGATCGTCGAGCAACATGTAATGCTCGCTGCCAGTAGTGGCAACAAACTGCCTGTTCGTCTTTAGTGGCTGAGTAAGCACAACTTTAGCGTTAATCATTTTTTCCTCCTGAACATTCAACACTCGCATCGAGCAATTACACCTTGCGCCTGGATCCTGCCAGTCGTATGCGACAGTCCTTACTTCTGTACGCGGGCGCGTGTGTTAATCCCGAAGATCGACCACGCCGGGCAGAATCGAATGAAGCCTGTAATTAGGGCAACCGCGCCTACTACGTAAGCAACAATCGCCAGCGTCCCCGTGACCACGTGCAGGAACCCCAATAGAAGCAATCCGATCCCGACGACAATGCGAATGCCTCGATCCATTCCTCCGATGTTATTCAGCATTTTCTTTTCCCCTTTGCCTTGAACTAGCAGTGCCGGTCGACGGCATCATCCGCATGACTCACTTTTCTGATGAAAGAATGCAATTGGATAGGTTTTGTTACAGAAAAGAGCAGACAATTTGGAAGGCTTCTAAACGCAGCAATCTGTGAGACTTACGCGCTCTTGCCAGGGCTGGAAACTTTCGCCATCAGGCTCTGGTATCGAGAGAGAAGGTCTCGCCTGAGCTTTGCAGCGGCATGTGGGTCCGGCACCTCTACGGTCGCATTACGGCATTGCTCGATCGATTTTTCCAAGCTCGCGAGAAACGCGATGCACGGCTCGCATCCATTCATGTGTTTCTCGAGTTCTTCACACAGGGAATCATCTAACTCATCGTCAAGATAGTTCGAGAGTTCCACGAAGATCTCTTTACAGCGCCGCGGTCCGCCCTGGAACGATGGAATCGGCGGTCCTCCGGACTTCAAGGACGGATGGGAATAACGGCCATTGTTTTTGGCGAGTTCCTTTCGCACAAACAGGCGGGCTCGGTGCAATCGGACACGTATTGTCCCTGGGCGCAGACCCGTGATTTCAGCAATATCGGAATCGGAAAGCTCCTCCATGTCGTGCAACACAAGAATGAGCCGGTAATCCGGCGGCAATCTCTGTATGGTTTCCCGCAGGCGCTTTGCGCTCTCGCCTCGTATCAAGGATGTTTCGGGCGTCCCGTCCGAATTATTGGACAGAGATTGCAACTCCCGTCGGTTCGGCATCAATTGGTCGAGAGAAAGGGCTTCTTTGGGAGCAAACTTGCTCTTGCGCCGGCTCATCAAGCAGTGGGTCTTCGCAACCTTATAGAGCCAGACCATCAGGGCCTTAGGGCTATCGAATTTTTGCAGATTCCGGACGGACTTCAGAAGAACTTCCTGCATGGTATCTTCTGCATCTTGCCGCTGGCCGCAGACTTTCATGCTGAAGGAAAAAACGGTGTTCTGCAGCAATGCCAGCGCTTTCTCCAGTGACTTGGAATCTTTGCGCCGGATGAGTCGGACTACCTCTTCAATTTCAGCTCGCACAAGGTGGCCAAGGATTCCTAAAAGAAGCGATCAACATCAACATCCGAGATCAAAGCTCAGCACCATTAAGATATTCTTTGCATCTCTCTACCAACTTCGCTGACCATATCATACTTCCAGCCTGTGGAAGCGACGCTGGAATCCGTTCGAGTGCGAAAACCGTGGATACCGAATCGATACTTTGCGAGTTTCCGTCGAGAGGGCGGAGCGCGTAGGTGACTTAAAGATTGGGGTGAGCGACGGGGTTTGAACCCGCGACCCTCGGTGCCACAGACCGATGCTCTACCAGCTGAGCTACGCTCACCACCGCCAATTGTTTATTGGCTTTTCTGAGGTTTTCTATTGCGCGGCGTACCCACGTTTGCACCCAACCCTGAACGGCGGCGCAACTGCTTCTGCTGCATCTTCGTGAAGACTTGTGCGAGCCTGTTCATTGCCTGCTTTGATTCCTTTGACACCACATTTTTCTTGATGTAGTGGCGTCGGGTGGTCTTAACGTCAGCATGTCGCAGGATAGCCTGAATCGTCGCCTCATCTTCCCCAAGTTCAAAAAGATTTGTGGCTAAACCTCGGCGAAATCCATGCCAGCCTGACCAGCATTGTACACCAGCCGCATTCAGCTTGGGAACAATGATGCGACGCGCGAGATTAGCTAGATTGAGAGGTCGCCCGTTCTTGGGGCCCGCGAAGATGTATCCGTCGCCCCGAAGCGGCTCCAAAATTCTTGCCACTAATCGCAACACGGGGACTGGTGCCTTGGCGTCAATCGTTTTGGTCTTGTCCCGCTCGGTCGTATTCCAAACCGTGCGTGTGATGAAAAACTGGCCGTCGCGGAAGTCAGACCACCGCAGTCCGCGTAACTCTGACCGTCGAAGTCCCGTGAATGCTGCCGTTGCGATGACCGCGCTGGCGATTGGCTCATCTTCGAGTGCCGCAATCATCGAACTGATTTCTGCTAGCGAGTACGCCTTCGTTTGTTCGGTCACCGCACCCGCAGGGACGTCCGTGTACTCCATCGGATTTCCATCGCACTGAAGTGCATCGACCTGCTTCGCGTAATTCAACGCGGCCACGAGAAACCATTTGATGTGTTTCAGCGATGTGTGCGATAGGCCAGTCCCCTCCGCGATTTGATTCAGCAACTGCTGTCCGGCGGCGGTGCGAAAATCGCAGAGCCTGTTTGTTACAAGTCGATGCTTCAGATGCTTCGAAAAAATATGTTTGTAGCCATTGATAGTACTGGGTGCGAGGCTGGCTTTCTGTTCGACGTTGGGGAAGTAGGTATGCTCAATAAAGTTTGAAATGGACTGCGTTGTCGCAGTTGTGAGTTTGTCGGGTAGGGAATCAAGATAAGGCTTCGCTAGATGCTCGACCGAACGAGGCGAATTGTATTCTTCGCGCCGCGCCAGCTTCTTATACTGGTCCTTGAGTTTCGGCTGTCCGTTTACCTCAACTGGGATGCGATATCGAAGCATCCAAAAATTGCCACGAAGGTAGATGTAGACACCCGGCGTCAGAGTGTACTGCTTCTGTTTCTGTTCTGAATTGGCCACGAAGCCTCCGTTTTAGCGGGCGGTACTCTTCTTGACGGATTTGCGTCTAATTCGATACTTCGTTTCTTTATATTCCTGTCTGCGGTGCTCATTGACACTGTCGCTGTGGTCTTCCCAATGCTTCTGTTGATAAGCCTTCCGATATGCCCAAAAACATGACGAGTCACCATCATTGGTGCAAAACAGCCGCTTCGGGTGCTCTGCGATGAAGTACTTGCCGCACTTTTCGTATTTGCACCGTTTTACTCGCCAACTTTGCCCGGGCAGCCATTGGATGACATCGTGATATGGATAAGCCTCAAGTTCAAAAATGTCGGTCCCCGTCAGGAACGGCGGATGATGCCCATTCTCATCCCAGCCCATCTCTTCAGGGTCAAACACTGCCGTCACTAAAAACATGGAATGAAGCAACGGCAATTGAAATTCAAAAAGCCAAGCATCGCGTACGTGGTCTTGCACGATCTCCCATTGCATTTTGGGAGAAGGTTTTTTGTCTAGAGTCGTCGGTCGATAGTCCCACCACGAAACTGGAAAAAAATCTGGATTGTCGCGGCAGAATAATTCGACGCCGTCAGAAGTGAGGTTGGCAAACCTCGCCAAGACCTTAGCGTCCGCAATAAGTTTCTGCTGTTCTTCCCAGTTTGCGTTGCGTTGCATACTCTCCTTGCTGTTCGCAGACACATAGAAGATACCATGTGACTGCTAAAATGTAAATCGGTATTATCGCGATGTCATTTGGAAATTCAAGGAGCCGAAAGTGAACCGCGAACCCCGTCCAGAAACGACCGTCAACCCGAGCCTTCCGGCGTCCGAAGTTCTGACCGTCGCTGAAGTATCCGCATTGCTGAAGGTGCCTCAGTCCAGCATTTACGAGTGGACGCGCTTTCGTGGTGCCCAGCGCGCGCCGCTGCCACATCGGAAGGTGGGGAAGTATCTTCGGTTTCTTCGCAGCGAAGTTGAAGCATGGCTCATCGGGCTCCCGCAAGCCGCCAACATCCGCAAGAGAAAATACACGCGCAAGACGATCGCGGCATAAATGGGACATTCGCAGCGTCGAGCGGAGAATCGGCGCGAACCAGAGGAGCAACATCATGGAGCCCGTAACCAAATTCTGCCCGAGTAACAAAGCGTGTTTCGACACAGAGGCCGCTGCCCAGCAGTTTGCTGACTCTCACGCACCGATAAATGGTGCGCAAAGAGCCTATGGCTGCACTAAATGCGCGTACTTCCACCTGACATCTCAAGTGGAAAATTCACGAGCGTTCGCGGCATCATCCATCTATCGAACAGAAGTCCCAGTCGACGCTTCGCCATCCGTAGACAGTATGTGCGAGGAGCATCGCGACAAGATTACCGCCTTATACAACGGCGGCGCAGGGCTCAGCATCACCGCCATCGCAGAACAACTCGGACTTCCGTATCCCAATCTCTACGAGTTTATGAAACGCCGGGGCATCCATACAGCTGTGAACAGTGCCGTGCCCACACTTAAACGCGCGAAGAGCGTCGATGATTGCGATGACTTGGAGGCCCAGGTACTCAGCCAGATGGCGGCGATGCAAGCGCAGCTGGTTGCTATTAAAGCAAAGCGTGAGGAAGTCATCGCAGAATCGCGACCGAGGATTGCGTGGGCTGCCCCAATGATGGGCGACACCACCAATCAGGTCATCATCATCCAGAAGCGCAAGGAAAGGATGCGCCTGACGGTCGAGGATGCAGATGAATTGGTGGTCACTCTGACCGCATGGCTAGCGGACAACGTTAGCCCGGCGGTATCCAAGTGAAGAGTAAGACCATTTGCGAGCACGTCAACATGAAGGGGGAGGCTATGCGGAAGAATAATTGCCGCATCTGCAGCCCCCAACATCTCTGCGAGCATTTGACGGAAGATGGGCAACAACGCAGACGTAAACATTGCCCGATTTGTAATCCGAATCTTTTATGCGAACATCGCTCTACGAAGGGGATACAGAGGCGGAAATCTAACTGTTCCATCTGCAGCCCCCAGCGTCTCTGCGAGCACCTGACTGAAGGCAGGGCACCGAGATTACACGCAAACTGTTACATCTGTTCTCCTCAGTATTTCTGCGAGCATGTCACAAGCACAGGGACTCATCTCAAGCGATCTGATTGCCCTCTCTGTACGCCCAGTCGATTATGCGAACACGTCGGAAAGAATGGTCAGCCTCGGACCAAAACCCGCTGCTGCATCTGCAATCCTGATTTGTTTTGCGAGCACGAAAAAGAGGGCGGCACTCCGATACGAAGATTGGTCTGCTATCTCTGTTCACCGCAGAATTTCTGTGAGCATCCGCAAAGGAATGGCGAGCCAAAACAACGCAGAGACTGCCGAATTTGTTCACCTAAGCGCCTGTGCGAGCATCGGGCGGGTAATGGTGAACAGCTTTGTCGAAGCGCCTGCCGCATTTGCTCACCGCGGAATTTCTGCGAGCATCTGAACAGCGAAGGCAAGACCAAGGCTCGTGGGATGTGCTCTGTCTGCTCGCCACAACAGTTCTGTGAGCATACCACGAGGAACGGCGAGCAAATTTTCCGCTCACTCTGCCGAATTTGTGCCCCCGATTGTTTGTGCGGGCACCTATCAGATAAAGCGGAGCAGATTCGCCGGCGCGATTGCCGTACCTGTACCCCGGAGCATTTCTGCGAACACCTGCAGGACGACGGCAAAACGAAACGCAAGTCGGATTGCTATCTCTGTTCACCGCAGAATTTCTGTGGACATCTTACAAGCATAGGGACGTATGCCTTGAAGGGTTCGTGCCTTATTTGTAGCCCCAATCGGCTCTGCGGGCATCACGATGGCAAAGGGCAGCCGATGTACGGTGTTAACTGCCGCCTTTGTTCGCCCCAGTATTTCTGCCCGCACCTGAATACACAAGGGCAGACGAAGCGGAAGTCGGACTGTTCCATCTGCAAGCTGGAAACATTGACGAAGATAGAACAAAAGCTCGCGGCTAAGTTGGAAGAGATTCAGTCGCTGAATAAGTGACCCTGAGCCCGCACGGCAGGGACAACGAGGATCAACATATGAGCCCCGCAACCAGTCCAGATAGCTTTGACCGCTTACAGGAAGAATTTGTTGGCTTGCATACGCCCGAAGAGCCAACGCCAGAGTCCTATGCCGATGTGCCGAATGAATTGAAAGCTTGGGACAACTGGGTCTGCTTTCGCCACAAATTTGGCAAATCAGGCAAGATGGGCAACGCACCGTATCGAATTGACGGTGCTCGTCATGCATCTCCTAAAGATTCGCAGGACTGGAGCACGTTTGCTGACGCTACGCAGGCGATGCTCAACCCTACCCGCAAATTCGACGGCATCTCTTTCATGTTGCTGGGAACATCCTATCTCGGCTTTGATTTTGATGATGTGGTTCAAAATGAACGCCTCGACCCATTTGTGGCTTCTATTCTTCGCGTGATGGGAGACCCCTACGCCGAAGTGTCATTCAGCGGGGATGGCTTGCGGGTGTTTATCAACTGCGCTGGTCTGCCGAGACCTCATCCGACTCAAATCAAGAAGGCAGGCTCGGAATGCGCCGTCGAAATCTATCACGGTTAATGGGCTGCCAAGCCACTGACCGTGACAGGCAATCGCTACTCGGGGCGGCATGTCACCACAATCACCCCCGCGCAATTTGAGCTTGTGTATCTGCTCTGCTCACAAATTCACGACGCGAAATTCAGGGCGCTGTGGCTGGGTAATAAATCCGGATACAAAAGTCAATCCGAAGCAGACCAAGCCCTCTGTGACAGGCTTGCCCGACTGCTCAAGAACAACGGCGAGAAAATTGACGCCGCCTTCCGCATGTCAGGGCTCACACGTGAGAAATGGACAACTCGCGCGGACTACCGTGAGCGCACTATCGCGAGAGCAATCAGCGGCAAAGAGTCAAATGCCCCGCTAGCCACCAACCGTTCAGTAAGCAAAGAACTCGAATTTCATCTGCCCGCCGTGACGAACAACGGCACCCATCGTGAGTACGTGATTTCTCCTGCGCCTGGCCAAAAAGATGGATGGTTTCCGCTCGGGGCTGTCTCCCTTGTTGGGGGGCCTTCAGGTGGCAGCAAAACAACGTGGATGTTGCAATTGCTCTTGGCTCAGGCAAGCAAAGCTTCTTTGTATGGTCACGACACGTACGGACGACCATATCTGATGTTGGGTGCCGACCGTGGAGAAGACGCCCACAAACGAACGATGGACCGTATGAATCTAAGCCATGCATCAGTACCCTTCAAACCTCTGCCGCTGGCATGGGACCTTGGTGCCGCACAAGCCATCGTTGATCAAATAGAAGCCACCGACCCGATACCTGAAGTCGTGTTTGTTGAAGGCTGCGATATGTTGGTCACGGAAGTGAACAGCATCAAAGCGGTTTCATACTTCGTACATGCGCTGCAGAAAATTGCCCAGCATTATCGGGTCGCCATCATCGGGAGCCTCGGCTCACCGAAAGTCAAAGAGGGCCACGGCTACACCGCGACGCGGGACAATCTCCTCGGTTCCGGTGGTTGGGGGCGAACAGTCGAAACCGTGGTGTTGCTGTCATTCCCTAAGAATGACGATACGTCTGGTCGCCGCAACCTTACCGTTGTCTTGCGCAATGCGCCAGCCGAGAAGTTTCCGCTCAAGTTTGTGGACGGCTTGCTGGAAATCGACCCAGACAAACATGACGAAGATAATAGGGAAGCAGGACAGGCGTCCAAAGATATCGAGTGGTATCAAGCGCAGGCGCGGCTGGCACAGAAAAATCCTGCAAAGAAGTGGTGGACGACATTGGACATGGAGCGGGCTCTCGACCTATCTCACTCGACTGCTGACCGGCATGTAAAACATGACCATGCCAAAGGGCACCTTGTGAAGAAAACTCGAAGCAAATCCCAGGGTCCGGGGGGCCAAGCGGCTGAATACCGCTGGAACGATTCCAAGACTAATCCACTGTGGGTCGAGCAACAGACGCGTGAGCAAGACGAACAGGGAGAGGCATTTTAAGTGAGAATGAATATGGCAATCTGGGGGGTAATCGAACACCCGGCGATTTATGGTTTGATTGAGGTATTCATTTCCATTTCAGATGTGAGAATGAATCGGTTAACTCTTTTGTTGTCTGTTCACAGAAGACTGATTTTTGAGTTTTTGCCGGGTATACGTAGGTGGGATTGAATATGAGAATGAATATGCAATTTTCATGTGATTCAATCCCATATTCAAGTTCATAGAGGTACACCCAGAGAGTCGGACGTAAAGCCTCACAGACGGATGAGTGAGAGCAGAGGGGTGGTGGCTGCCTCATTGGTGCTGGTGGCATCACAATGGCGTGCTGATGATCGTCGCGGTCGTGGATTGAGTGAGTCGTCCTGGACGACCTGCTATTCGAGCGTTACTGCATCGGATTGACGTGTTTTTCGAACACTCGGGCACGCTGTGCGTGGTGCTTCCGGGTTTTGAGCCGCGCGATTGACGGCTTACGTGCCGAGCAACGAGGCCCTTTGTGACACACATTGATCAAATTTTCGAAATTTTTCGGTAAAAAAGGGGTTTTTATGAGCCTAAAATCACTTATTTACAATCTCTACAATCGGTTACGTGGCGAAACCTTTGTACAGAATACGAGTGAACATTGTAGTGAACGCCCACTTACACCCAATGAGACACCTATTTCGCCACTCGTGGCCACGCCAAAGCGTAACGTGGGCGGCAGAACATCCGTGGATTTCAATCTAGTCGAGGCCTTGCGGCTGCGTGACATGGGATGGAGCAATCGGAAAATCGCCAGAAAAATGAACAACGTCAGCAAGGATACGGTGCGCAATCGGCTGATGGAATACGACGCACTACACAAGCCGAAGCCAGCCCGGGCACCATCCATGCCCGCATCACCGAAGTCAGAGCCATCGCCAGCCGCACCCGCCGCACCGGTCACATCGAAGCCTGTGGAGCAGCCGCCGAAGCCTGCAGCCATGCCGGTCGCGGAGCCTGTGCGTCCCCCAGAGCCGCCACCGCAGCCGATCACAAACTATGACGCCCTGGTCGAATACTGACGGTTTCGTGGTCGGAACGATTTTAAGCCCGACGTGTCCCGTTTTTTCTTGGTTAACGGTGCTGCGAATGTGGCATTTGCCACAGGCAGTGAGCAGTTTGCTTACGGCATTGATTCTTGGCACCGGGATTATCGAAATTTGGAAGTGTTTCAGAAGGCTGAACGGATTTGGGTGCTCTTGGATGCCGCCGACGACAATCGTGCATTCTTGCTGTCCATCGCGGGCGACATTTGGATTTATGAGCGGTGCATGGTCGTGAGGATTGAGCGTGGTAGTTTGCTCCATGTTTTCCAATCGCGATTCGCATGGCATCGAACCTATCCCCCGCAGGCTTACGGTGTCGCCGTGGCGGATAAGGCATTCGAAGAATCGAATCGATTCATCCCAGTTCCGCAGCCGAACCATGTGCGTGAACTTGACGCGCTACTCGAACCACCCAAACCACCTGATGATCCGCAGGCGATTGGTGGGTACGGCGGGTACGAGTATGGTGGGTACGGCGCAGATCGCGACCTTCGACCGTGGTTGACGCCCGAAGAAAAGCGCAAGATTGACGGCGGCGACCGGGGGTGTGGATTCGCGTTTTAATGACTACGCCGCGTTACCGGGATGGCTCCGGGGTGATTTCTGTCCACGAAAGTAAGGTTGCATTTTTTTGGCTGAAAATAAGTTTGGCTCTTTCAACCGTTTGAGAAGGTCAAAAAAGCCAGAATGCCACATTACGACAGTTTTGAACGCTAGAAGACTTGCGAGAACGCCTTCTGAATGGCGGCCGAGGCGTCCGAGTCCGAAGGATTCACATAACTCAGGGTCGAATTGAAACTCCTATGGCCAAGTGCCTGCCGGATCAAAAACGCGTTCGCGCCGCCGTGGACCAACCGCATCGCACAGGTATGTTTCAGGGTGTGAGGGTTCTGCAGCGTCTCGGGGAGTCCTGCAGCCTTGGCGATCTTCTTGAACAGGCGATAGGCCGACACTCGGTCGAGCCGAGTCGATTTCTGACTGTTGAAGACGAAGTTGTCCGCGTCGGGCTGGCGAATGGCAAGCCACGCTTTCATAGCTGCCACTTCGTTGAACAACGCATTGCCCTTAACTCGCAGTAGTGATTGGGTGGAAGCAATCGAGCCCTTCAGCCGGGCAATATGAATCTGTTCGTTTTTGAAGTCGATATCAGCGATCCGTAGGTTGCACACTTCGCTGATCCTCGCGCCATGTGCCGCGGCAAACAGGAACATCGCATGCTCGCGCGCGCCGTATTCCTTGGCAGCCGTAAGAAACCCCTCAAGTTGTTCATCGCTCATGTAACTGATTCGCGTGCGAACCCGCTTCGCTTTGGCTTTCGGGATTGTGACTACGTTCGGGGCAACTGATGGCGTCATCGGACTTGCCTCCATGCATGCCACTTTAAAAAAGTAATGTGGCATTGTCCATAGTACTTTAGTACCGAACATTCGCTCTCGCGCACGCCCCGCATGCTCGAACGGAATAGCGATCATCGGCTTGCGATCCGCTTCGTCGCATGTGATTCATACATTGAAAAAAGTTGGCCGGCGTCAAGGCAGGGGTCCCTTGGAAAGCGTATTGCGAATTGAAAAGCCCCCGAACGTCGCGCTCGGCGGCTAGGCCTCGTTACACCCTCGGAGTGCGTTTCTTAAAGTTCGTTACAGATGACGAGCACGAGCTCCGACCTATTCCCCCCTGTCTACGCACTTCTCACTTGCAGCACTTTGATTAAGAGGAATTTGGGTTTGTTTGGTCACGTTTAGCTAGCTTTTACGTGATCCGATTACACTGCCGCGACCCCGCTCTATTAATCACGCGTCAGTTGCCAGTACAGCGCGTAGCCTGTTGGACCTGCCTCATAACAAAACTTCAACAGCTCCACAGGACCCAGTTTTCTTACCAGTTTCC
>Ga0209168_10000827_pt1 | contig 27234 bp, 27 predicted proteins | sample Coa_R1_FD_187156 | JGI IMG/M metagenome (GOLD analysis project Ga0209168, IMG submission 187156) | Surface soil microbial communities from Centralia Pennsylvania, which are recovering from an underground coalmine fire - Coalmine... | ecosystem: Environmental > Terrestrial > Soil > Unclassified ...
AAGAAAGCAACGTCGTCATCGTATTTGGCGCCGAACTGACCGGCGAAGCGATTCGCGACCTCGTAAAGTTCGGCGCTTCCTTGCCCGGCAAAACCCGTTACATGGCGTTGGGCGACTACGCGAATTCGCGCGGTGCTTCGGACATGGGTTTGCTGCCGCATCTTCTGCCCGGCTACACCCCATTCTCTGACTCTAACGCGCGCGCTAAATTCGGCAAGCTCTGGGGCGGAAAACTTTCGGAGAAACCCGGCATGGATGCGCGCGCGATGCTGGCGGCCGCTGCCAAGGGAAAATTGCACGCGCTTTACGTTGTCGGAGCGAATCCGGTAAAAACATTTGGCGTCGACGCGAAAGACCGCCTGGGCAAGCTCGAGCTTCTTGTCGTGCAGGACCTTTTCCTCACGGAAACTGCGCAGCTTGCTGATATTGTCCTGCCGGCTGCGTCCGCGTATGAGAAAAATGGAACGATGACGAACACCGCCGGAGAAGTTCAGCTGGTTCGCAAAGGCGGCGACGTCATGGGAACGCGATCGGACTTCGATATTCTTCGCATTCTTTCGCACCAACTCGCACAACAGGGTCTCGGGCACGCTATTCAACTACGCACTCCGGAGGCTGCCTTCGCCGAAATCAGGAATGACGTGGCCGGATACAGTGTCTCCATGCCTACGTTAATCCTCGGCGAAGCCGAGCGAACATTGCCCGTTTATACGGCCAACGGTAACGTGGACGTTCCGGTAAGCGCGATTTTCTCGGCACACGATACGTTGTTCACAAGTGGCACCCTTGGCCGGTACTGCACGACGATCAACTCCCTTCCTGAAGCAGCGGTTGAAGTGGAAGCGGAGGCGCGTCCGTGAACGAGTTTGCCGCCCAGCATCCGCTCCTCATCGTCGCGTTGCCGAAAATCGCCGTGCTTCTTTTCGTGCTCCTCACGGCGCTTGCCTATCTGACCTGGTTTGAACGCAAGGTTGTCGCGCACATCCAGGCGCGCTGGGGACCGTACCGCGTGGGGCCTCATGGATTGCTGCAGCCCCTGGCGGATGGGCTGAAGTTTCTTTTCAAGGAAGACGTCACGCCCGCGGGCGCGGACAGATTTACTTATTTTCTGGCACCGTTTCTCTCGTTGTCGCTGGCCATCACTTCGATCGCGGTGATACCGTTTGGACCGAAAGAATTTACCGTATTTGGCCAATCGACTCCCCTGGCGATCACAAATTTGAATATCGGCCTGCTCATTCTGTTCGCGATCACATCGTTAGGCGTATACGGCGTGGCCCTCGCGGGCTGGTCCTCCAACAGCAAATACTCGCTGCTCGGCGGCCTGCGCAGCTCGGCGCAAATGGTTAGCTACGAGCTCACGCTGACGATGTCCGTCGTGGGCGTCATCTTGATGGCCGGCACGTTCAATTTGAGCGAGATAGTTCAGGCGCAACAGGGATTCTTCTGGGGATTCGTTCCGCGTTGGAATTTGATCGGAGCGCCATTCCCGCAGGTGATCGGCTTCGTGCTATTTTTCACCGCGGCTGTCGCCGAGACCAATCGCGCGCCGTTCGATCTGGTTGAAGCCGAACAGGAGCTCGTCGGCGGGTTCCATACCGAATACGCCAGTTTCAAATTCGCTATGTTTTTTATGGCGGAATATTCCAGCATGATTACGGTATCGTGTCTGGCGACCATCCTGTTCTTCGGCGGATGGCTTTCGCCCTTCCCGCAAACAGGGCTGTGGACATGGACGCGCTACATTCCCGCGGCCACATTCGCAATCGCCGGCGTTGCCTTGATCATTCACGGTGTCCGTTATCTCACAATGCTGGGACGCGTCGTGCTACCGGCGTTAGGCGTGGCGCTGTGCGCGCTCGCAGTACTATTCATACGGCCTGGTGCACCAGATTTTGTTCAGGGGCCATTCTGGTTTTTGCTGAAAATCTCGATATTTATTTTCATTTATGTTTGGCTGCGCGGCACGCTTCCCCGCCTGCGGTATGACAGGTTGATGACCTTTGGCTGGAAAGTGCTGCTGCCGCTGGCGATTTTGAACGTGGTGATCACGAGCCTGGCAATCGTACTGACGCAGAAGTGAACGTAGACAGAGCGATGAAATCAATTCTCAAGGGAACGAAACGATGACGCCGCAGATCGCAATTTTCCTGGTTCTGGCGGCATTGGCGGTTGCGGGAGCCGTCAGCCTGATCCTGCAGCGGCATCCCATCCACAGCGCGCTGTCCCTGATCGTCGTGATGGTTGCTCTGGCCGGACTCTATTTGTTGCAAGGCGCGGATTTTATTGCCGCCGTGCAGATCATCGTTTATGCCGGCGCAATTATGGTGCTGTTTGTGTTTGTGATCATGCTGCTGAACGCCGGCGAAGAAGAGCGCACCAATTTGAGCCGTATGGCGCAATACGTTGGAGTGCCGCTGGGCGTGGTTTTTCTTGTTGAGGTCGCCTACTGGGTTGGCCGCGCCACGTCGCACATGTCGCAGTCTACGCCGCAATCGGTGTCGACCCACGATCTATCGACGCTGCTCTTTCGCGAATACGTGTTCCCGTTTGAGCTGACGTCGTTTTTAATTTTAATAGCCATACTGGGTGCGCTGGTTCTGGCGCGCCGCGAAGATTCCGAATAGGGGATACTTGTCCGCCACTTCAAGGCGGGGATTGTTATGTGTGCATGGAAGGGGTCCTTGATGTCGTTGGTGTGGAAAGTCCTGGGGGAGTAGTGGTTCCGACTTCATATTATCTGGTGCTGAGCGCAGTCTTGTTCGGACTGGGCGTGGTGGCGTTTGTTTTCAAGCGCAACATCATCACCGTCTTTATGTCGATCGAGCTGATGCTCAACGCCGTGAACCTTGCGTTCGTAGCGTTCAGCCGCGCGCTCGGACAAATGCAGGGGCAGGTCTTCGTTTTCTTCGTAATCGTCGTGGCGGCCGCGGAAGCAGCGGTCGGCATGGCCATTACTATTGTTATTGCTCGCAATCGGGGAACGCTCAACGTGGAACGCGTGGATACGCTCAAACACTAATGCTCGTGCTCACTTATCTGTGGATTATTCCTCTGTTGCCTTTGCTGGGCGCCGCCACCAATGGGATTTTCGGCCGCGGCTGGAGCAAAAGCATTGTCAGCGCGGTGGCGCTTTCCTCAACGGGGCTCGCCTTCGTTGCAGCCCTCGAACTTCTACGCGAATTCATGGCTCTTCCGGCGGATCAAATTCCCTGGATCAGAGCCTACTTCCCATGGATCTCCGCAGGTGGATTTCACGCGGACTTTGCACTGCAGGTTGACCAGCTTACCGTCATCATGCTGCTGGTCGTGACCGGCGTCGGCTGGCTGATTCACATCTATTCGACCGGCTACATGCACGACGATCCCGGCTACTATCGCTTCTTTTCCTATCTGAATCTCTTCATGTTCTTTATGTTGTTGCTGGTGCTGGCTGCCAACTACCTGGTGATGTTCGTCGGCTGGGAAGGCGTGGGTTTGTGCAGCTACCTGCTCATCGGCTTCTTCTTCCTTAAGCAATCCGCAACCAACGCCGGCAATAAAGCCTTCTGGGTGAATCGTATCGGTGATTTCGGTTTCATCCTTGGCATCCTCTTGATTTTCAAAACATTCGGCACGCTTGATTTTGCAACGGTTTTCCCGCATGCCGCGGCAATGCCCGCGGAGCCTGCGGGCCAAACAGGCGTGCTCACTACGATTGCCCTGCTCTTGTTTGTCGGCGCGACAGGAAAATCGGCGCAGCTTCCTTTGTACGTGTGGCTCCCGGACGCGATGGAAGGCCCGACGCCTGTCAGCGCGTTGATTCATGCCGCGACGATGGTTACCGCCGGCGTTTACATGGTAGCGCGTTCGCACGTGATTTTCCTGAATGCGCCGTTGGCAATGCAAGTTGTCGCAATCATTGGCTGCATCACGGCGCTTTTCGCGGCGACGATAGCGCTAGTACAGACGGACATCAAAAAAGTTTTGGCCTATTCGACTGTTTCCCAGCTTGGCTACATGTTTCTGGGCTGCGGCGTGGGGGCTTTCAGCGCTGGCGTGTTTCACCTGATGACGCACGCGTTCTTCAAGGGCTTGCTCTTCCTCGCCGCCGGCAGCGTGATTCACGCCATGGGCGGTGAGCAGGACATGCGCAAGATGGGCGGGCTGCGCAAGAAAATTCCCTGGACTTACTGGACCATGCTTATGGGGACTCTGGCGATTGCCGCCGTGCCCGGCTTTTCCGGTTTCTTCAGCAAGGACGAAATTCTGATCGCAACGCAGCGCGCCAGCACGCCGCTCTGGGTTCTGGGCGTTTTGACCGCCGGGCTCACATCGTTCTACATGTTCCGGTTGCTGTTTCTTACGTTTTTTGGAGAGCAACGGTTTGACGAGCATCACGTGCATGTGCATGAATCGCCGCGAAGCATGCTCATACCGCTGGTCGTGCTTGCAATTCTGGCCGTCGGCGGAGGATGGATGGCTGCGCCGATGCTGTGGGGCAAAGCAAATTACTTCGCGCAATTTCTCTCGCCGGTTTTCGTTGCGAACCAGGAAGCGCCCGCCGCTGCCGCAGAAGCCTCCGGAGGAGCCTCGTTGTTGCAGGCATTGCTTGGAGCGCCGGTGATCGCGGGCCTCATTGGCTTCTTCGTCGCGTGGTGGTTTTATATCCGAAGTCCCGAAACGCCTAAGAAACTTATCGCTTCGTTTGGCGCGCTCTACAGACTGCTGTGCGGAAAATATTTTGTCGACGAATTGTATGCCGCAGCGATTGTCCGGCCGCTGGTTTGGATCTCGGACAGGGTTTTGTGGCACGTCGTCGATGAACGTCTGATCGACGGAACAGTAAACGGTGTCGCACGCATTTCGCGTGAGTCCGGTTATCGACTGCGTTCTGTCAGCACGGGCAATATACGCACTTATGCAGCGTGGATCGTGATGGGCGTGGTGGTGTTCACTTCCGTATTGCTCTGGATGGTGGGCTGACGTGCAGCAAACTTTTATTCTTACGGTACTCACCTTCCTGCCGGTTGCCGGCACGCTCGCGCTGCTGTTACTGCGCAGCGACGATCACCTGTGGATTCGGCGCCTGGCGCTGATTACCGCGGTCGCCGAGTTTGCAATATCCCTGCTCTTGTTACGAGGCTTTGAAGCCGGAGCAGCCGGCTACCAGTTCGAGGAGTTTCGTTCCTGGATTCCGCAGCCGCCGATTCACTATCATCTCGGCGTCGACGGGCTGAGCCTGTTCCTGGTGCTGTTGACCACCTTTTTGACGCCGATATCGATTCTGGCATCCTGGAAATCGATCGATGAGCGTGTAAAAGGCTTTTTCATTTCGCTCCTGGTGCTGGAAACCGGAGTCATCGGGGTATTCGTATCGCTTGACCTGTTCCTATTCTTCTTGTTCTGGGAAGTAATGCTGATTCCCATGTATTTCCTGATCGGCATCTGGGGCCACGAACGCCGAATCTACGCCGCCCTGAAATTCGTCCTGTACACGATGTTCGGGTCGATCCTGATGCTCGTGGCGATTTTGTGGCTGTATCGGATCACGGCGACCGCAGGTTATCCAACCTTCGACGTCGCGCAAATCCAGATGATGCTTTCTACCGGCGCGATCACCATGCCGCTTCGCACCGAAATGCTTTTGTTCGGCGCATTCTTCCTGGCTTTCGCGATCAAGGTACCGCTCTTTCCGCTGCATACATGGCTGCCCGACGCGCACACAGAGGCGCCTACGGCGGGTTCCGTGATGCTCGCGGGCGTTCTCCTGAAGATGGGGACCTACGGCATGCTGCGCTTTTGCCTGCCTCTGTTTCCGGACGCGGCGCGGCGCTTTGCTCCGGAGATTGCCGTCCTGGCCATCATTGGAATCATCTATGGCGCGCTCGTTGCCATGGTGCAGGTGGACTTGAAACGGCTGGTGGCGTACTCCTCAGTCAGTCACCTTGGATTTGTCGTGCTCGGAATTTTCGCGGTTCATGCGATTTCGATTCAGGGCGCTGTTTTTCAAATGCTGAGCCACGGCATCTCCACTGGCGCATTGTTCCTTGGCGTGGGCATGCTTTACGACCGTCGGCATACGCACCTGATCAAGGAATTTGGCGGCCTGGCGACGCCGATGCCGGTGCTCGCGGCGCTCTATTTGTTCGCGTGCTTCGCTTCCGCTGGGCTGCCGATGCTCAACGGCTTCGTCGGCGAGTTCCTGATTCTCGCCGGAACATTCCAGAAACATGGGGCGTGGGCTTCCTGGGCAGCTTTGGGCGTTATTTTTTCCGCCGTATATCTGCTGTGGTCCTACCAGCGGGTATTTTTCGGAAGCATTGCGCAGGAGAAGAACCGCACGCTGCCTGACGCGGACTGGCGCGAGCGCGGAATTTTGTTGGTGATGGCCGCGGTAATTTTGTGGATGGGAATTGGATCTACTTTTATAACGCGCCGCACGGAATCAGCGACGCAGACCGTGCTGCAGTTGATGCAGCGCCCGCAGGCTGTAGATGCCGGCGGTAGCAATAATTTAGATCATCCTGCCATGCCTGTGAGCGGCGCGAATGCTGCGGCGTCCCGCGGTGTGGCCAACCTGGTGAACTCGAAATAAATGTTGCCGCCTCCTCAAGATTTGTACCGGATCGCGCCGGAAATCGTTTTGGGCGTGTTCGGCATGCTCGTGATGTTTCTCGCCCCGATTATTCCGAAGGCGCGGCACGGCATACTCGCCGCGATTTCTCTTGTCGGCGCGGCGCTCGCTCTGGTCGCGACCCGGTATATGGCCCTGTATTCGGGCAACGCCTATTCGGGACTGTTTCGAGCCGACGCGTTCAGCCTCTTTGTCCACTTGATTGTGATCGGCGTCGCGTTCCTCGCGATTCTGGGGTCGATCGATTATCTCAAGCGCGAAGATCTCGATGCCGGCGAATTCTGCGCGCTGATATTATTTGCCACAGCCGGAATGGGCGTGATGGCGGGCGCGCAGGAATTGCTGACGGGCTTTGTCGGCCTCGAAATGAGTTCGATCGCGTCTTACATCCTTGCGAGCTACAAGCGTGACTCTCCAAAATCGAATGAAGCCGCCATGAAGTACTTTCTCCTGGGCTCATTCGCCACGGCGTTTTTCCTTTACGGAATTGCCCTGACCTACGGAGCCACGGGAACGACGCATCTCGACATGATGGGGCAAGCCGGAGCGCAGAATTCCGCAATTCTCCTCAAAGTGGGTCTGGGACTGATTTTTGTCGGGCTGGCATTCAAGGTCGCCGCGGCGCCGTTTCAACTCTGGACTCCCGACGTTTACGAAGGCGCACCCGCGCCTGTCACGGCGATGCTGTCAACTGGTCCCAAGGCCGCCGCATTCGCCTTGACCCTGCGCATTCTTGCTAACGTAGACGCTGCGGGGCCCCTGTGGTTTTGGGCGCTCTGGGCGGCAGCCGTCATGAGCATGTTTGCCGGCAACCTCGGCGCACTCGTACAGACGAATCTGAAGCGCATGCTGGCTTACAGCTCGATTGCCCATGCGGGATATATTCTTGTCGCACTGGCAGCCGCGGCTGCCACGGATCATCCGGAAGCGGGAATCGCCGCCGCGCTGTTTTACTTGGTAACCTATGCGCTCGTGAAGCTCGGTGCGTTCCTGATCGTCGCGCATCTAGGCGGCGTGGGCGAGCGCCATGTTGAGATCGAAGATTTCATGGGCCTGGGGCGCCGCCAGCCCGCCATGGCCGCATGCTTGTCACTGTTTTTGCTATCGCTTCTTGGCATGCCCGTGGCGGCAGGTTTCCTTGGAAAATTTTACGTTTTCAACGCCGCGCTCGAATCAAATTTGATCTGGCTTGCGATTCTGCTGGCGCTCAATAGCGTGATCGGCGCGTACTACTACCTTCGAGTGATGGTAGCTATGTACATGCGCGAGCCGGCGAAAGAAATCGTCGTCGAACCAGTATCCTGGACGCTCGCCGTAGTGCTGTGGATTACCGCGGTCGGCACAATTTATGTAGGAATATTCCCCAACCGCGTCATCGATTTCGCCGCCAAAGCCGCACTGAACATGCGGTAGTGTTTTACAAATCAACTGATTTGACTCACTCCAATAGCGGACAGGTTTTAGTAGCACAGGCTTCAGCCTGTGTGGTTTTGAATTTGGTTTTGGTTGGTCTTGCTAGAACATACAACGCAATTCAAAAGAACACCTGAAGCCTGTGCTACTCCGCGCGACCTGCCGATTCTTGAAACAAAAAAGCCCGGGAGCTTACGCTCCCGGGCTTCCAGAAACTATTCTCTTTCTGTTTAAACCTTTGCGAAAATGATCACGAGGGTCAGCAGTGCTAGCGTCTCGATGAACACAAGGCCAAGAATCATAGCCGCGCGAATAGCTCCGGACGCGCCTGGATTGCGCGCCATACCTTCGCACGCTGAGGACGCCACGCGTGACTGCGCCAGTGCGCCCCCGAAGGCCGCAAGCGCCATACCGAAAGCCGCGGAAATCGCTACCCAGTTAGTTCCTCCGGCTGCCGGTGCGGCGGTCTGCGCGAATGCCGCGGGGGCCGCGAGCATCGTGCCGGCCAAGGCCATTACTGTATACAGAACTTTCTTCATCGTTTTCTCCTTATGAATTGCCGCCAGTTGGTGGTTACCGGAACTTCGCCCTACAACCGGACTCACACTGAAACGGCTGTGCAAACAAGATGCCGGATTAATGCTCGTCCGCCGTTGCAATTCCAATGTAAATCGACGGCAGAAGAGTGAAAACATAGGTCTGAATAATGGCCACGAAAATGTGAAGTCCGATGAATGCCAGCGGAATAATTGCCGGGAATATTCCCAGGACGACTCCCAGCACGGGCGACTTGTGCCATCCCCACACGGCTGGTTGCACCAGGAGTCCGAGGAAGATTACATAGAGCAAATCGCTGGCAAAAATGTTGGCCCAGAGACGCACCGTCAAGGAAAGAATGCGCGCCGAGGTACTGATGAGTTCGACGGGAAACAGCAAGATGCCAAGCAGCCAGTCGCCCAAGTGCTTCGGCGAACCGGCAAACGTGAGCAGGTACTTGATGACGCCATGATGCCGGAGACCCTGCCAGTTGAAATACAGGAAAATCACGATGGCACAGCCGAGCGGGACGGCTTTCTCCGCCGTTGGCGCAGAAAATGCCGGGAAAACGCTGAGCAGATTGGCGAGCAAAATGAAGACGGAAACCGATCCGATCATCGCCATATACTTGCGTCCGCCGTGGGCCACATTTTCATCCAGCAAATCGCGAATGCCGAATCCAACCGGATTGGTAATCAGCAGTTCGGCGACTTGTTGCACGCCTCCGGGATTTTCCACGGAAAGGCGTGGACGCAGCCACAGCGTGCCCAAAACGCCGATTAGGAACACTACGAACGACATAACCACGTGCTCAGGAATGGGCGTCGCGGGATTCGACGGTTGAATGTGGAGCGCGCTCAACAAACCGAGCGCAAAATGCCCCAGATACTGATTCACAATCTGCGTTAGCCAGCTTACGTGAGTTTCCATTTATCGTTTATGTGGCGGGCTCCAAGTAGAGCCCGCGCCCATTCAATCCCAGGATTGAAACACTTCGTACAAACTTGCCCCCATCGTCGCGGCGCCCAGCGCGCACAAGCCCACCAGCATGCTTAAGATGGGGATTCCAAGGAAAATAAAAATAGCATACACCGATACCGCAAGCAACAAGTACCGGCCAATAAGCCCAAACACGCTTCCAAGCGGCACACGCGCTTTCGATGCCTCGGATTGCGCCGTCGCAGCGCGCGTAACGGTGTCGAGTGCGCTCTTAAGCCAGCGGAAATTAACCCACGCCAGCAATGCGCCTATCAGGACTCCTGCGCCCACTCGAATCGAGAACAAGAGACATGCGCCCGCCGCAGCGATCGCACCCAACAGAAGAGTAAGGCGGGCAATGCGCCGCTCGGTCAGCGCATACGGTGCAACATCAACCATTTCCATCGCTGCTCCGCGAGAGCCGCCGCAAGACATCGCGCACGCCAGCATAAAAACCCACGCCCCCCAGAATGAGCATCAGAACAGGTTTGGTATGCAGCCAGCGGTCAAGCAAGTAGCCGAACAGACCGCCCACAACGATTGCGGAGACCATAACAAACGGTAGCTCGAGTGCCATAGCGAACTGACGATTAGCAGGGTCTGGCCGTTTGCGCGGCTCTGGGGGAGGAGACGAACGTGGATCTTCAGTGGCCACTGAATCCCATTGGGAAGAATAGCGAATACGTCGCGAAATGAATGAAGGGCTCCGGATAAATGCCCGCGGCAACAGTTACTACAGAAAGCACGGCAAATGCAACTCTCTGTCCAATCGTAAGAATCGGCGAAGGCGCGTTACCCGGCTCGTACAAGTACGCGTGCGCAACGATCCGGAAGTAATAATACAGCGCCGGAACGATGTAGAGCGCTCCGAATAAGGCAAGGCGATTGTGTCCCGTCTCGATCAGCGCCTGCAGGATAAAATATTTCCCGACAAACCCCGCCAGCGGCGGAATTCCCGCAAGAGAAAGCATAAAAATCAGCAGCACCAGCGCGGAGGCCGGACTGCGGCGATACAAGCCGTTGAGGTCGTCCAATTCATCGCTGATGATTCCCTGCCGCTGCAATACGATCACCACGGCGAATGCGCCGATGGTCATGAATCCATACACGAACAAATAAAACGCCACGCCCTTCATGCCGGTCATGAACCCCTGGGGACTCGATGCCGCCGCCACAATGCCCAGCAAAATATATCCGACGTGGGAGATTGAAGAATACGCCAGCATGCGCTTGATATTGGTCTGCGTGATCGCGGCAAAATTGCCGACCGTGAGCGAAAGGATCGCCACTGCCGCCACCAGCATCGCCCAATCCAGGCGCACCGGCCAGAAAACCGTCAGCAGCAACCGCAAAAGCAGCCCAAAGCTCGCGGTTTTTGACGCGACGCTGATATAGGCCGTGATCGGCGTGGGAGAGCCTTCGTACACGTCCGGAGCCCACTGGTGGAATGGCACAGCAGCAACCTTAAAGAACAATCCCGAAGCGACTGTCACCAGTGCCAGGATCACCAGCATGTCACCATGTCCGCGCGCTTCCACCGCCACCTGAATCACTTCCAGATTCGTGCGTGGAGGCAGCGGCCCGCCAAACGGGCTGAGGTTCGCCGTGGCGCCGAGTCCGTAGAGAATCGAAAACCCGTAGGCCAGAATGGCCGAGCTGAACGCTCCCAGCAGCAGATACTTCACCGCGCTTTCGTTCGAGCGGCGATCGCGCCGCAGAAATCCCGCCAGCACGTAAAAACTGATGGCCATCGTCTCGAGGCCCAGGAATTGAACGATCAAATCATAGCCCGAGGCCATAAACATCATGCCCACGGCAGCGAACAGGATCAGCGCGTAATACTCGCCGTGATTTTCATCCTCAATCTGCAGGTAGCGCACTGAAAGAATGATCACCAGCGCGGTCGCAATCAGGAAAATAAAACCGAAAAACAAGAAGAACGGATCCACAAGGAGAGAGTTGCTGAATCCAATCGCCTGCCCGCTCGACGCGGCCGGCCGCAACTGCCACAGGCAAATCGCGCTGAACATTACGCCGAGCATGGCCATCAACGCGTTGAAATATTTATCCCGCGCTTCGAGCAGGTAATCGGTAAGCAGGATTCCCATGGCGAAGAGAACCAGCATCATCTCCGGCAGTAGTAAACCGCCGCCGCCCTGCTGCATGAATGATCGAAACGCGTTGAGCATATGGCTGGTTACTTTTTCTCCGTGCCTTGACCCATAGGCATCGGCATCTCATTATCCTTTGCGCCGCCGTCAGGCGTCTGACTTGGCGGCATGACCATGCCCGGCATTGAGTTGTTGACTCCACCAGGAGCCGGTGCGGCATTCAAACCAGGCGCACTCGCACGCTCCGCGCCGTAGTATCCCGGGTTCACCTGCTCGACGATCAATTGCACGGGCCGCTCCAGCACCCGGAAAAGCGGCTTCGGATAAATCCCAATCCAGAAGCACAAAATAATCAACGGCACGAGCGTTGCGTATTCGCGCCAGTTGAGATCTTCCATGTGCTCGTTCGCGGGATTTGTGATCGCCCCGAACATCACGCGCTGGTAAAGCCAGAGCAGATACGCGGCTCCGAGAACGATCCCGATCGATGCCCACGCCGTGTACTTGATGCTGACTTCGTACGTGCCGCGCAGGATCGTGAACTCTCCGATAAATCCATTGAGCAGCGGCAGGCCCAGCGAGCTGAGCGTGGCGATCATATAAACGGCGGCAAAATTGGGCATGGGTGTCGAGAGCCCGCCGAATTCAGAAATCAAGCGTGTGTGCCGCCGCTCGTAGAGCACGCCGATCAGCAGGAAGAGCGCTCCAGTCGAGAGGCCATGGTTCAGCTGCTGGATCACGCTGCCGGAGAGCCCGTGCGGCGTGAGCGCAAAAATTCCCAGCGTGCAAAATCCCAAGTGGCTGACGGAGCTATATGCAATCAGCTTCTTCATGTCCTTCTGCATCATGCAAACCAGCGCGCCATACAAAATGCCGATCACCGAAACAACCAGCATGATGGTAATAATTTTGTGGCGCGCTGCCGGGTCGGTAGGAAGCAGTGGCAGCGAAAAGCGGATGAATCCGTACGTGCCCATCTTCAACAAAACGCCGGCCAGGATGACGGAGCCGGCCGTGGGCGCTTCGGTGTGCGCGTCGGGCAGCCACGTATGGAATGGAAACATCGGCACCTTGATCGCAAACGCGAAGAAAAATGCCCAGAACAGCAGCACCTGCCAGTGCGTGTCAAATTGCGAGGCCGACGCCAGAAGTCTGGGAATATCGAAGGTGTTGGCGCCCGCCTTGAAATAAAGCGCCAGGATTCCCAAGAGCATCAGCACCGAACCGATAAGCGTATAAAGGAAAAATTTGATGGCGGCATATAAGCGGCGGTCGCTGCCCCACACACCGATCAGGAAATACATCGGGACGAGCATCACTTCCCAGAACATGTAGAAGAGGAAGAAATCGAGCGCCATGAAAACGCCCAGCATGCCGACCTGAAGAAGAAGGAAGAGAATGTAGTATTCCTTCCTTCGGAACTTGATTGCGTCCCAGGACGAAAGAATCGAAATCGCGCCCAGCAGCGTTGTTAGAATTACAAGACACAGGCTGATACCGTCGATTCCCAGCGTGTAATGCGCGCCAATCGAGGGGACCCAGTCGTGATTTTCAAGGAACTGAAAGCGTGGGGCTTCCGGCGCCAGGCTGAAGCGCCACATCAGCGGCAACGAAACAATCAGCCCCAGGAAAGCAAATAGATTGCCGATGACGCGATGCGCGTTTTCGCTGTCGCGCGGCACAAACAGCAGCAACAACGCTCCCACCAGCGGTGTGAACAGCACCACCGTCAGGATATGAGTATTGTAAAATTCCATCTGCCCGCCTCGCCTTCTAGTGTGCTGCCTGGCAAGTTCATTCAATCACCTTGCGACAGCCTCAGGGGCTAAAGCCCACGAATATTTTTAGCCTTTAATGTCAGGGCTGAAGCCCTGACCCACAAAAATACCCGCCAATCCCCACGTAGTAAGCATGTACCAAGCATGTCCCGCATGCTTTGTGGGTCGCGGCTTCAGCCGCGACATTCAGGCGCCTCTCAACGGGGCTTTAGCCCCAGGTACCATCGGGTTCTCTAAAACAACTGCTCGTCAGACGCTCTAACGCAACAAGTTTTGCAGCGTGTATCCCGCCAAATGCAAATAATATCCAAGAAAAACCAGCACGCCGAGCAGCATGAACAGCGCGTACCGCGACACGCGCCCGGTCTGCATCATGCGCACCGGATAGCTCAAGACCCACACGACGCGCGCCGCGAGATTTACGAGGCCGTCGACGATCCACGTATCCCAGATCATCGAAAGACGCGAGGTAATGCGCGTTAGCCAGCCAGCTCCGTCGACGCCCAAGCCATTGATGATTCCCGTGTCGAATGCCGCGAGCGTAAGCGCCAGATCCTTCACACGATTGACGAACAGCGCATCGTAAATCTGATCGACGTAATACTTGTTGTAAATCACCCGGTACAGCCCACTGAAATTTGCGGCGATCTTTTCGGGTACTTCCGGTTGCTTGATGTACCACCTGTAAGCCAGCCAGATTCCCGCCGCGGCAATGGCCACCGAAAGGAGCATGAGCAGATATTCTGTCGAACCACCGGTCGCTGCATGCGCTGCGCCCGTAGCCTCCGCGCCTTCCGCGGCTTGCTTAGCCATGACCGGCGCGAGAAATTGCGAAAAGCGATCGCTTCCGCCAAGCGATTCAGGCCAGCCCACCCAACCGCCAACCACCGAAAGCACGGCGAGAATCATCAGCGGCACAGTCATCACGCTGGGCGACTCGTGAATGTGGTGCTCGACTTCATGTTCGACGCGCGACTGCCCGAAGAACGTCATGTTCACCAGGCGAAACATATAAAACGCCGTCATGCCCGCGGTAATGAATCCGAGCAGCCACAGGACCGGGCTATGCTCGAATGCATGCCCCAGGATCGCGTCCTTGCTGAAAAATCCGGCGAGGGGCGGAATTCCTGCGATGGCAATTGAACCCACCACAAAAGTTCGCGCGGTTGTCGGAATCTTCGTCCACAGCGCGCCCATCTTGCGCATGTCCTGTTCGCCCGACAGCGCGTGAATGACGCTGCCCGATCCAAGGAAGAGCAGCGCCTTGAAGAAAGCATGTGCCATCAAATGAAAGACGCCGGCGGTGAATGCGCCCACGCCGCAAGCCAGAAACATGTATCCAAGCTGCGACACAGTCGAGTAGGCCAGCACTCGTTTGATGTCGTTCTGCACCAGGCCCATCGTCGCCGCGAAAAGTGACGTCACGCAGCCGACTACGGCAACGACTTCCATCGCTCGCGGGGCCATCGAGAACACGACGTTCGTTCGCGCGATCATGTACACGCCCGCGGTCACCATGGTCGCCGCGTGAATCAACGCGCTGACCGGCGTGGGGCCTTCCATGGCGTCCGGCAGCCAAACGTACAGTGGGAGCTGCGCTGATTTCCCGGTTGCCCCCACAAACAGCAGCAGCGCAATAGCTGTCAGCGTGCCGTTTCCAACAGCAAAATTCCCCGCTGCGATCGCCGGGCCAAGCTCCGTGAACTGAATCGTGCCCAGGGTGCCAAGCATCAGGAAAAGCCCGAGTAAAAAGCCCGCGTCTCCAATGCGATTGACAATGAACGCTTTCTTACCCGCATCTGACGCCGACTTCCGCAGGAAGTAGAAACCAATCAGCAAGTAGCTGCACAGCCCGACGCCTTCCCAGCCGACGAACAACAGCAACAAATTATTTGCCAGCACCAGTGTAAGCATCGAGAACATGAACAAATTCAGGTAGCCGAAGAATCGGTAATACCCGCCTTCGTGCCCCATGTATCCGGTGGAATAAACGTGAATCAGGAATCCCACGCCGGTAACGACCAGAAGCATCACGGCCGTGAGCGGGTCCATCAAGACGCCCCACGGCACGTTGAAATTCATGAAGCGCCCGGCGTTCGTGTGCATCGCGCCCGCCGGCACCCAATCGAACAGCGTGAAGCTCACTACACGCTCCGCGACAGGCCGCGCGATCAATTGGAAGATCGCGCCGAAGGCGAAACACATCGAGAGGAATACGCTGCCGACGCAAACCACGTTCACGGCGCTGTTCGGCAAGCGGCGCCCAAAAAATAGCATCAGCGCCGCCCCCGCCAAAGGGAAAAGCGGAATCATCCAGATGTGCGCGAGAAAATATTCAGTCGGCATCATGTTCTAGGAACACCCGTCCGCGCTGCCTACCATTTCAACAAATCCATTTCATCGCCCAGCAATGTTTCACGATTTCGGAAAAACGCAATGATGATGCCCAGCCCCACAGCTGCCTCGGCCGCTGCATCGGTGATGATAAAAATCGCGAAGACGTGTCCTTCGGCCGAGCCTACCAGGCGCGAGAACGCCACTAGATTAATGTTCACCGCGTTCAGCATCAGCTCGATGGACATCAAAATGATGATGACGTTTCGCCGCGTGACCACCCCAATCACGCCGACGGTGAATAATCCCAGGCTGAGAAATAGATAATGGCTAGTCGGAATCATTGTTTTTCTCTCATGCCGGCTTCCCGTATTTTCGATCCGGCAACTTCGGATCTCGCACCCTAAACTTTCTTCTTGGCCATCACCACGGCGCCGATCATGGCTACCAGCAACAGGATCGATGCAATTTCAAACGGCAGCATATATTCGCTGAACAAAACTTTTCCGACGAGTTCCGTGCTGGGCTCAAGCATTGTTGCGGGAGCGGGATCGCCCAGCGGCAGCCCCGCGCGGCCTACGGCGATTGCGACCGTCAATTGCGCGCCCAGCACCAGCGCCAGTACCAATCCCAGCCACCATTGCCGGTTGAACTGCACCTGGTGCAGCGATACGTCCAGGTTAATGAGCATGATGACGAACACGAACAGCACCATGATGCCACCCGCATACAAAATCACCTGCACAATGAACAAGAACTCCGCGTGCAGTTGCAGAAATATTCCGGCCGTAGCCAGCAGCGCAGTGATCAGAAAAATCGCGCTCTGCACCACGTTGCGGCGCGTCACGACCAGGACCGCGGAAATCACGGCCAGCGTGGCAAAAAAGTAAAATACGATCTGATCGAGCATTGTTCTTTTCTGGGCGGGCTCAATTTTCGGGTGGGTTTAAAGTAAAGCCCGTACCCGGTAAAGCCGCTCTCTTATTCGGCGGGCTTAAAGTAAAGCCCGTCTCTTATTAGGCGGGCTTAAAGTAAAGCCCGCACCCGCGGTTCCTACGCCTCTTCGCCCACAATGGCGTGCCTCTTTTCCGTCTTCTCGCCCGCCGCTGCCAATAATCCCGCCACCGCCAACGTCACAATCGTGGTCAGCGGAAACGCCGTCCAGTTGCTCCATCCAAAACGCCGGTGCAAAACCAGTGCCACTGCGATTCCCATCACGTTCACGATCGAAAGCGGAATCAGGAATTGCCAGCCCAAACGCATCAGCTGGTCAAACCGGTATCGCGGAAACGTGAATCTCAGCCACATGAACAGGTAAATGTACAGTCCGACTTTCAGCAGGAACCAGAATGCGCCGTGCAAGCCCGGTTTCATACTGGCGACAAAGCTTCCCCCAGGCGCCACCTGCGGCGCCAACAAAATGATCGCTGCGAAAATCATCAGGCCACCGACTGAGGCTAGAACTATTTTCTGTATATTTACCGGCTGCTTCGGGGCGCGATAAAAACAGTAACCGGCAACTCCCAGCATCAGCAGTGAGGGCACAAAATTCAGAAAATCGAAAGCCCGCGTACCCGCGAACGGCCGCAACCACCCGCCCAGGAAGAGCGTGGTTGCAACGGACGCCACAACGACCATGTTGGTGTATTCGGCCAGGAAATAAAGGGCCCAGCGAAATCCGCTGTACTCGGTCATGTAGCCCGCAACCAATTCCGATTCCGCTTCCGGAAGATCGAAGGGCGCGCGATTGGTTTCCGCAATCGACGCCACAATGTAAATAAAGAATCCCACCGGCGCCGCAAACACAAACCAGATGCCATGATCATTCTGCGTTTCGATAATTTCCCGCGTGGAAAGTGTTCCAGCCAGCAGCAGTGCGCCGACAATCGCCATCCCCGCCGCCGTTTCGTAACTCACGAGCTGCGCCGCGCTGCGCAACGCTCCGAGCAGCGAGTAATGGCTGTTCGATGACCATCCGCCCAGCACGATTCCGAAAATTCCCAGTGCACTGATACCCACGATAAACAAAAGTCCGATATTCAGATCGGCAATCTGGAACCACGGCCCGATCGGCAGCGCTGACATCGCCAACATTCCCGCGGTCACGGAAATCAGCGGCGCGACCCAGAAAATTGCCTTGTCAGCCTCGTCCGGGATGATGTCTTCTTTTATAAGAAGCTTCAGAGCGTCGGCGATGGGCTGCAGCAGGCCGTGCGGACCCACGCGCATAGGCCCCAACCGCGCCTGCATGTCCGCCATCACTTTACGTTCCATCAATACGATGTAACCGGCCACCAGAGGCAGGACGGCAACAATGATCACGGCGCACAGCAGTTGCACCCAATAAGTGATCAAGAAATTGATGAGTGTGTGCATCGCTCTAGCGGTCCACTTCTCCCAGCACAATGTCGAGCGTGCCAATGATGGCCACAACGTCCGCCACCAGGTGTCCGCGAATCATTTTGTCGAACGCCTCAAGATTGATCAGTGACGGCGGACGAATACGCACGCGGTAAGGCTGCGTCGTGCCGTCGCTCACGATGTAATATCCGAGTTCACCCTTGGGCGCTTCGATCGCGTGATAAACCTCGCCCGGCGGCGGCTTCAAAACTTTCCCAATTTTGGCCATGATCGGACCAGCCGGAATGTTTTCAATCGCTTGCAGGCAGATCAAGCGCGACTGGCGCATCTCTTCCATGCGCACGATGTAGCGGTCAAACGTGTCGCCATTTTTTCCGGTGGGAATTTCAAACTTGTACAAGTCGTAGGCCGCATACGGCATGGCTTTGCGGATATCCCACTTCACTCCGCTCGCGCGAATCACGGGTCCAGACGCAGCGTAGTCAATCGCTTCCTTCGCAGTCAGGATGCCGATGCCTTTGGTGCGTCCCACCCAGATGCGGTTTCCCGTCAGCAGCGATTCGTACTCGTCCACGCGCTTGTCAAATGGCTTGCAGAATCGCTCCACGTCTTTTTCAAACTCGTCGTAAGCCTCGTATTGCAGGCCGCCGATGCGAAACGCGTGTGTCGTGAGACGCGCGCCGCAATACTTCTCGAAAATTTTAAGGATCTCTTCCCGCTCACGCAGGCAGTAAAACAGCGGCGTCAGCGCTCCAATGTCGAGCGCATGCGTTCCAAGCCAGAACAGATGGCTGGCAATCCGCTGCAGCTCAGTGAGTATCGTTCGAATCACGCGCGCGCGTAGCGGCGCTTCGGTGCCGAGCAACTTTTCAACCGCTTCGCAATAGCCGAGGCCGTTGGAGACCGCGGCGACATAATCCATGCGATCGACGTATGGCGCAAACTGCGTGTAGCTGCGATGTTCGGCAATTTTCTCGACGCCGCGGTGCAGGTAGCCGATCACGCATTCCGAGCCGATCACCTTCTCGCCGTCCAGACGCAACTTCACGCGCAACACGCCATGCGTCGACGGATGCTGCGGTCCCATGTTCAGGACAATTTCGTCCGCGCCGAGCACGGTCGACTCGGCATGCGTTGCGAAGGGAACGCGCTGGTCGGCCATCTCTATTGCCCGCTCTCGATGCCCAGGTTTTCGCGCACCCAGGCGGTGTCTTGCGTCAAAATGTCGTAATCCTTGCGCAGCGGGTGTCCCTGCCACTCGTCCGGCAGCAGAATCCGCTTCAATTCGGGATGGCCTTCAAATACCACGCCGAACATGTCATAAACTTCCCGCTCTTCCCAATTCGCCGTCGCCCACACACCTTGCACGCTGGGAACTCGTTCGTCAGCCGAAGCATATACCTTCAGACGCAGCCGCTCATTTTTTCCCATCGAGTACAAATTGAGCACGATATCAAATCGCTGTTCGCGTTTCGGCCAGTCCACGGCTGTGAGGTCACTGAGCCAGTCAAACTTTTCTACGTCCCGACTGTAGGTTGCGATCTCCAATAATCTTTCACGCGGCACCACCAGGATCGCCTGCTTGCGATCTATCCACGCTTCGCGGATGGCCTCGCCAAACATTTCCTTGTATCGTTTCACGAGATCGTTATCGAGAGGGACAGGTCCTTCTTTTGGCGGAGGTGGAGCTTTCGGCGGCGCGGCGGCAGCGGGAGGTTTTGCAGCAGGAGCGGCGGGTGGCGCGCCAGGCGCCGGAGGTTTTGCAGGAGGCGCCGCGGGCGGTGCGGGTGGCTTGGATGCGGGTTCTCCCGCCGCAGCCGGTAGCTTTGCCGCGGACGGCTCATCTTTGGGACTTGCAGACGGCTGCTTTTCTTCCGGATCGTTTGCCATGAATTAGGAGTAGACCAGCGTGCGCCCAGCACGCTCAACCGCAACACACGACGTAGCTTTTAGCACATGGCGGAAAACACAGTCAACTTGTTCCGCCAGATTCTCGTCTCACCAAAATATGGCGAGATTCCGCCGCGCGTTTCGATTCTAAATTTGGGCAAAAAAAATCCCGAGCGCTCTTTGCGATCGGGCCAGCCCACGTAAGGCACAGGAATAACGCTGTCGGGTCCCACTTACACCCATTCCAGAGCACCCTTCCTATAAAGCCAAATATAACCGATGACTAATATTCCTAAGAAGACGAACATACTCGCCAGCGCATAAACTGGGTCCAAACGAAAACCTTCATGCCGGGTGGAAAACAGAACGGCCCAGGGAAACAGGAACGTTGTCTCCACATCGAATATCACGAATAAAATAGCCACGATATAAAACCGCACCGAATACCTGCCGCGCGTGTCACCCTCTGCTTCCACGCCGCACTCGTAAGGTTTCAGCTTCGCCCCAACCGCAGCCGGCGTAGGGCGGATAAAACGAAACAGCACCAAAGTGACAGCCGGGAAGGCCGCCGCCAACGCAGCGAAGATCAGAATCGGAATGTACTGGCTAGGCATGATTTCGCCAAAATCCTAACACACGAGTCAAGTTTGTAGCGAGGATTGGTATTCGATGGGATCCAAGTAGAGTCCGTTCGCTTTCACGCGCGCTCCAAGTAGAGCCCGCACCCCGTCAGTCATGTCGCCCGCCCACGGAGCCAAACAGTAAACGCCGTGAGGCATTGGACATATCTCCCCGCAAATTCGCTCACTGACGCAGCAGGGCCCCTTACAATCAAAACTGTTCCATTTTGGCACTCATGCTGATCGGAGGAACATCTGATGCGACAAACCCTGCTACTGCTAGGCGCTATCCTGTGCCTATGCCTCTCTGCGTCGGGACAGGGTCCGGCCGGCGCCGGTGCTGGAAGAGGCTCCACACGCCATTCTGCCTCTGCTCGGGAGTATGAACTCGGGACCTGGCAGATTTCGGCCGGCTATCAGTATGAGAGGGTCAATCTGCTTGGTACGCCCTTCAATACAAACGGTTTAAATATATCGGCAGTTCGCTACTTTAACAAGTGGTTCGGCGCGGAAGCTCAGTTTGGTTTTGGTTTCGGAAATACCGGAGCTACGACGGTGCCGCCCAATTTAACAGCCAAGTCAATTCTCGTAGGAGGCGGTCCGAGGTTGGCGCTGCGCGGACATGGCCGGCTTGAGCCCTGGATACACGGCAACATTGGATTTGACCATTTCCGCTTTAGCCAAACCGCAGGGGTGCTCGGATCAAACAATGCACTTGCAGGGGTGGGAGGAGGCGGCGTGGACTTCCGTCTTACTCCGCGCACTTCGTTCAGGGGAGAAGTAGATTGGGTAGGGTCACGTTTCTTTTCAACGACTCAGAGAAGCTTTCAAGTGGTTACCGGCGTGGTGATCAATTTCTAGATCATCTTCGAGTACATCGCCAAAACATTCTCTGATTGTGATTCATGTTCTTAGACTCGGAAAGTCGTCCTAAGCAGTTTTCGAGTTTGAGTCAAGTTTGCCGTTCAGCTGTTGGATTACTGCATAACACTCGCAAGCCAGTTTCTCCAATTTTTTGCGATTAAGAATTTTTACCGTGCCACGCTTATATTCGATCACCTGCTTCCTTTGAAAATTTCCTGCCGCCACGCTGACGCTGGGCCTGTCTGTTCCCAGCATGGCCGCAAGAAAATCATGCGTGATGACCAAAGAATCCGAATCCGACCTGGCCTGAAGCGCCAAGAGCCAGCGCGCAAACCTTTGCTCGACATTATGAAGGCGGTTGCACGCGGCCGTCTGCGCGACCTGCAAACTTTGAAGAACGGTATACCGGCTCAAAGTGTCTCTAAGATACGGACTCGAATGCAATACGCTTTCCAGTGCCCAGGCTTTGACGCTGAATCCATCTCCGGCGATCTGCACCACCTCACGCAGCGGAGTTCTCGTTAATCCGGCCGCCAACTCCAATCCAACGATACCCTCATTTCCCACGATGCCTACTTCGACAGTTTTCCCTTCCCTGGTTTCAATCATCAAGGATATAAGTCCACAGTTGAGGAAGTATGCGGATTGCAAGGTTTCGTTTGGCTCGTGAAGTACGCGTAAGTGCGGCAGAGTCAAATATTCCAAATGAGGCCGGATCAGTAAAAATTCTGGCTCAGGCAGGGAAAGAAGGAGATTATTGCGTACTGCTCTTCCCGCTAAATTCGTTCGCCCAATTGGACTTGCCGGACCCTGTAGTCGTCGCATTCGGTTTTGGCGGAAAGCGAGACTCTAACGGTTTTGTGATATGTCTGTCTGTAGGACGCCGAACGGTAGGGTTAAACATTATTTCAATCCCAGTTCGCCATTGTACTGCTGAACTACGCCGTAGCACTCACACGCGAATTTTTCCAAATTCTTGCGGTTCAATATTTTCACAGCGCCGCGCGTATACTCAATCAATTGCTGATCCTGGAGGTGAGACGCAGCAACGGTAATGCTTGGCCGATCGGTTCCCAACATAGTGGCGAGGAAATCGTGTGTAATTTTAAGTATCGCGGCATCCACTCGATCCTGCGTCATTAACAGCCAGCGTGCCAGACGCTGCGCGGCGCCGTGCAGCCGATTGCAGGCCGCCGTTTGCGAAACCTGCAGGCCGTGTAGCACCGCGTAACGGCTCAGCAGGTTTTGCAGCTGTGCCGTAGAGCTCAACGCATTCTGCAGCGCAGGGATCGATATTCTGAATCCGTCACCTGCGATCTGGACGACCTCGCGAAGCGGGTTCCTGGGCAGACCGACGGCCGATGCTAGTCCTGCGATTCCCTCTCGTCCAACGATCCCTGCTTCAACTGTCTTTCCATCCGCAGTGACGACAACCAGGGAAAGCAGCCCCGCATTCGGGAAATATACAAATCGCGGCGTTTCATTCGGTTCGTGAAGAGTGACGTGCCCGTCCAAGGACAGGTATTCTAAGTGAGGCCTGATGATAGAATATTCCTCATCAGGAATCGCCAACAGAATCCTGTTGGTGACTGATTTTCCGCTTGTATTGGTTCGTTCGCCCGATTGCAAGAGTCCCAAGTCTTTCAGTGCCATGACTCGCCCCCTCCGTTCCGTAAGTACTAGGCCCGGACACCGATAATGACTCTGCTCTCGCGACGATGCGCTCGAGCGAATAATAAGCGTATTCGAAAAAGTCTCAGGTTTTTATACCCGGAACGCTGTATTTCGTTTCCAAGAAACTGTAGAGTATCCTACGTTCTCAAGTCCTGAATTTGCACAGGCTGAGAATGGCTGACTTTGCAGTCCAACTACCGGCGCGGATACTGATTGCAGATGATTCGTCGTCTGTGCGGTCCATTTTGAAGAAGGTTCTGGAGTCCCACTCTAGCCGTTGGAAGGTTTGCGCCGAAGCATCTAACGGCGCAGAGGCCGTGCAGATGGCTGTGGAATCCAAACCTGACCTGGCCATTATCGACCTTCAAATGCCAGTTTTGGACGGGCTGAGCGCTTCTGCTAGAATTGCGAAGTCGCTTCCCAGAATTCCCATCCTGATAAACACCATATACAAATCAGACTACGTGGATTCTGAGGCTAAAAATGCGGGCGTACGCGAAGTGATTTCTAAAGCAGAGCCCGGGAGACTCCTCAAAGCCGTGGAAACCCTGCTAGGCAAAAATTCTAAGCCATCGTAAAAGCCCTGTGGTAAAAGCCTAGGACTCGAGAATCAATTCTTTTGCGCGCTGCGTGGCCTTCATCACAGCTTTGATCAGCGTCACGCGTACTTTTCCATCCTCGAGCTCGAGGATCCCGTCCATCGTGGACCCCGCGGGAGTCGTAACGGCATCCTTTAGCAGCGCGGGATGATCTCCAGTGTCGAGAACCATGCGTGCGGCGCCCATCATGGTCTGCGCTGCCAGCAATGTGGAAATGTCCCGGGGAAGACCAACTTTTACGCCGCCTTCGGCGAGCGATTCCAGAATAATATAGATGAACGCGGTTCCGCTGGCGGAAAGCCCAGTCACGGCATCAATTTGTTTTTCGTCCACGACCACCACGCGTCCCACGGCCTCAAACATTGCCTGCGCGATTTCCAGGTGTTCCTTTCCAGCGTGGATGCCTTTCGCCAAACCCGTCATCCCGCAACCGATCGCGCAAGGTGTGTTCGGCATGGCACGTATCACGGGAGCATCGAGTCCAAGATATTTCTCCATCATCTGCGTGGGTACGGAAGCAACGACGGAAACGATCAACTTGTCCGGCTTCATCTCGGGCTTGATCTCTTCCAGCACTTCGCGTACGGCCTGAGGCTTCACTGCCAGCAGCACGATATCGGCGTCCCGCACGGCGGCGCGGTTATCAGTGGAAGCCTCAATTCCCAACTGCTTCGCAAGGGCCCGCGCCTTCTCCGCGTGCCGCAGGGTAGCGTGCACGCGCTTGGGCTGCACAAGTTTTTGTTCGAGAAACGCGCGCAGCAAAATGCCGCCAATTTTTCCAGCGCCAAGCACTGCCAGCCGCCCGTTCAAAACCTTGCCTGAACTCGCATTTTTCCCCGAATTTGTAATTTTCATGGTGCCTGCATTGTTGACGACACAGCGCCGTCCGTCAACATTCTTCGTGCGCTGGTCATCTTCAGCCTTCCCGTCAAGTACGTATCCTCGAATATGGCCAGCTCCGAATCGGCGGGACTCGCCACATTGGAGTTGGCCTTTGCAATTGCGGAAAATCACACAGGCTGAAGCCTGTGCTACTGTGGCCGGTTCTTTTTCTGGCTGGCTCCAAGTGGAGCCCATTCCTTTTCTGGCTGGCTCCAAGTGGAGCCCGCACCCTATAATCGCTATTTCTCTTTTGCAGATTGGAGCCACGTGTATCACGTTCTCGAAGCCCACATTCGCGCCGCCCTTGCAAAGCATATCCGCGAGCGCTACAGCCAGGATGTAACTGTCGTCACCGAGCGGCCTCCCCGCATTGAAATGGGCGAAGTCGCCACGCCGGTGTGCTTCGAGTTGGCCAAGCGCCTGAAACGGGCGCCGCGACAGATCGCGCAGGAAATTGCCGTGGAGTTGCCTCCGGTTGACGGCGTCGCGCGCGTGGAAGTCGCGGGCGCAGGGTACGTTAATTTCTTTTTTTCTCGCGCCGCGTTTCTAGCGGCCGCGGTGGCGGGAGCGTCGGCCCCTCCGGCGCTCGCGAGTCCGGATGCGCCCAAATGCATCGTGGAACATACAAACATTAATCCGAACAAGGCGGCGCACATCGGCCATCTGCGCAACGCAGCTCTCGGCGACACGCTGGTGCGCCTGCTTCGCCGCGCCGGACGCCGCGTTGAGGTGCAGAACTACATCGACAACACCGGCGTGCAGGTTGCCGATGTGGTGATCGGCTTCATCCATATCGCGAAGAAATCTCCCGAAGAGGTGCGCGCGCTGGCCGCGCAGCCGAAATTCGATTATTTCTGCTGGGATGTGTACGCGAGCGTGACGCATTTCTACGAAGAAGATAAAACGCGACTCGCTCTGCGCGGCGAAACGCTGAAATCCATCGAAGAAGACCGTGGCGTGCCGGCGGAAATGGCTGCCGTAGTCGCGCCCGCGGTTGTCCGTTGCCACTTGCGGACGATGGAACGGCTGGGCATCGAGTACGATTTACTCCCGCGCGAGAGCGAAATTCTGCACCTGAAATTCTGGGACGCCGCGTTCGAGCATTTAAAGCAAAGAAATGCGATTCATCTCGCCACCTCCGGGAAAAATGCTGGATGCTGGGTTATGCGTTTAAACGATGCCGCGGATGCCGCCGACGCCAACGGCGAAGATGACGACGCGAAAATTATCGTTCGCTCCAATGGAACTGTCACGTATGTTGGAAAAGATATCGCCTACCAGCTTTGGAAATTCGGCCTGCTAGGTCGCGATTTTCAGTACGAAAGGTTTCATACCTACGCGAGCGGCCACACGCTCTGGTCCAGCGTTTCAAGCGGAGGCTCGCCCGACGCGCCGCCTTTCGGGCACGCCACCATCGTTTACAACGTGATTGACGCGAGGCAAGCATATCTGCAAAACGTCGTCGTAGCCGGCCTTCGCGCTCTGGGATTCAACGAGCAAGCCGACCGATCGATTCACTTTTCCTACGAAATCGTCGCGCTCACGCCGCGCTGCGCCGCCGAGCTTGGGTACACGCTGAGCGATGAGGAAGCAAAGAAGCCGTACGTTGAAGTCAGCGGCCGCAAAGGCCTGGGCGTGAAAGCAGATGATCTGCTTGATCGCCTGGAAGCCGCCGCGCGCGCCGAAGTCGATCAGCGCCATCCCGAATCGCCAGAAAGCGAGCGCGTCGCCATTGCGCACACAATCGCCATCGGCGCGCTGCGATATTTTCTTTTAAAATTCACACGCACGGCGATTATCGCGTTCGATTTTAAAGATGCGCTCAGTTTTGAAGGAGAAACGGGGCCGTACTGCCAATACGCCGTGGTGCGTGCCAGGAATATTTTCAGAAAGCTACGCGAACAACAGCCTGACTTCGATTTTGGATCGCTTGAAAAAGTGAATCAGGAAGTGGCCGAGCGTTCCTTGGCCGCCCCCGATGGAAATGCGTTGTGGGAGATGGTGCTGCACGCAGGATCGCTGGGTACGCAAATCGAATCCGCTGTCGGAGCGCAGGAACCCGCGTTCATCGCGAAATACGCGTTCCAGCTCGCTCAGTCATTCAATCTTTTTTACCACCATCACCGCGTGCTCACCGAAGAAGACGAAGCTAAAAAGATATTCTTCCTGCAGTTGAGCCGCCTGGTGGAACTGCAATTAGTCAGTGCGCTTGAGTTGCTCGGAATTGAATCACCAGAAAAAATGTAGGCAGGACGTCGTCATTCCGAGCGGAGCGAGGAATCCCTCTGGAGTTGGTTGCCAGAAAAAGAGGGATTCCTCGCTCCGCTCGGAATGACGGACTGGATGCAGTTTGCGGCAATCTCTCCGCTACTTCGGAGGTTTTGTGGAATTCCCATCCGTGCCGAATTTCATTGCCAGATCCACGAGCGTTCGCACGCCCACGCCTGTTGCGCCCTTCGCGGCCCAGGGCTTGACGTCGTCCTGCCAAGCTGTGCCGGCGATGTCGAGATGGATCCACGGCGTATCGCCCGCGAATTCCCTGATGAACATTGCGCCTACGGTGGCGCCGCCGCCCTT
>Ga0209168_10000828_pt1 | contig 27206 bp, 24 predicted proteins | sample Coa_R1_FD_187156 | JGI IMG/M metagenome (GOLD analysis project Ga0209168, IMG submission 187156) | Surface soil microbial communities from Centralia Pennsylvania, which are recovering from an underground coalmine fire - Coalmine... | ecosystem: Environmental > Terrestrial > Soil > Unclassified ...
GTCCCCGGTGCGCAGCCAGCGCCGTCCGTCCGGCCCCAGCCAGGTCGCTTCCGCGCTCGCCTCATCGCGCCCGTGATACCCCCCCATGAGCAGCGGGCCGATCCCGACGATCTCGCCGGTGGTCTCGGCGGCAACCTCGCGCCCCTCCTCGTCCACGATACGCAGGTCGCTGCCGAGGAAGGGCTTGCCCACGGATGCCGTCTTCGCCTCGAAGTCCTCGGGCGAGAGAATGGTGCACAGCCCCTCCGTGAGGCCGTAGAGCTCGATGAGCTTCGCCCCGGTGCGACGCGGAAACGCGCGCTTCACCTCGAGCGGGAGCGGCGAGCCGCAGCACATGATCGTATCGAGGCTGCGCCCGGCAAAGCCCGGGAGAGCGAGCAGACGCGCGAGCTGCAGCGGCACGAAGGCGCCGTGCGTGATGCGCTCGCGCTCCATGAGTGCCGCGCAGGCCTGTGCCTCGAAATGCCGCATGACGACGATGGTGCCCCCGACCATCAGCGTGCACAGCATCGCGACCCAGCTGATGTTGGAAAAGAGCCCGAGCGAGCAGAGCGTCACGCAGTCGCTCCGGTAGCGCAGCGTAATGGCGAGCTCCGTCGCCCAGGCCAGCCGGCAACCGTGGCTGTGCACGATGCCCTTGGGCAACCCGGTGGTGCCTGAGCTGTAGATGATGTTGCACTCGGCGCCAGCGGCGTCCACCGCGCGCGGCGCGGCCGTGGACTGCAGCGAGCGCCACGCGTTGAGCTCGATCCAGGGCGCGCCGGGGGCGTCCTGCCCAATGCGCACTGCGGCGAGCGCTTCCTTCCCCGCGAGCGCATCGATCCGCCGGCAATGCGCGCCCGAGGCGAATACCGCGCGCACCGCGGCGTCCTTCATCATGGCGCCTACCGCGGCATCGTTGACACTGACGTTGAGCGGGACGGCGACGCAGCCCGAGCGCAGGATGGCGAGCGTCACCAGCGCCATCTCGAGGCTGTTGTCCATGAGGATCGCGATGCGATCGCCCGTGGCGAGCCCGAGTGCCGCGAGTCCGTTGGCGATCTGCGCGGTGTCGCGCTCGAGCTCCGCCCAGCTCAGCCGCCGCGAGCCCTCGATGAGCGCCGTGCGCTTTGCGCGCCAGCGGCCGTGCCGTGCGATCAGCTCCGGCAGCAGCGGCCGCGGCGCCTCGAACCAGCCCATGGCTGCCGTCAGTAGTGGTACTGGACGGTCACGCTCCAGGTGCGCGGCGGCCCGTAGAAGCCGATCTGGCTGATGCCTCCGATGAATGAGTTGGCAGGGCCGATCGGCGGGTCGCCGAAGTCGTAGCCGGCCACGCGGTAGTCCTTGTTGGCGAGATTCTTGCCATCGAAGGAGATGCGCCACGCCTTGCTCGCGGTCTCGAAGGCGACCCCGGCGTTCAGCAGCCCATAGGCCGGCTGGTCGGTCACGCTCGGCGTCGTGTTGGCGACCTTCGTGAAGCTTCTCCAGTCGTAGCCCACGCGCGCCATGAGGCTCCCGGGCTGCAGGTCCCAGGTGTAGACCGCATTCCCCGAGAGAGTCCAGGCCGGCGCATTGAGCGGCCGGTTCTGGTCGGCGTAGTTGATGTTGGCGACGCCCGCTCCGCAGCCCGGCGCGGCGGTGAAGATGCTGCAGGGGACCAGATAGTCCTCGTAGTAGGAGTCGAGGTAGCCGGCGTTGAAACCGAAGCTGAGCGCGCGGATCGGATGCCAGGCCGCCTGCAGCTCCGCACCCCGGTTGATCTGCTTGCCGGCATTGAGCACCGCCGTGAGGTTGCTCGGCGCCCCGCCGACGCTCACGAACTGCTGCACGCCGATCTGCGCATCCGTGTATGGATCGTAGAAGATGGCCGCGTTGAGCAGCAGCGTGTCGTCGAGCCAGGTGGACTTGATACCGAGCTCGTAGTTATCCGCGGTCTCGGAGTTGTAGCCGTTCTCGGTGCCGGGGTACACCAGCGCATTGCCGCGCATGTCGAAGCCACCGCTCTTGAAGCCGCGGCTGTAGCTCAGATAACCCATCACCCGCTGCGTGAAGTGATAGTCGAAGCCGATCCGCGGCGTCACGTTCACGAAGGCGCGGTTGCCGGTGTAGTTGGTGACCACACCCGGGTCGGGGAAGAAGCCCGCCGGCACCTGGGTGGGATCGAAGAACTGCGTGCCGGGCGTGAGCTGCGTCGGCGCGATGCTCGCGTAATCCGCCTGATAGACGGTCGCGGTCTTCTGGTCCTCGTTCCAGCGCACTCCGACGTCGAGGTTGAGATGGTCGCTCAGCTTCCAGGAAGTGTCGCCGTAGACGGCCTCGCTCTTGGTGTGCACGCAGCCGTTGACGAGCTCGGTGATGTAGAGATCGAAGGCCGGGATGCCGAGCAGCGTCAGTGTGCCGATGGAGGCGTTGTAGTCGCCGCAGGCGGTGCTGTCCATATAGAAGAGTCCGCCCACCGCCTTGACCAGATCGTTGTGGAAGGTGAGCTGCGCCTCGCCCGAGGACTGGTGATCCTTGTACAGGCCCGGTACCTCGAACAGGTTCGCATCGATGTGATCGAAGCTGATGAACTGCTGGCCATGGCCCTCGTAGTAGGCGCCCACCACCTTGAGGTCGAGCTGGCTGGTCAGGCTCTGCGTGTACGTGGCGGAGTAGCCGTCGCGATGGAAGAAGTCGTGGTCCACCGGCATGGCGTCGTACATGTCGAAGGGATTGGAGAGCTGCGGTACCAGGTAGTTGTTGAGCCGCTGCCCGCCGGAGGCGTTGGAGTTGTCGAGGATGTCGTCGGCGATGATCTTGAGCTTGGAGCTCTCGCCCCAGGTGAAGGTGAGGTTCGCGCGGCCGACCAGGATGTCCTTGTTCGAGACCTGGGCGCCGATCTCGGTCTCGGGACCCGGGGCCTGCCCCGGCTGAGCCAGCACCTCGCCGTAACCGTCGTGCTTGAGATAGCCGACCGAGACGCCGAAGTAGACGTGATCGGGAATCACGGGCGTCGAGCCCGAGAGCTTGTAGTCGCGCTCGTTGTAATTGCCACCGGTCACCGAGGCGGTGAGCGTCGCGGGACCTGCGATATCGCGCGTCACGTACTTGAGCGCCCCGGCGATGGTGTTCTTGCCGTAGAGCGTTCCCTGCGGGCCCGAGAGCACTTCGAGCCGCTCGACGTCGAGCACATCGAGGAGCGCGCCCTGCGGGCGCGCCATGTAGACATCGTCCACGTACACCCCGACGCCGGGATCAAAGCCCCAGAGCGGATCGCTCTGCCCGACGCCGCGGATATAGATGTTGATGGTGCTGCTGGTGGCGCGATCCTGGGAGATCTTCAGGTTCGGCACGAAGCTGTTGAGATCCTCGACGTTGGTGATGGCCTGCGTCTGGATGGTGTCCGCGGTGACCGCCGACACGGTGAGCGGCACGTCCTGGAGATTCTCGGTGCGCCGCCGCGCGGTCACCACCACTTCCTGGATGCCGGCGCTTTCGGCGGAGGTCTCCGCCGCAGCCCCACCGCTCCCCGTCGCCGTCTGTGCCGGGAGCGCCGCGCTCGAGAGCGCCGCCACGCCCGCTGCCACGCCCACTGTCATGAGGGACGCCGCACGCGGCGCCCGTGAGTTGCTCTTCATCATGATCCCCCCCGAAGCCGTCACTCAACGAGTGTTGAGAATATATTCAACATCTGTTGAATCTGTGTCAAGGCGGCCGCGGCAATTGCGCGCAAGGCCCAATCACAGGAAACTGTCTGCATCTCATTCGCAGGCCCGAGCCGTGTTGCAGCGCAATAAAGCCTCCCGCAAGAGCCGCCGCCCCGGCGACGAGCGCATCCTCGATGCCGCCGAGCAGCTCTTCGCGCGGCGCGGCTTCTACGGCGTCTCACTGCGCGATATCACGCAGGAGGCCGGCGTCGACGTGGCGCTCGTCAGCTACCACTTCGGTGGCAAGCGCGAGCTATTCACGGCCGTCTTCGAGCGGCGCGCGGAGGTTCTCAACCGCGAGCGCCTCGAGCTCCTCGAGGAGGTGCAGCGGGCGGCACTCCCCGGCCGGCCCACGCTCGAGGCGATCGTCACCGCCTTCACCCAGCCGCTCCTCCAGCGCTCCGCGCGCGGCGGCTCCGGATGGAAGAGCTACTTCGCCCTCGTCGCCTACGTGAACAACTCTCCCGAATTCGGCCCCGTCATGATGACGCGGCACTTCGACCCCCTGGTGGACAAGTTCATCGCGGGGCTGCGCGCGGCGCTGCCGGAATGCCCGCCGCGCGAGATCTACTGGGGCTATCAGTTCCTCACCGGCGCACTGACGCTGACCTTTGCCGAAACGGGACGGATCGACGCGCTCTCCGGGGGACTGTGCCGCGCGACCGATCTCGACAGCGTCCACGAGCGGCTCTCGCCCTACGTGGCCGCGGGCTTTCGCGCGCTGTGCGAGCGGGCGCTCAGCCAGGCGGCGAAGCCGCGCGCGCGGGCGGCGCTTGCCAAGCGTCGCCGGCCGTGAAGTATCGGCACAGCTTCCACGCAGGCAACTTCGCCGACGTGCACAAGCACGTCACCCTGCTCGCGCTGCTCGCGGCACTGAAGCGCAAGGAGAAGGGCTTCCTTTATTTCGACGGCCACGCGGGCCGCGGCGGCTACGATCTCCCGGGCGCAGCGGCTGAGGCCGCAGCCGGCGTCGGGCGGCTGCTTTCAGCCGAATGCCGCGCGCAGGAGCTGCGGCACTACCTCGGCTGCCTGAACGAGCTGCGTGCGGCTCGCGGCAGCGCACACTTCTATCCCGGGTCTCCGCTGCTGGCGCTGAAGGAGTTGCGGCCCCAGGACCGCGCCGTGCTGGTCGAGTGGCAGGGGGCCGAGGCCCATGCGCTGACGCAGAGCGTCGCGGAGGGAGCGGCGCACGCCAAGGTGCGCATCGAGCGAGGCGATGGACTGGCGCTCCTCAAGGCGGCACTGCCACCGCCCGAACGCCGCGCGCTCGTGCTTCTGGACCCGCCGTACGAGGCGCCGCGCGAGGAATTCACGCGCGTGGCGGCTGCCGTCGCCGACGGCTTGCAGCGTTTCGCCACGGGCGTGTACGCCCTCTGGTATCCCATCAAGGAAAAGCGCGTCGCCGAGAGCTGGCATGCGCAGTGGACGCGCACCATTGCGGCACCGACGCTCGCGAGCGAGCTGTGGCTCTATCCGCGTGATTCGCGCGTGGCGCTCAATGGCTCGGGACTTCTGATCGCGAATCCACCGTACCGGATCGAAGAGCGCATGCGCGAGTGGCTGCCTGAGCTCGCCGCGGCCCTCGGGGCCGGGAACTCGGGAGGCACGGAGGTAAAGATACTGTCACAATAGGTTAAATGAGCGCAGCACCCGATCCGTACGGCGTCGTTGGGCACCCGGTCGGCCACAGCCTCTCGCCCTTCATTCACGCGCTGTTCGCCCGCCAGACAGGCCAGGCAATGGTCTACCGCCTCTACGATGTGGGCCCGGAGGAATTCTCGGGCTTCGTCGCGGGCTTCTTCGATCGCGGCGGCCGCGGCCTCAATATCACCTTGCCCCACAAGATCGTCGCGGTGGAGGCGGCGAACGAGCTCACAGCCCGCGCCGCGCACGCCGCCGCCGTCAATACGCTCGCGCTGCGTGATGACGGCACGATTCTGGGCGACAACACCGATGGCGCGGGCCTGGTGCGGGACCTGTGCGATAACCTGGGGCTCGTCATCACCCATCGGCGCATCCTGATCATCGGCGCGGGCGGCGCCACCCGCGGGATACTCGCGCCGCTCCTCGGCCTCGCGCCCACCACGGTGGTCATCTCCAACCGCACGCCCGAGCGCGCGCAGGCGCTCGCCGCGGCCTTCGCAGATCTCGGCGCCACCCAGGGTGTGGGCTTCGAGGACGTGGGCGATGAGCCCTTCGACCTCGTGATCAACGCCACCTCGGCGAGCCTCTCGGGTGAGATCCCGCCGCTCCCGCAGGGAGCGATCGGCCGCGGCACCGTGTGCTATGACCTGGCCTACGGGCGCTCGGCCACCGCCTTCGTCGACTGGGCGCGCGCGCGCGGTTGCGCGCAGGCGCTGCAGGGATGGGGAATGCTGGTCGAGCAGGCGGCGGAATCCTTCCGCCTGTGGCGCGGCGTGCGCCCCGCGACCACCGCTGTGCTCGCGGCGCTCAAGGAGCGGGCGGCGTAGCGGCATTTTCTGCCATTTGCGTGCGCCAATGGCGCCTTGACATACAAAAGAAATACATTCTAGGATGCCTCCATGGCCATCCTGACCGTGCGTCTGACCGAGGAGGAAGAGCGCCTCCTCGAGCGTCGCTCGCGCCGTGCCGGCATGAAGAAGGCGAGCTTCGTGCGCAAGCTGATTCGTGAGCAACCCCTGGAGACGGCCGCCGATGTGCTCGCCGACGCTGCCCGTCGCATGGGCGACACGCGCCTGCGCGTAGCGCGTCGATGAGCCGTTATCTGCTCGATTCATCCTTTGTCATCGACTTGTTGAACGAGATCGCCGATGGCGACACGCAGGGCGCGGCGCTTGCCTGGCTGAAACGCAACCGGCGGGCGCAGCTGTGGGTGAGCCCGGTGACGCTCGCGGAGGTTCTCGAGGGCGCCGAGAACGTGGAGGCGGTCGGCGCGTACCTGGGTCGTTTTGGGTGGCAAGGTATACATCGCGCGCAGGCGCAGACCGCAGCGCGCAGGCAACGCGGAGCGCAGGTCCGCCTCGGAGAGAATGATGCGTGGCAAGCGGCCGTGGCGGAATGCATGAAGGCCCGAATCCTGGGCCACGACGCTGCGTTCCAGCGGCTCGGCCCGGCCTACGAGGACTATCGCCCGCTCTAGCGCATCGTCACGAATTCCTCGGCGCTCGTCGGGTGGATCGCGACGGTATCGTCGAAGTCGCGCTTGGTCGCGCCCATGCGCACCGCCACCGCGAACCCCTGCAACATCTCGTCCGCTCCCGGGCCCACGACGTGCAGTCCCACGATGCGCTCTTCGGGCCCGGCGGTAACGAGCTTCATCTCGGTACGGGGCCTGGCTTGCGTGACCGCGTGATAGAGCGGCACGAAATTCGAGCGGTAGACCTTCACCGCATCGTGACCGAAGCGCGCGCGCGCCGCCGGCTCCGATAACCCGACGGTGCCGATGGTCGGCCGCCCGAAGATGACGGTCGGAATGTTCTCGTAGTCCAGATGCCGGTCGGCCTTGCCGCCGAAGAGCCGGTCCGCCAGGCGCCGCCCGGCGGCGATCGCGACCGGGGTGAGCTGCGCGCGCCCGGTGACATCGCCGATCGCGTAAAGGCCGCTCACATGGGTCGCCTGATAGAGATCGGTGGCGATATAGCCGGCCTCATCGAGCTTCACCCCCGCCCGTTCGAGAGCGAGATCTGCGACCAGTGCCTGCCGGCCCGTCGCCCAAAGGACGCAATCCAATGGCCCTGCGCTTCGCCCATCGCTGAGCTCGAGAGTGAGTGCGCCATCGCTCCCGCGCACGAGCGCCTTCGGCATCGCCCCCGCCACCACCTTCACCCCGGCTTCGCCGAGCATCGCGAGCGTCGTCTCCCCGATCATGGGATCGAAGCTGCGCAGCACCGAGGGCCTGCGGATGACGAGGGTTGTTTGCGCACCGAGGCCCGCGAAGATGCCGCTCAGCTCCACCGCGATGTAGCCCGCGCCCACCACCGCGACGCGCGCAGGCAGCTTCCCCAGCTCGAAGAAGCCGTCGGACGTGATGGCGAGCTCGCCCCCGGGAATCTGCGGCAGCTGCGGCTGCCCGCCGGTCGCGATGATGATTCGGGGCGCGGTCAAGGTGCGCCCGGCGACGCTGACCTGGTGCGGATCGATGAAGCTCGCGCGGCCGCGGATGAGCTCGACGTGGCGCTTGGCGAGATTGGCGGCGTAGAGGTCGTTGAGGCGCGCGACGTAGAGGTCGCGCCTGCTTTTGAGCAGCGCCCAGTCGTGGCGTGTCTCCCCGAGGCCAAATCCATATCCGGCTGCATCGTGATCGAGCGCCGAGCCGAGCTCGGCCGCGTTCCACATGATCTTCTTCGGCACACAGCCGACGTTCACGCAGGTGCCGCCCAGGCGCCCTGACTCGATGAGCACCGTGCGGGCGCCGTGCTCGGCGGCCCGCTGAGCCGCCGCCAGCCCCCCGCTTCCCCCGCCGATCACCACCAGGTCCCATTGCTCGGCCATGGGCCCATGTTATCCGAGGCGCACGCGCGCGGCCCGCGGGCGGTGCGCCCGCGGCCGCAAGCCTGCGAAGGTCGGGCAATGCCCGCTAGAATGGCCGCCCATGGACAACCCGCTCCTGGGTGAGGCTGCGCTGCCGCCGTTCGTCGAGATACGGCCCGAGCATGTCGAGCCTGCGGTGCGCGAGATCCTGGCGCGCAACCGCGCCCGGCTCGATGAGCTCGCGGCGCTCGAGCAGCCGACGTTTCGCACCTTCGTCGAGCCGCTCGAGGAGCTGCATCACGGCGTCTCGCGCGCCTGGTCGCCGGTGAGCCACCTGAATGCGGTGCTCAACTCCGAAGCGCTGCGTGCCGGCTACAACGCCTGCCTGCCGCTGCTTTCCGCCTACCGTACCGAGCTCGCGCAGAGCGAGCCCCTGTTTCGCGCCTACCGCACCATCGCCGAGCGCGATGCGGGGCAGCTCGCTCCCGAGCAGCGGCGCCTCATCGAGCATGCGGTACGCGACTTTCGCCTCGCCGGGGTGGACCTGGCCCCCGAGCGCAAGCAGCAGTTCAAGACGGTGATGCAGCAGTTGACGCAGCTGCAGGCCAAGTTCGAGGAGAACGTGCTCGATGCGACCAATGCGTGGAGTCTCCACATAAGGGATGCCGAGGAGCTGCGCGGCCTGAACGAGATGCTGACCGAGCAGGCCGCACGCCGCGCGCATGAGCGCGGGACGGACGGGTGGATGCTGACCCTCGACCAGCCCACCTATGTCGCGGTGGTGACGGATGCGCAATCGCAGCCGCTGCGCCGCGCCTTCTACGAGGCCTGGACCACGCGCGCCTCCGACCGCGGGCCCGAGGCGGGGCGTTGGGACAATTCTCAGGTCATGGAGGACATCCTCGCCCGCCGCCATGAGGCGGCGCAGCTCCTGGGCTTCGCCAACTTCGCCGAGTACGCGCTCGCGACGCGCATGGCCGGAAGCGTCACGGAGGTCCTCGAGTTCCTGCACCAGCTCGCGCGCGCGGCGCGCCCCGCTGCGCGCAGCGAATTCGAGGAGCTCGAGAAGTTCGCGGGCCACACGCTCGCGCCCTGGGACGTGGGCTACTACGCAGAGCGGCTGCAGCGCTCGCGCTTCGCCGTCTCGCAGGAGGAGCTGCGCCCGTACTTTCCATTGCCACGGGTGCTCTCGGGGCTGTTCGGCGTCGCCGAGCGGCTCTTTGGCGTGCGCATCCGTGAGCGGACCGGATTCCCGTCCTGGCACGAGGACGTACGCTTCTTCGATATCGAGACGGCTGCGGGCCAGCCCGTCGGCAGCTTCTACCTCGACGCCTACGCCCGCCCGCACAAGAGAAGCGGCGCCTGGATGGACGAGTGCGTCGGGCGCAAGCGTCTCGCGTCCGGCGCTGCGCTCCCCGTCGCCTATCTCGTGTGCAACTTCCTGCCCCCGCGTCCCGGGCGGCCGGCGCTGCTCACCCACGACGATGTGGTGACGCTGTTTCACGAGTTCGGCCACGGGCTGCATCACCTGCTCACCCGTGTCGACTATCCGAGCCTTGCGGGCATCAACGGTGTCTCCTGGGATGCGGTGGAGCTGCCGAGCCAGTTCCTCGAGAACTACGCCTGGCACCCCGAGGTGCTGCAGCAGATCTCGGCCCATGTGCAAAGCGGTGCGGCGCTTCCCGTTGAGATGCAGTCGCGGCTGATGGCGACGCGCTCCTTCCATGCCGGGCTCTCGATGATGCGGCAGCTGGAATTCGCGCTGTTCGATTTCCGCATGCACACCGAGTACACACCCGGACGCGGCGGCCGCGTGCTGGAAATCCTCTCGGAGGTGCGCCGCGAGGTGGCGGTCGTGCCGGTGCCGGAGTGGAACCGCTTCCCGCACAGCTTCGGGCATATCTTCGCCGGCGGCTACGCCGCCGGTTACTACAGCTACAAGTGGGCCGAGGTGCTCGCGGCGGATGCCTTCGCGGCGTTTGAGGAAAGCGGTGTGTTCGATTCCCGTACCGCGCAGCGCTTTCTCGATGCGATCCTCTCGCGCGGCGGCAGCCGCGATGCGCTCGAGGCTTTCGTCGAGTTCCGCGGCCGCCGGCCGGACGTGCGCCCGCTCCTCAGGCAGCACGGAATCCTTCCCGGCGAGGGGCTGCCCGCTTGAGGCTCACCGTTGCAGCGCTCGTGCTGGCGAGCGTGCTCAGCGCGCACGCGCAGACTCCTCCCGATACTCCTCCCGCCTCTCCTCCCGATGCTGCTCCCGCCTCTCCCCCCGCCGCCGCTGCGCAGGCGGTGCCCGCGCCGGATCAGGCCCCGGTCCCTGAAGTCGCACCCGACGCTGCCCCTGCAGAGAAGGTCGAGCGACCGACGCCCCGTCCACCGCCCACGGTGCGCGCACCCCTCGCACATTCCGAGTCGCAGCCTCCCACAGCCGCGACAGCGGCTGCGGCGCACCCCGCCGCAGAGTACGACGAGCAGCTTCGCGAGCTGCGCGCGCAAGTGAGCCGCCTGCAGTCCGAGCTCGATGCCGAGCGCGCCGCAGCGCTTGCGGCTGCCGAGGACTTGAGCGGCGCGCAGGCTCCGCGTGGCGCCTGGGGGTGGCTCGCAGTGGCGGCCGTGCTCGCCCTCGCGACCGGCTTCGTGCTCGGCTGGCGTGTGCTCGACCGGCGCATCCGGCGCAAGTACGGAGGCCTTCGTATCTACTAACACATTGAAATTAATGGACTTTTGACGCACAAAGCCCGAGCGGGCGAAATGTGCGCCGCGTCGCGCCGGCCAAACCAACAACTAACTAGACTGTGCGCCAGTTCTCTGTCTCGAGGCCTCGTCGGGGAGGGCCCATTTCTAACTTGCGTCAGCTGAATCTGACCATGACCAACACGCGGCGCAGCGACTTCGATGTCACCAACACGGTGCAGGTGAGCTCGCCGCAAGCGGTGCTGGAAGCCGTCACCGCTCTCTATCGGCCCACCTGGCCGGGGCTGTCGCTCGAGCCGGTGGAGCGCGCCTTCGAGCACTTCGAGCGGCTGTTCGCAGGCGAGGTCCCCGGTTTCCACGGCGTCGACACGGTCTACCACGACCGTCAGCACACCCTCGACATCACGCTCGCTCTGGCGCGGCTGCTGGTCGGTTACGAGCGCCAGCAGTCCGAGGAGAACCGCCTGGGTGGTGCGCGCGCCATCGTCGGTCTCATCACCGGTCTCTTTCACGACGTCGGGTATCTGCGCCGCACGGATGAGGCCGAGTCGCGTAACGGCGCCGAGTTCACGCGCGTGCACGTCTCGCGCGGCGCGCGCTTCCTCACCGAATATCTGCCGACCGTCGGCCTCGAGTCGTGGGTGTCGATGGCCGCGCAGATCATCCACTACACCGGCTACGAGATGCCCTTCCCGCAGATCGAGGCGAAGCTCGCCGATCGGCGCGACGTCATCGTCGGCCACCTGCTCGGCACCGCCGACATGATTGCGCAGATCGCCGACCGCTGTTACCTCGAGAAGTGCCGCGATCGTCTCTACGCCGAGTTCGTGCTCGGTGGCGTGGCGCTGCCTTTCTCCGGGGGTTATCGCCACGTGAAGTACGCCTCGGGGCTGGACCTGCTGCGCCAGACGCCGGACTTCATCGAAGAGACTCGCCGCAATCGTCTCGACCGCGATTTCGGCGCCGCCTATCACTGGCTCGAGGAGCTCTACGGCGGCCGCAATCCCTATATCGAGGCGATCGACCGCAACGTCGAGTTCCTGCGACAGGTGCTGCGGAGTGAGAACTGGCAGCTCCTGCGGCGGCGGCCGCCGATTTTCGCCTCGGTCGAGGACCCCATGGGCACCATGCGCGGGCTGATGCTCGGGTATATAAAGAGAGTCTGGGCGAACTACTGACGGGGGCGGTAAGATGAATCCCCGGTAGATTTATGGGGATTCGCCTGAGGGGGCCCGCAGAGCCTCCCGGGCATCGGTAAAGCCTCCAGTGACCGCCGCCACTTTCAAGGTCCGCTACGCGGGCGCCGCCTTCCTCATTGCCTTATTGGGCGCTGCTTCCGTGGCCGCGCTCCTCATCTACCGCCAGGCCGCCGAGACCGCGGCCCTCGGCGCCTTCGCCGAGCAGGCCACCCACGAGCGGCTGCAGCCCGAGCTCACAGCCCGCGCTCAGAGCGTGGCCTCCCATGCTGCCGATTCCATCGCGGGCGCGGTACGCGCCGGGGACACGGCGGGCATCGCCCGCCGGCTGCAGCCTTACACCGCCGATCCCACACTGGTCGCGGCCTCGGTGATCGACCGCTCCGGCGGGACCGTCTATTCCTACCAGCGCAGCGCCGCCGGCCCCACGGGCGCACAGCGCGCCACGGTCAGCGCCCCCGTGCACCTGCTCGTCGAGAGCTTCCCCGGCGCGCCGACACCGGCGACGCTGGCAACGCTGCGCCTGACGCTCGAGCAGGAGGCGGCCTCGCCGGCGCTGCCGCTCGCCGGGCGACTCGCGGCATTCGACAGTCAGCACCTGCGCTTCACGTGGTGGCTCGCGATCGTCTTCGCGGGAGGCGCGGCGCTCATCGCCGCAGCCCTCGCCTGGCGCGCGGTGCGCGAGCTCGAGCGGCCGGTCGGCTCCCTCATCCGCAGCGCCGAGCGCATCGGCCTGGGTGACTACACGCGTCCGGTCGAGGTGCGCGTCCAGGACGTGCTCGCAGGTCTCGAGCAGGCCATCGAGCGAATGCGGGGGCGGCTGCGCCAGACGACCATCAACAAGACCTACCACCATAGCGTCCTCAACAGCATGACGGATGCGGTGTTCGTCACCTCGCCCGACGGGGTCATCAAGCTGGCGAATTCGGCGGCCTGCAAGCTCCTCGGCTTCGCCGAGGAGGAGCTGCTCGGCAAGAACATCCCGGCGATTCTCGATGACCGCGAGCGCGCCGGCTTCGACCTGGTGCAGGCGGCGCAGGAGACGCGCGAGACCGTGGTGCGCACCCGCGTCGGACAGACCATCCCCGTCTCCCTCACCGGCTCACGCATCGACAGCGATGACCCGCAGTTCCAGGGCAACATCTTCGTCGCGCGCAACATCACCGAGCGCAAGCGCGCCGAGCGGCGCATCCGCTATCTCGCCCGCTACGACGCGCTCACCAAGATCCCGAACCGCATGCAGTTCTACCACGTGCTGCAGCAGACCATCGCGCGCGCGCTGCGCGCCGGGCAGGTGGTGGCGGTGCTCTATCTCGACATGGACCGCTTCAAGGAGGTGAACGACACCTTCGGCCACCACGCCGGGGACCGCGTGCTCGAGGTGCTGGCCGAGCGCCTGGCGCGCTCGGTGCCGAAGGAGACCGTGGTCGGGCGGCTCGCCGGGGACGAGTTCGCGCTGTTCGTCGACGGACTTTCCTCCGATGCCGACAACCGCGGGCCGATCGCCACCCTGGCGCGTGCCATCCTCAGTGAGGTGAGCCGGCCGTTCCAGCTCAACAGCCAGGAAATCTTCCTGACGGCGAGCGTCGGCATCGCCTTCTGCCCGCGCGATGCCGAGAACGTCATCGACCTCATCCGCAATGCGGATGCGGCGATGTACTACTCCAAGCAGAACGCCGGCAACACCTTCGCCTTCTACTCCCCGGAGATGAATGCCGCGGCGGTCGAGCGGCTGATGCTCAAGAGCAAGCTGCGCCGCGCCCTCGAGCGCGATGAGCTCGAGATCCGCTATCAGCCGAAGGTGGATTTGCGCAACGGAAAAATCATCGGCGCCGAGGCGCTGCTGCGCTGGAGGCTTCCGGGGCACGGCGACATCCCGCCTTCCCAGTTCATCCCGCTCGCCGAGGAGACCAACCTCATCCTCGACATCGGCGAGTGGGTGCTGAACCGCGTGTGCATGGATTACCGTCACATGCAGAGCCAGGGCGGAGATCCCGGTCGCATCTCGCTCAACCTCTCGCTCAAGCAGCTGCGCCAGGCGAGCTTCATCCTGCGTTGCCGCTCGGTGTTCCGCCGCCACGGCGTCTCACCGACCGCTTTCGAGCTCGAGATCACCGAGACGACGCTGATGGCGGACGCCCAGCGCACCGTGCGCCTGCTCGATGAGCTCTACGCGATGGGACTGCACCTCTCGATCGACGACTTCGGCACGGGCTATTCCTCGCTCTCGGCGTTGCAGCAGTTCCCCATCGGCACGCTCAAGATCGACCAGTCGTTCGTGCGCGACGCCAGCGAAGATGCCGGCGATGCCACCATCGTCCGCACCATCATCGAGATGGGGCGGAGCCTCGGGATGGAAGTCATCGCCGAGGGCGTGGAGGCGCAGGCCCAGCTGGACCTCCTGCGGCGCAATGCCTGTATCTACGGCCAGGGGCGCATCTTCGGCGAGCCCTGCACTGCGGCGGATCTGCTCGCGCTCCTCACCCGTCAGGCCGGGGGGAGTCTGCCCTTCGCGTACCTGCTGACGACGGACCAGAAGGCCGCGGCCGCCCCGCGGCTCGCCTGAGCGGAGTCGGTTGGCGTCAGTGCCGGGACGCGGCGCGTTCCGCAAAGGCACGCGCACTCGCGGAGGTCTGCTGCGCGAGCGAGGTGAAAGCCGCATCGCTCGCGCGCGCGAAGGCATCCACCACCTCGCTCATGCGATTGCCGCTCGCAGCCGCGCTCCCCTCGGCGACGAAGCTCGCCACGAGCTCCCGCCCGGTGCGCGCGCCGAGGGTGCAATCGAGCACCACTTCGACCGTGGGCGCACCGCTCCCGCGGGTGTAGTCGGCGTCGAAGCGCCGCACCGAGATCTGCAGCAGGTATTGCGCCGGAAACGGGCTCCCGGAATCCTCGATCGACTGCCAATCGCCCGTAGCCCGCAGCGTATCGGTCGCCAGCGCCTCGACCAGGTCCGGGAGCGGCGCCGGCCAGCGGCTGCCGAGGTAGAAGTTCATCCGGTGATCGGCCTGCACCAGCATGATGTGCGGACCTTCGAGCCCGGGCGCCGAGAGCGGGTGCGCCACCTGCAGCACCGCGAGCGCGCCGGAGGAGGATGAGGCCGGTGCGCCGCTATCGGTTGCCGCCGGGATGGGCGTCGCGCCGCCGGTTTTCCCCGCCGGGGCGCGCAGCACATAGGTCTGCTCGGGCTTGGCATCGCTGCGAAACAGGCCCGAGCAGCCTGCCAGCGCCCCGAGTGCGGCAAGACTTGAGGCCGTGAGCTTCAGCTTCCCTGTCACCGTGGGATCTCCACACCGCGTTGCGGTGGCTGGTAAATGAGCTGCGCCGGATTCTCACGCAGGCTGTTGGAGAGCTCGCGGATGTCGTGCGCGGCCGCGCGCCCCTCGCGTACGAAGCGTTCGATCTCCGGCAATCCGTCGCGCGTGAAGGCACGGATGTCCTGGCGGTTCTCGCCGATCACCTGATCGAGCTGCGTGGTGGCGCGCGCGAGGTTGTCGGCGACGGTGCGCAGCCGCTCGCTGGTCGCGCGCACGTCCGGATTCACCGCATCGAGCATGCCGTGCGCGGTATGGGCGGTGGCGGCGAGGTCGGTGCTCGCGCCGCGCAACTCCGCGACCAGCGCCTGCAGGTCGTGCACGGTGCGCGGCAGTCCCGCGCTCGCCTGATCGAGATGGGCGACCGCCGAGGAGAGCCCCTTGAGGTTGTCATCGCTCAGCAGGCGGCTCGCGCGGTTGACGAGGTCCCCGGCCGCCGCCACGAGCTCAGGGAGCCCGGCGAGGAACACATCGAAGCGCGAGGGCGCCGAGCGGATCACCGGGTACTTGATGCTCGCGACCGGCGGGGGAAACTTCGCGTTCCGGTCCTCACTCAGATCGATGTACAGCAGACCCGTCACGCCCTGGAGCCCGAGCGTCGCGACTGTGTGCTCCGAGATCGGCGTGTTGGTGTCGATGTCGGCGATCACCTGGACACGGCTCGAGTCCCGGGGGTCGATGCGCATGTCCTGCACCCGCCCGACGCCCACGCCGAGATAGCGCACCGCCGCGCCCTTCTCGAGCCCACTGACGCTGCCCTGGAAGTAGATCTCGTAGCGGTTGTAATCGCGGTGCTCGCGCGTGTCGGAATACCAGTAGACGAACAGCGTCCCGACGAGCGTGATCAGCAGCACGAAGGCTCCGACCGCGGCGTAATTGGCCTCACGCTCCATGTGCGGCTCCTGCCCTCGCCTGGGCGCGCTCGCCGTGGAAATACGCCTGAATCCAGGGATTCGGGTGCTCGACGATGCGCTCGAGCGTGTCGGTTTCCATAGCTCCGTCCACGATCACCCCGACACGATTGCAGGTACGGAAGATGCTGTCCAGATCGTGGGTGATCATGACGATGGTGAGCTTGAGGTGCTGCTGCAGGTACAGCACCAGATCGTCGAACGCCGCAGCCGAGACCGGGTCGAGCCCCGAGGTGGGCTCATCGAGAAAGAGGAGTCTCGGGTCGAGGGCCAGGGCGCGCGCCACGGCGGCGCGCTTCACCATGCCGCCGGAGAGTTGTGCCGGGTACTTGGTGGCGGCGTCCTCCGCCAGCCCCACCAGGCGGATCTTGAGGAGCGCGAGCCCCTCGAGCGCATCCGCGGGGAGCGACAGGTGCTCGATCATGGGGAGCTGCACGTTCTGCAGCACCGTGAGTCCGGAGTAGAGCGCCCCCTGCTGGAAAGCGACGCCGTAGCCTGCCTTGATGGGGCGAAGCTCCGCTTCGCTCATGCGGGTGATGTCGTGCCCTTGGATGCGCACGCTCCCGGCGACGGGGCGCTGCAGGCCGAGGATGGTTCGCAGCAGCACCGACTTGCCCGAGCCCGAGCCGCCGACGATGCCGAATACCTCGTCCGCATTCACCTGCATGTCGAGCCCCTCGTGCACCACCTGTGTGCCGAAGCGGTTGACCAGCCCGCGGACCTCCACCATCGGTTCCATCTAGATGTTCATCTTCATGAAGAGCACCGCGAACAGGGCATCGGCGAGGATCACGAGGAAGATGGCCTGCACCACGGCGACCGTCACCATGTGTCCGAGAGCGCGCGCTGAGCCGCGCACCTGCATCCCCCGGTAGCAGCCGGCGAAGGCGATGAGCACCGCAAACACCGGGGCCTTGATGATTCCCACCCAGAAGGTGGTCGCGGAAATCGACTCATTGACGCGGTTCACGTACTGGGTGAGCGGCATGTCGAGGAGAAAACGGCACAGCAGTCCCCCGCCGGCGATGCCGATGAGGTCGGCGACCACCGTGAGCAGCGGCAGCGCGATCGCCAGCCCGATGATGCGCGGCACGATGAGGAGCTCGATCGGGTCGGCCGCCGAGGCCGTGAGCGCCGCGACCTCCTCGTTGAGCTCCATGGAGCCGATCTCCGCCGCGAACGCACTGCCGGTGCGGCCCGCGACGATGATGGCCGTCAGCAGCACCGCGAGCTCGCGCAGGACCCCGATGGTGACCAGGTCTACGACATAGATGTCGGCGCCGAGCCCGAGCAGCTGTTGGGCGGAGAGATAGGCCAGAATGACGCTGATCAGAAAAGCGATCAGCGCCACGATCGGCATCGCGGTGATGCCGGTGTCATAGACATGGCGGGCGATGGATATCGGACGCAGCCGCCGCGGCTGCGCCAGGCTCGCCACGAAGGTGATGCACACCCGTCCCAGAAAGGTGAGCGCCTGCACCATGTCGTGGCCAGTGCGGACGGCGTAGCGGCCGATCGCCACCAGTGCGCGCGCGCCGGGCTCCGGAGGCTGCGGCGGCGGGGAGGCGAGCTCGGCGGGACCCGCGGGCGGCTCGGCGAGCGTCTGCTCCACCAGGCGCAGCTGGTCGGGCGGTGCGCCGCGGAAGGAAACCTGCGCGCCCGCGCGCCGGGCGCGTTGAATGAAGCCCCGCAGCACCCAGGCGCCCGAGAGCTCCAGCCGGCTGATGCCCGAAGCATCGATCGAGATCACGGGCGCGGAAGCGACGTCCACCGCCGCGAGGGCCGCCTCGACACCGGCAACCTCAGGCGCGCTCCACTCGCCTTTGAGGCCAAGCTCGAGCCCCTCGGTGGTGCGCCGCACCGCGACCGCCTGAGCTGAAGAATCCGTCGTCAGGTTTGAATCCTGGTGACTGACGGACTTCTCGCCCGCCGGACCGGAATGATAAGCGCGATCCGGCGGGCCAGCGAGCCGTCGCTCCCTACTGCATCCGCGACTTGCCCAGGGGGGCGAAAGTCGCGCCTTTTGGCCGCGGGTCAGGACCTGTGTGTCAGTTGGCCTGTGCGCGCCGCCGGGAGCGGCGCGCGCCCATGAACTAGGTATCGTCCCGATAGCGCCGCACGCGGATGGCAGCGTAGGTCAGCGCGATGGCCGCGATCACTCCGAGCCACAGGTCTGGATCGGTGAAGACGCCGGCGATGTTGAAGCGGTCGAGGACGATGCCGACCGGGGGGAAGTTGTGCATGTTTCCAAAGAGGTCGGGGCCGGCCGCCAGCTTGTGCCAGATCCCGTTCAACCGATAGGTCTCGAACCGGTAGATGTAGCGGGTGCGCAGCGCCACGAACTCGACGATCGGCAGGACGATGGGCACGAGAGTGGCCCACACGATCGGGTTGCGCCGTATCCAGGCGGAGAAGAGCAGTAGCGCGGCCGCGATCGGCGCGTACCAGAGAACTCCGAGGACTACCTCGAGCAACAGCACGAGCTCGGTCCTCAGCCACTCGACCGTGCTCCAGCTGAGCGTTCCCGGGATCCGCAGTGCGACGATGCCGGCGAACAGCAGGTCGAAGACGGTGGCGAGCAGCAGCGCACCGAGCGGCACGACCACGAGGGCAACCAGGAGCTTTGAGCTGACCGTGATCGCGTCCGACAAGGGCAGCGACTTCCAGAAAAGGATGCTGCGGTCCTTGCGCTCGGCGTACAGGCAGTCGATCAGATAGAAGCCGACGACGATCGAAGTGACGATGAACACCGGCTGGGCGAGCGCCCACTGCAGGAAGGTGAGTATCGCGACCCTCTGTTGCGGGCCGAGGATCTCCTCCGGGAGGTCCATGTTGATGCGCCCGATGAGGAGCGCGATCGCGAGCAGCCCCTCCACCACCAGCGGCGCGATCCACAGCGACCGGTGCTCCCAGAGCTCCCGTCGGGCGAGCATCACGAAGGAATCGAGGGGGCCGGCGCGGCGCAGGAGCGCGGGCGCTGCGGCGACCGTTGCAACGTTGGCGTTCATATGACGGAGCCCCCGCGGGCGGCAAGGAACATGAGGTAAGTACAGGCGCCAAGCAGTCCGGCGGTCAGGAGCGGCGCCAGCCAGTGGGCGCAGCGCTCCCAGCGACCGAGCCGCTCGAGCGCGCTCGCGGAATCGCGGCGCCGGACGTTCGGTCCGGCAGGCCGGCTGAATCCTGCGGCTTGGGTCATCATGGGGTCGCTCCCTGCATCTTGGCGACGAACAGATCCGCGATGGAGGGGGTGCGCAGCTCACCGTACGCGGCGAGCTCAACCGGTGAGCGCCCCTCGAAGTACATGGCGACCCGGCCGAATACCTCGCGCTCGTAGAAGGGCTTCAGTTCGCGGGCGCGCGCCGCCTGCTCGGAGCTCACGACGAGCTGCGCATAGCGGTTGCCGAGCTCCTCCACCGAGGAGTTGAGCGTGAAGTGTCCGTGGTTGATGAAGATCACGTCGGTGAAGAGCTGCTCCACCTCTTCCACCTGGTGGGTGGTGATGAGGATGGTGCGCTCCTTGTCGAAATAGTCGTTCAGCAGCGTGTCGTAGAACTGCCGCCGGTAGAGAAGGTCGAGGCCGAGGGTTGGCTCATCGAGCACCAGGAGCCTGGCATCGATCGCCAGGATCAGAGCCAGGTGCAGCTGCGTCACCATGCCCTTGGAGAGCTGACCGACGCGACTGTTGCGCTTGATATCGGTCTTGGCGAGAAAATTCTCGGCCACGCTGCGGTCGAAGCGCGGGTGTACGTGCTCGACGAAATCCACCGCCTGGCACACGCGCAGCCAGCGCGGCAGCACCGCGACGTCGGCGATGAAGCACACGTCGCGCATCAGCTCATCGCGCTGCGAGCGCGGGTCGAGTCCGAGTACGCGCAGCTCGCCGGCGAAGGGCGTGAGCCCGAGAATCGCCTTGAGCGCGGTGGTCTTGCCGGCGCCATTCGGGCCGATGAGGCCGACGATGCGGCCGGGCTCGACCGTGAAGCTGACGCCGTCCAGGGCGCGGGTGCCGCCATAGGATTTCGCAAGTCCGCGCGCTTCAATTACCGCTGTCATCTGGCTCACCTTTGGCATTCGTCGGCGGGAAGGGGGCTGCGGGGGCTGCGGCCCCTACGCGCAGCAGCTCTTCGCTCGTAAGACCCAGCCGCTGGATGGTCTGGTAGACCTTGGGCCATTCGTCCTCGAGGAAGCGCTGCCGCTCGTCTTTCATCAGCGCCTTGCGGGCGCCGGTGCTCACGAACATGCCGCGGCCCCGGCGCTTCTCGACCAGCTGCTCGTCCACCAGCTGCTGATAGCCCTTGAGGACCGTCAGCGGGTTCAGGCGGAAGTCGGCCGCGACGTTGCGTACCGAGGGCAGCGGGTCGCCTTCCTTCAGGACGCCCTCGAGGATCATGGCGACCACGCGGTCACGCAGTTGCCGGTAGATCGGCAGGCTGTTATCCCACTGAGGGTCCATGATTGCCTTCGCTTTGAGGGCGTCGGGGAGGAGGGTTAGCCGATTAATCTACCAAAACCGCCGGCTGGGGCCGCCCGAACCAGGACGGGGAGGCAGCGTGGGCGAGCGTGGTCACTTCCGGCTGGGCACCGCGAACGGTCGCGGTGGACTCGACGAAGGCATTGCCGCAGATGGCGCAAATCACCAGGGCGGCGGCGAAGCAGGTCACGTTGCGGGACAGTGTATTGAGGGCGTTCATGGTCATCTCCTTCAGCTTTCTCTCTCTTTCGGCTTCCTGCCCCATGCAGGTCGCCTTCCTTGGTGATGTACTCTAGTACAACACTACAATAGTGTCAAACTATTTCAGCAAATCAGTTATGCCCCTGAAAATGGGGGTCAGCAGTGGCCCGGCAGGGCCCGTAGAGCCGTGCGCCGCCGTGAACGCAGCCTTTTTGCGGCCGTGGGAGACGCACAGGCTAGAATTTCGCGCCCTGTTTTTTCCCCGCTAAACAAAGAACCCACCATGAACAAGCCCGTGAATGTCGCGATCACCGGAGCCGCCGGGCAGATCGGCTATGCACTCGCCTTCCGTGCCGCCTCGGGCGCGCTCCTGGGTCCCGACACACGCGTCAGGCTCCACCTGCTCGAGATCACCGCCGCGCTCCCATCGCTTCAGGGCGTGCTGATGGAGCTCAACGATTGCGCCTTTACGACGCTCGACAGCGCGATCGCCACTGACGATGCGAAAGTCGCCTTCCGTGACTGTCAGGTGGCGATGCTGGTGGGAGCGCGGCCGCGCGGACCTGGCATGGAGCGCAAGGACCTGCTGCTCGCAAACGCGCAGATTTTCTCCGCTCAAGGCAAGGCGCTGAACGCCGTCGCGGACCGCAACGTGCGGGTGCTCGTGGTCGGCAATCCCGCCAACACCAACGCGCTCATCGCCCAGGCCAACGCGCGCGATCTCAACCCGCGCAACTTCACCGCGATGACGCGGCTCGATCACAACCGTGCGCTCTCGCAGCTCGCCGAGAAAACCGGCGCGCACGTCGCCGACATCCGCCGCATGACCATCTGGGGAAATCACTCGGCCACGCAGTACCCGGATCTCGGCAACGCCACCGTGCGCGGCAAGGCAGCGAGCTCACTCGTCGATCGGCAGTGGATCGAGAGCACCTTCATTCCGACCGTGCAGCAGCGCGGCGCCGCGGTCATCAAGGCGCGCGGCGCATCCTCGGCCGCCTCGGCCGCCTCCGCCGCGATCGATCACGTGCACACCTGGCTCCATGGCACGCCGCAGGACGACTGGGTGAGCATGGCGGTGCCCGCGGATGGCAGCTACGGCATCGGAGCCGGCGTCATCTATTCCTATCCGGTCACGATCGCGAACGGGGACTACCGCATCGTGCAGGGCCTGACTATCGATGATTTCAGCCGCAAGCGCATGGACTCGACCCACGCCGAGCTGCGCGAAGAGCGCGATGGTGTAAAAGACCTGATTGGAAGCGCGAGTTGACTCGCGGGCAAGGAAACTGACATGGCTGGCGCGATCGTAACGCTGCTTCTGGTGCTGGCCGCCGCGTATGCCGTGACGCAGGTCGGCGGCCTCATCACGCTGGTCTTCATCGCCGCGGTACTGTTCCTCGCCTACCGCAGGCTGTCGCTGCTCGCCTTCACCGTCACTTTCACGCTGCTGCTGGCGCTCTATACGACCGCGGGCGCGCCGGCCGGAATCTGGAAGGGACTGCTGTGGGTGCTGCTCGCGGGACTGTGGCTGCTGAATGTGCGGCCGCTGCGCAAGTCACTCATCACCCGCCCCTTCATGGCCGCGTACCTGAAGCTCCTGCCGGCAATGTCGCAGACCGAGCGCGAGGCGCTCGAAGCCGGCACCGTGTGGTGGGACGGGGAGCTCTTCACCGGCGCGCCGCAGTGGTCGAAGCTCCTCGCCGCGCGGCCGCCGGCGCTCTCGGACGAGGAGCGGGCCTTCCTCGATGGCCCGTGCGAGGAGCTGTGCCGCATGCTCGATGAATGGCACATCACTCACGAGCGCGCCGACCTCCCGCCCGAGGCCTGGGACTTCCTCAAGAGCCGCGGTTTCTTCGCCATGATCATTCCGAAGAAATACGGGGGGCTCGAGTTCTCCGCCTACGCGCATTCCTGCGTGCTCGCCAAGATCTCGAGCCGCAGCCCCACCGCGGCCTCGAACGCCGCGGTTCCCAACTCCCTGGGCCCCGCGGAGCTGCTGAATCATTACGGCACCGAGGAGCAGAAGAATTACTACCTGCCGCGCCTCGCCCGCGGCGATGAGGTGCCCTGCTTCGCGCTCACCGCTCCGCGCGCCGGCTCCGATGCCGCCTCCATCCCCGACACCGGGGTGGTGTGCCGCGGCACGTGGCAGGGCACGGAGATCGTGGGTCTCAAGCTCAATTTCTCCAAGCGCTACATCACGCTTGCTCCGATCGCGACGGTCATCGGGCTCGCCTTCCGCATGTTCGATCCGGAGCGCCTCCTCGGCGGCAAGAGCGACATCGGCATCACCTGCGCGCTGATCCCACGCGACACTCCCGGAATCACCATCGGGCGGCGGCACTTTCCGCTCAACATCCCGTTCCAGAACGGGCCGATTCAGGGGCGCGACGTGTTCGTACCGCTCGACTTCATCATCGGCGGCCCCGCCATGGCGGGGAGCGGCTGGCGCATGCTGGTCGAGCAGCTCTCGGTGGGCCGCTGCATTTCGCTCCCCTCGAACACCACCGGCGCCGCCAAGGCGGGCGTGTGGGCGACCGGCGCCTACGCGCGCATCCGCACGCAATTCAACATGCCGGTTGGAAAATTCGAAGGGGTGGAGGCGGTCATCGCCCGCATGGTCGGCCTCACCTACACGATGGATGCCGGGCGCTCGGTGACCGCAGGCGCGATCGATGGGGGCGAGAAGCCTTCCGTCCCCTCGGCGATGCTCAAATCGCATCTCACCGAGATGGGGCGCCAGGTTGGCAACGATGCCATGGACGTGCACGGCGGCAAGGGCATCATGCTCGGCCCCCGCAACTATCTCGGCCGCGGCTACCAGATCATCCCGGTCGCGATCACCGTCGAGGGCGCCAACCTCCTCACGCGCAATCTCATCATCTTCGGCCAGGGCGCGATCCGCTGCCATCCGTTCGTGCTGCGCGAGATGACCGCTGCACGCAATCCCGACCGCAAGGCCGGGGTCGAGGAGTTCGATCGCGCGCTCTTCGGGCACATCGGCTTCACCATCTCCAACGCGGTGCGCTCCTTCGTCATGGCGTTGACCCTGGCCCGCTTCACGCGCGTACCGGTGAGCGGCGAGACCGCGCGCTACTACCAGCACATCGTGCGCTTCTCGGCGTCCTTCGCCTTCGCCGTGGATGTGGCGATGCTGACGCTCGGCGGTTACCTCAAGAAGAAGGAGGGCCTGTCGGCGCGCCTCGGCGACGTCCTCTCCTCGATGTACCTCGCCTCCATGGTGCTCAAGCACCATCAGAACCAGGGCGCACCTCCCGAGGACCTGCCGATCGTCGAATGGGCGTGCCGCAATCTTCTCTACCAGGCGCAGGAGCAGTTGCATGGGTTCCTGCGCAACTTCCCGAACCGCGCGCTCGCGGGCATCATGCGCGCGCTCATCTTCCCCCGCGGCCTGGTGTACTCAGCGCCCGACGACGTTCTCGCGCATCGCGTCGCCGGGCTCGTCACCGCCTCCACCGCCTCGCGCACCCGTTTGTGCTCGGGCATCTACCTCACGCTCGAGCCGAATAACCCCCTCGGCCTGCTCGATGAGGCCATGCTGCTGGCAGAGCAGCTCGAGCCGCTCCTGAAGCGCATCCGCGTCGAGGGGGTCAAGACCGGCAAGGTGAGCGCGCTCGACCTCCCGGGCCAGATCCAGCAGGCCCTGACGGCGGGCATCGTGTCCGAGACCGAAGCCGCGGCGCTGCGGGAGTACGACCGCAAGACCATGGATCTGATCAACGTCGATGACTTTGCTTCCGAGGAGCTCGCCGCGCAGGCGCAGCCGCCCGCCGCGCAATCGCGGCCGCACGTGGCGTGAGCACCCCTGAGGACGTGGCGTTAGGTGAGGCTGCGGTCGGCATTCTGACGCCGTCTGCGAGCGCCTCTGCCGCAGCCGGCGCGCCTGCCGCAGCCGCCCCGCTCCCGCGCTGCGATAACTGCGGCGCGAGCGTCGCCGGGCGCTATTGCGGCAACTGCGGCCAGCGCCTGGAAGCGCCGGTGCAGTCGCTGTGGCACTTCCTCAAGGTGGCGTTCGAGGACGTAACGCACGCGGACTCGCGCGTCTGGCGGACGCTGTGGGCGCTGCTCTTCAAGCCGGGGTATCTCACGCGCCAGTTCCTCGATGGCCGGCGCGCCAGCTACCTGCCGCCGGTGCGCTTGTACCTGGTGCTGTCGGTGGTGTTCTTCCTGTGGCTCGCCGCAACCGCGCACACGGGAGAGACGGCGCGTCTGACTCCCGAGGCCCGTGCCGCGATCGCCGCGGCGCGGCAGCGGGGCGCCGTGGTCCTGGTCCCCGGTGAGACCCGAGCGGGCGCCAACAACGGCGCCACCGCGAGCACCAACACCGGACCCGCCACGGGCGCGAACACCGGGCCCGCCACCGGCGCCACCCCGGCGCCGCAGGCCTCCGACAGGGGCAGCACCCTCCAGGGCGATGCGGAGCACTGCAAGCTGATCAGCTACTCGGGTCCGTGGCATGCGACGCTGCAGCCGCTGTTCCGTCGCAGCTGCGAACAGGCCGCCCGCGACCAGGGCCGCTCGCTCGGGCAGTCGTTCCTGCACAACCTGCCGCGCGCCATGTTCCTGTTCCTGCCGCTTCTCGCGGGCGTCATGATGCTGCTCTACTGGCACCCGCGACACTACTACGTGGAGCATCTGCTGTTCCTGCTGCACAACCATTCGTTCGCCTTCCTGGCGGTGCTGCTCGCCGGAATCCTGAGCGCATTGCTGCCGTTCGCGGCGACGCTGATCGGCTGGGTCACGACGCTGTACGTCGCCTGGTACCTGTTCCGCTCCATGCGCGTCATGTACGGCCAAGGGCGGCTGCGCACGGTCGCCAAGCTCGGAGTGCTTGCCTTCGTGTACCTCGTGGCCGGCGCATTCACCGTCGCGGCCACGGCGCTCTATGCCTTCGTGACGCTCTAAGCCGCTCTCTAACTCGAGGAGACTCGCACATGCGTTTGCTCACCATCGCGCTCGCGCTGCTCGCACTCCCTCTCGCCGCCCTGGCGCAGGAACGCACCCCCTCACCTCCCGGCGCCGAGGTCTACATCATCAGCCCGAAGGACGGGGCCAAGCTCAGCAACCCCGTCGTAGTGCAGTTCGGCCTCAAGAGCATGGGCATCGCACCCGCGGGCATGAAGGCCGAGAACACCGGCCACCATCACCTGCTCATCGACACCAACGCGCCCACCAACATGGCGGCTCCGCTTCCGGCAACCGAGAACATCAGGCACTTCGGCAAGGGCCAGACCGAGGCCTCTCTCACGCTCACCCCCGGCAAGCACACGCTCCAGCTGCTGCTCGCCGACCAGAACCACATCCCGCACGATCCGCCGGTGATCTCGAAGAGGATTACGATCACCGTCCTCAGGTGAGCGGCTGAGGCGGCGCCAAAGCGAACGGCAGATCGGTCAGCCCATGAGTCGCGCGGTTCTGCACGTCGACATGGACGCTTTCTATGCGTCCGTCGAGCAGCACGACAACCCGGAGCTGGCCGGTGCTCCGGTGATCGTCGGCTGGGCCGGAGGGCGCGGCGTCGTCACGGCCGCGAGCTACGAGGTGCGACCTTACGGGGTGCGATCCGCCATGCCGATGAGTACGGCGCTCAGGCTTTGCCCGCACGCGATCTGCGTGCGCCCGCGCATGGGCCGCTACCAGGAAGTCTCACGAGCCATCTTCGGTGTCTTCCATGAAATGACCCCGCTGGTGGAGGGCCTGTCGCTCGATGAGGCCTTTCTCGATGTGACTGCCAGCCAGGAGCTGCTCGGCGGCGCGGTCGAGATCGCGCGCCGCATCAAGGCGCGCATCCGCGAGGTCACCGGGCTCTCCGCCTCGGTGGGCGTCGCTCCCAACAAGCTCATCGCCAAGATCGCCTCCGATCTGGAGAAGCCCGACGGCCTCACGGTGGTGCCGCCGGAGCGCGTGCACGAAGTGCTCGATCCGCTCTCGGTGCGCCGGCTCCCGGGCCTCGGGCGCAAGACCGGCGCGCGCGTCGAGGCGGCGGGCATCCGCACTTTCGCGCAGCTGCGCAGTGCGCCCGATGCGGTGCTATGGCCGCTCTTCGGCCGTTACACAGCCTGGATACGCGAGCGGGCATCGGGGATCGATGAGCGGCCGGTGGTGCCGGATGCCGAGGAGAAGTCGCTCTCCGCCGAAGACACCTTCGAGACGGACGTGGCCGACCCGCGCGTGCTCCAGGCGCAGCTCGCGCGTCTGGCGGACCTCGCTTGTGCGCGGCTGCGCGGCCGGCAGCTGGTCACCGCCTGCGTCGGGGTCAAGATCCGCCGCCACGACTTCAC
>Ga0209168_10000830_pt1 | contig 27165 bp, 24 predicted proteins | sample Coa_R1_FD_187156 | JGI IMG/M metagenome (GOLD analysis project Ga0209168, IMG submission 187156) | Surface soil microbial communities from Centralia Pennsylvania, which are recovering from an underground coalmine fire - Coalmine... | ecosystem: Environmental > Terrestrial > Soil > Unclassified ...
TCCGACCAGTCCATCGGCTCGACGGACGAGATACGGAGCTTCTCAAGGTCGGTCTCGAATAGAATGACGCGAATAAGATTCACCAGGTCGGGCTTCCGGTTTTCGGCCCCAGCCTTCCGGAAAACTGACCTTGGACCCTCGGCTTCTGGCCTCGGACCTGCATCTTCGGTAGGGGCCTGGCTAAGGTCCAAGGTCTGACGCGTGAGGTCCAGGTCTCTGCCCCAGCGGCCGAGATTGATCCCGCTAACGACCACCTCTCGGTACCCGGCATTCACTAGCACATTGACTTCGCGCAGGATGCGATCCATCTCCATCGAGCGGCTCTGGCCGCGCACGTAGGGGATCACGCAAAATGAGCAGCGATTGTCGCAGCCGTCTTGAATCTTGAGATTGGGGCGCGTGCGTTCGTTAGCGGCATCGAACACGGGAGCAGCCAGCAGTTCGGTGTGGGCGAAGATGTCGGAGACGAAGATTGGGCTTCCGGCCGAACCGTTCAACTGGGTGACGGGAACGAATGTGGGCCTAGGAAATTCTGCCTTCTCTCTGGGAAGATTCCATTGCATCCCGAGGCCAGAACTGCCAACAATCTCCGCCAGTTGATGTTTATGCGAATTGCCGACGACCATTTCGACGCCGGGCAGAGCCGCAATTTCTTCCGGTGCTCTTTGCGCGTAACATCCCGTGACGATAATTCTCGCTTCAGGATTCTGGCGTTGCACTCGGCGAATGGCCGCCCGGGCGTCCTGATCGGCGCCCGCGGTGACTGTACAGGTATTCAGGATGACGACAGCCGCATTTTTGGCGTTGGACGCGCGAGAAAGCCCGCGCTCCTCGAACTGGCGTTCGAGGGCTGCGCCATCTGCTTGCGTGGCGCGACAGCCGAAGTTTTCTACGAAAAATCCGGGCACACCTTATGGTATCGCACGCCTGGATTCCCGGTGCTACACCTAGGCAGTGGCCTGTGTTCTTCGGGACTGAAAGCACTCCCGACAGAAAACGGGGCGTCCTTGCGTCGGGCGGAAGGGCACCGTCGTTTGCTTCCCGCATCCCGAGCAAGTTGCTTGCGTCTCTACCTTAGCGTAACGGTAGTTCTGTCCGGCTACCGGAGGTGCACCGAGGACGGCGATCCGTTTGCTCTTGCACGCCTTGCAGCGTTTGGGTTCGTTCTTGAACTGCTTATCGTGGAAAAACAGCTGTTCCCCAGCCGTGAAGATAAAGTCAGTCCCACAGTCGATGCACTTCAGCACCTTGTCCTGAAATTCCATTGAGGATGGCTCCTTCAGCCCGTTTCCGTCGCGCCCACTCGCGGGGAAAGAACGGCGGTGGAACACCGAAAGACAGGTCGTTTACTACTCCCCCCTCTTGAACTACCCCTTGGACTCGGCCCGACCACGCACCGGGAACGGCGCGTGGGTTACAGACTATCGATATATATGCCGGGAGAAATGGTCGATTATGAGATCCCTGTTGCAACTCAACACGGTGGGGGGCCAGTTGAGCAGAGCCGCTCCGGGAAGGAGCGGCCCCTCCTGCGTTAATCCTGTTCTTTGCGTGTCTTCTTGCGAGCTCGCTTGCGAGCCAGCGCAGCCTTTACGCGCTTTTTTTCGCCGGGCTTCAGGTAAAAGGAGTGGCGCTTAACCTCCTTGATGATGTCTTCCTGTTGCACCTTGCGTTTGAAGCGGCGCAGGGCGTTCTCTAACGACTCGCCCTCTTGCAGCCGAACTTCTGCCAAATCGACACACCCCCAGACTCGTCCGGATGGACCGAATAGTTATTACAAGGATTTGACCGCAAGTCAAGGGGTGAACTGCCGAATTTGTCCACAAATACAGGAAAATGGGCCGATTTCGGCTCATTTTGAGACGTTGTTGAAGGATCGGAAGGAAACGGAAGAAAAGAACAGGAAAATAACCGATGGCCACAGTTGCAGGAAAAGCCGGTTGAGGGAAGTCCGGAGGTGCCAATGCAGCTCATTCGGGGTGATCACGTAAATGGCGAAGTAGCCAGCAAGGGTTAGGCCCAAACACCATGCGGAGGCGCGGTAAGCGAGCGTGAGCGGCGGAGTCGGTTTCGAAGTCATTGTGTAAAGAACTGCCAGCAGGACTGTCCCGGGAACAATCCACCATTCACCAAATCGAAAAAATTCCTTGGCGTACCAGTTCAGGATGACCCAATAGCGGCTGGAATCCATCAGTTTTGCAGGCATTGAAGCCGGGGTGGAGAAGAGGTCCACTGGCGGCGCAAGGTGCTTAAACCAGACAGTCAGCACAAAAAAAGGAATTGAGCCCAAGACGAAGCTGATTGATGAAAGGAAGGCTTCCGATTGCCCCCTCGAAGGGGCAGGGTGCCGTCTCGTGAAGAGCGCTAACAATTGCCCGACAATTGCGGCGAAGAGAAATAGTATTCCCTCATTTTTGGTCCAGGCAGCACATCCGGCTGAGAGACCGGCGAGGGCGATAATCCCACTCGCGCTTTGGACGTGCTGGCTGTGAAGGCAGAAAAGCGTGATCGTCGCGAGAAAGTAGAAGGATAGCGGTACGTCAGCACATTGCGAAGCCCCTTGCGAAACGAAAAATGGGGTGGAAGCTAACGTCAGCGTTGCGAGCATCGCAGCGTTGACACCGCGAAGGCGGTAAAGTGAAGAATAAAGCAAGGCCAAAGTGATGAAGGCGAACGTCACGCTGATCACAGCGGGCACGATGGGATTGGCGTTCCCCAAGTAACTCCAGAAATGCGCGATCGCGGCCGGGAGCAGAAGGGGATAGTCGGGATGCGACCAGGGAATTAGAGCAGTAAAGCCGTCACGCCATGAGGCGCCTCCGAGAAAGAGGAATCGAGCATGCAGGTTCCAGATGGCAAACGCGTCCCAACCATCGCCATGGGGATGAGCGATCGCTCGCCGCAAGACGGAGTGAAGCGCCGCGAACACCGCGAAGAGAACTGAACAAAAAAGAACGCGATGATACCTCAGGGGCAGGATGATGTCTTTTCTGGCCGGGTCTTCGGTCCTCGAGCCTTTCTTTCGGGCTGCCACCACCGCTATGAAGGCCAGAAGGGCAAGCAACTTGAGGATGGGAAAGGAACTCAAGTCTAGAAGGCGGAAAACTGCAAAATAGAGCGAAAAGATTCCAATGCCGAAACCCGCCGAAAGAGAGCAGCGCAACAGCAGGTCCTCTCCTCGTCTTCCGGCAGGCCAACCCAATGAGACCGCTACATACCCAGATAGTAAGCAGAGGGTAATTGGCAGAACCACTGACATCTAGTTAGCGTCCTTGTTCGTGAAGAGCAACACTCCGTTCCCGAAATCCTTTACAAGTCGCAGCCCTGGTGGCACTGGAGGATGTTGCACCGTAGGGAAATTGCCGACAACCAGTTTGTGGTTAGTTGATTTTTCGACCACCACAGGCGCCAGCGCATACTGCGTCAAGTAGTAGTAAGGAATCGCGGGATCAGTCGATTCTTCGATGTAGCCAATTGCTCCGACGGTGGGGAGCGAGGATTTCAGCGCGGCAAACCGACGATCGGAAAGCCTCTCCACTCCATCGCGGGTCGAAAAATTCAGCAGACGTGCGTCGTGAAGGACGCGAAACGAGGACAGAATAGAACCCGCGATTAGCGCGAGTAGTCCGATGATAGTTTTCGTCGGCAGGTGGGCGGACGTCTTATTTTCCATGCGAATCTAAGGCCTCCTTCTCAGCGGCACCGAGGAACTTACGGCTGGATATGCCTGAGTTCATCTTGGGAACGGGAAGTATAGCCGAAAGTGGAGCGCTGGTCTGTCTGGCTGCACTGATTGAGGGCAGGAGGGGCCGCGCTGATCTCAGAAGCTTGTGGACTTTCCCCCCGGCAGATTGCCACTAAAAAATGAACTTCACCGCCAGTTGAACCTGCCGTGGGGCGTAGGCCGCATTCGGCTTCATGAAGTTCGAAGGTAATTCGTAGTAGCCGGGATAGGGCGCAATATTGGCATTGACGGAGCTCTGTACGAACGTGCTTGCCGTGGTGACCATTCCATTCGAAGTGATGGCGACGCGCTGATTATCCCGGTTGGTGAGGTTAAAGGCTTCAGCGACCAGGTTGAGTTTGTAGCGGTCTCCAAAACGGATAGTCCGGGTGACTCGAAGATCTGCGGTCGCGTAGTCGGGGCCAGTAAAGGCGTTCCGGGTGTATCCGGGGAGCCGGTCATTGAGGTCGTTCCCGTCTTGGTTTGGATCGCCGGAGACTGTTGCGTTCACGGGGCGTCCAGACCCGTAGTTCATCACCGAGGAGAATCTCCAGTCGTTGAAGAAACGGCCAAGTAGTTCATGCCCGCGATGAAAGGGCCGGGGCTCGAGTGAGAACGCAACGACAAGACGATGGCGCTGATCCGTGACACTCGGTCCGCGCTCGCCGTTCGGATCATAAGAATTCTGCACAGTGGCTGGTTGTCCTGCGACCAACGCGTCTTGGCCGTCATCGATGGCGCGAGCATACGTGTACGATACGCGGGCGTACGTACCGTGCGCCACACGGCGGTTGATCGCGAGCGTAGCGCCGCTATAGTTGCTCGAAGCTGCGCTCTGAAATTCGTCGATCGTACCGAGCTGCGCGATCGGACGCCCGAGGGGATTGATGCAGGGCGGCCAGGGACAGTCGAGTGTGCGGGTGAACTGCCAGGTCGCGAAGGAATCGACCTTATAGTATCCGCCCTGGAAGATGGAGCCCGTGGAATCAAAGATCGGATAAGTAAGAGCAGTTGGCGGCAGCAAGTTGACGTCAAGGGCACGGATCAGGTGCTCTCCACGCACATTGAGCAAAGATACGGACACCGTGGTGCGATCGACGACCTCTCTTTCGAAGGTCACGCTCGATTGCTGCACCCGCGGAGTCACGAAGTTCGAGGCGAATGCCGAAACATTATGAGTGACTCCCTGTGTGAAACTCTCAGGGAGCTCACAATTCGCTGCATAGAGTGGACAACTCACAAGCGGATTGGGATATGACGGAAACACCTGGCGGTCGTAATAGTCTGTATTGTTGAGAAAAACCTGAGAGTCGGTGATTCCATTTTGAGTCTGGATCACTGAGTTATAGATCTGTGGGATTCGGATGTAGAAGATGCCGTAACCGGCGCGAACCACGAGAGGGCGCTTTTCACCAAACGAGTACGCGAGGCCGGCCCGCGGAGCGAAGTTATACGGTTGAAACGGAACTTTGCCGGAAGGCGGGAAAAGCGGATTCGACACGAGTCCGGCAGTCGTGAACGTTTGCAGGTCCCATCGAACGCCGAGATTCACCGCCAGCCGATTCGTCACGCGAACTGTATCTTGCGCAAAGGCTGCATATTCCTTTGTGTCGGGATGCGAAGCGGCGCTGCCAAAATTTTGTAAGTAATAGTGCGGAACCTCGTGGGCATACGCGCGCAGAGGGGTCAGCTGCAGGCCAGCTTCCATCGGCTGAAACGTGAATGGGTTGACCTTTACGGGATAGAAAAGATACTCCCCGCTCTGCTGGCTGGGGAAATAATCATAGATGTAAGTGAAAAGACCGTCGCCTCCGAACTTCCACGAATGACGTGAAGTTTCCAGGCTGAGCGTCTCTGCGAGATGTAAACGATGCTCGCGCGTCTGACGGGGTAGCAGATTGGAACGGCCTACGCCATCAAGAATGTTTGGAATCTTGATCAGCACATCACTGGTGTTGCTATACGACTGTTGCAGATCACGCGAGAACTGAAGCCGTAGGTGGCTGATCCAGCGCTGCGTAAGCGCAGACGTAAGCGAGACGTTGGCGGTCTCCGTAGAGACGCGTTCCTCCCCGTTGTTGTTGATCGCATCATACGTGACCGGGCTGGAGGGATCCAAAAAGACATTGTTCGCGCCCCAATAGCGCGTCGTGTTAACCCTCAAAGTAAGCTGTTGCCGAGGCGTGAGATTGATATCGAGCTTGCCATAAGCGGAATTGCCGATCTGGGCGGCGGGATATTCTCCGGCCAGCGAAGTGAGTCGCGCGGCCGCTGCGAGGACGAGAGCCTGATCGGTCGTTTCGTAGTCGCCCGGAGTTGCGGGGCCAGCGCCTGCTTGGGGCACGACTCGTGAACTGCCGTCGAGAAACTCTACTACATCCGGCACGTGGAAAATGTGCTGATCGAATCCGGCAAAGAAGAAGACTTTGTTGCGCTTTAACGGGCCACCGATTGTGCCTCCCATCTGCTGCTGGCGATTGTGTGGGCGAAAAGCCAAAAATGGGTCGGCGGCTCCGAGAGAACTGTCCCGAAAATAGTAGAATGCCGTTCCGTGCAAGTGATTTGACCCCGACTTCGTGACCACATTGATCACTGCTCCGCCCGAGCGCCCTTGCTCCGCGCCGTACGCATTGGAAGAGACTCGGAATTCTTGAACAACTTCAGTAGAGAACTGATACGGAGCGCGATAACGTCCGCGAGCCTGGGCGAAGAAAGCGTTGTTGTAGTCGCCACCGTCTACAAGGAACGTGTTTTGCGCGCCACGGATGCCGCCGAACGAAAGATCTCCATTCGAGGACGAGGTCAGGCCGCGCGGATCTTGTGTGACGCCAGGCGAGAACAGCGCGAGGTCAGAAAAACGGCGTCCGTTTAAGGGCATGTCGCTGAGCGCGCGCTCGTCGAGTAGCGTGGAGACCGCGCTAGGCTTGGTCTCAACCAGACTCGGCACAGATGAGACTGTCAGGGTCTCCTGCGTTCGGCCAACCGACAAACGAAATGCAAGCTGTGCCGTGCCACCCACGTCGACGTGCAAGGGCGGTGTGATCTGGGGCGACATGCCTTCAGCTTCGGCCCGTCCCGAATAATCTCCTGGCGGCAGCAATTCGAGAACGAAGCGGCCCTCCGCATCGGTGGTTACCACATATCGCGCGCTGGTCGCAGTATTAACCACGATGATCGATGCTTGCGGGATGCGAGCGCCAGTGGCGTCGAGCACAACCCCTCGGATCGATCCAGTGGCGGAGTCCTGCGGATGCAGCGGAGCAGTGCACACCAGACCCATAAGCAGGAGAACGAAGCAGCGGCGCGATGCGGACATAGGATCGCCTCAGAGTGCAAGATGCGCTCGGAGGGACATCCTCACGCGTTAACCGGACGCGTTCAGATCGTCTGCGGGAGAAGCCCCGCGCCCAGCTGAAACGGTGCGCAGTGCGGATCCTCCGCAGCTCAGGAGAAACCCACACCTGTATAGCATCGCAAGCGCTAGCAAGACTGTGATCGCGTGCAACTTTTTTGGGATCGTTCCCGGAGTGGGAAGAGATATTTCGAAAATGCGATGGCAGGGATGCAAGTGCGCACCCTGCCATCACGGTTTAGGCTAGTGAATGCTGACCGTTACCGGGACAGAGTGGCTGATCGCCCCGGATGTGCCCGTTACAGTTACGGTTGCGGTTGCGTTTGTGGGGTTATTTGCTGCCTGCTTGCTGGAGTTGCTGCTGCCGCATGCAACGGTGAAGCTCATCCCGACAACGAGTAGTGCCAGTATGGCAATCAACGCCAGCCCCTTTCCTTTCGTCGAACCCCGCTTGCTGCGACCAAGGGTAAAGAAGGTTCCGAAGAGGCCCAAGCCGGAAATCAGCAGCATTCCGGTATGTCCGTATCCGCCACCCGGAGCTGTAGCTGCCGCCGCGATCGTTAGGGTTGACGAGGCAGTGCTTGATCCGGGTGAGATCGAACTCGGCGAGAAGGTGCAGGTCAGGCCGGTGGCTGGCGCACAAGAGAGCGCAATCTGTCCATTGAAACCTCCCACTGCGGCAGATGCGATCGATAGTTTGGCCGTCCCGCCGGCAGTCACAGTAACACTCTGCGCCGAGAGATTCAGCGAGAAGTTTGTCCCTGCAGCACTTGCAGGAACAAGTGTGGCGAACAGACCGCTGGTCTGATTCGATCCTCCGGCCGTGAAATAGAGAGTGCCTGGATCTCCGGTGCCACCCGCGCCAAAGACTATATCCCACAGACCCGCATTGCTGATCACATGACCGGCTGTGTCCGAGGCCTGACCCATGAAATGTCCTGTTGCATCGAACGCATTGATCGTCCCGTCGCCAAAGTTGCCGATCAGGACATCATTCGCGAATGTTCCAAACGTTGCGGGAGCCATGGCGACTCCCCAGGGAGCGTTCAGAGTGCCTCCGGTTGCGAACGTCTTAATGAAGTTGCCCTCCATATCGAAGCTATCGACGATCCCCAATCCAGCTCCTACGACCGGATCGTGCTTGGCCGAATCCGGCTGCGCATATGTCACCATGATCAGGTTGCCGACGATGTGCACTCCATGCGGCGCGTACCCCGCGGGCAGGTTCGGATCAGTCAGCGTGCCGGCAAGGTGGGTTGGATTGAAGTTGCGATCGAATACATCGATTTTCCCGCTGTTGAAATTAGCTGCCAGAAGAAATGTGCCCTCCGTATTCGTCAGCAGTGCAAGTCCTTTGTAGACCGCACCCGCCGCAGAATTGTCGACTACTGTGACTGCGTTCCCTTGTCCCGTCCAATTAGCGATGATTCCGTCTTCGGTATCGAACAGGAATGCTCCATTTCCGAAATAGCCGGTGAGTGAATTGGCGACCGTTCCAGTCGGGCATCCCGGGTTGCAAGGATTGACCGATGCGCTCGGAATCCCCACCACCAGCGACTGCTTGTTGCCTTGTGCGTCATACAGTGTGGACGTGCCACCATTGTTGTTTGCGATCCAGAAGGGCTGTCCCGGGATGAACGAGATGCCCCATGGGTTCGACAGCTGCGCGTCGGTATGATTGGCCACACCCGCGGTATTGGCGACCAGATTGGTTTGCGAGTAGCCAGTCTGCTGGGCAAAAGAAGCCGAAGCGCCCAACGTTACCAGCGACCCGAGTATCACAGTTTTGAAAATTAGCGTGCTGAACTTCACTGTATTTCCTCCCTTCGCGAATTACTCGGATCGACTTCAGAACCGTAGGTTCATCGGCTGTTTTCTGCTGAATGAGCCGCGCGTCCGCGTTGCAATCCGCTTTACATCGTTGAGCGTACGCAGACGCCATCGCATGGGTGTCACGCCCTCGTCCTGACCCTGTAAAAAGCGTGGGGGATTGTCAGAAGCTGGTCTAGCGCTTGTAACAAATTCGTCCAGCATGGTGGGAAGCGCTTGATCGCAGCGGAAATTTGCCGTCGCGAACGCTGACCACGGTGCGAATAGAATCCATACTCGCCCTGTGTGGGGCGGAGCACGAGGCCAGTCAAATCTGGTATGTTGAGTGTCCCTCTCTATTCGTGAGAACTTAATAAGAGTGATTCGAAGCTACAAAGGCGTAAAGCCCACGATTCCGTCCACCTGCTATGCGGACGAGTCGGCGCAGATCATCGGCGATGTGGTGCTCGGTGAACATGCCTCCATCTGGATGAATGCGGTCTTACGGGGAGATGTGCACGAGATTCGCATCGGTGCTCACTCCAACGTGCAGGACAATAGCGTGTTGCACGGCATGAAGCAGCAGTGGGGTGTCTATCTCGGTGAATACGTCACCGTTGGACACTCCGTAACCCTGCACGGCTGCGTCATCGAGGACCGCTGTCTGATCGGCATGGGATCGATCATTCTCAACGGTGCGCGCATCGGGGCGGGATCGATCATTGCGGCGGGAACGCTGATTCCTGAGAAGACGATCGTCGAGCCGGGATCGCTATGGATGGGATCGCCGGGCAAGTTCCGGCGTAAGCTCAGCCCGGCCGAAGAAGAAACGATCATGCGCTACGCGCGTAATTATCTTGGATATAAAGACGAGTACCTGAAAGAAGGGTAAAAGCTGGTATCGAGTACCGAGAGTTGTCATCCTGAGCGGAGTGTGCGCTTCGCGCGAACGCGAGAAGCGCAGCGTAGTCGAAGGACCCCTATAGGCCTGCACCGCGTTGCTGTTGAAGGGTGTTCGCACTATGGATTCATGAGAAACGCGTCGTGGCCGGGCAAACTGCGTAGAGTAAACGGATCCTTCGACTCCGCGAGCTCATTCGAGTTCGCTACGCTCAGGACGACAAGCTAAACGACCACTATGATCAGGGCTGTCCGAGGAACGCGAGATCTTTTGCCGCCGGACACGGTGCTATGGAATTTTGTGGAAGCCGTGGTGCGGGATGTCTTCCGCGCCTACAACTTCCACGAAATTCGCACGCCGATTTTCGAAGAGACGGCGCTCTTTGCGCGTGGCGTCGGCGAGGAGACCGATATCGTCTCAAAAGAGATGTATACGTGGGAGGATCGTTCGCGGGCAGCGAGCGAAAAGGGACAATCGCTGACGCTACGCCCCGAAGCGACTGCTGGCGTCGTCCGGGCTTACATTGAGCACAAGCTTGGGGATCGTGGGCTGAACAAGCTTTACTGCATGGGGCCGATGTTTCGGCGGGAACGGCCGCAGAAGGGACGGTACCGCCAGTTCTACCAGATCGATGCGGAGGTGATTGGCCCTTCTGCCTCGGGCAGCGAGTCTCCCGCGCGCGATGCGGAAGTGCTGGAGATGCTCGCGACTCTCCTGGATCGTCTCGGCATCACCGACTGGAATTTGCAGTTGAACTCCGTCGGCACGCCCGCCGACCGCGTCCAGTTCAATGAGGCGTTGCGCAAGGCGTTGGAGCCTGTAGTTGGGCAGATGTGTGCCGACTGTCAGCGGCGTGCCGTGACCAATCCGCTGCGTGTGTTCGACTGCAAGGTGCCCCAGGATCAGCCGATCATCGAGACTCTGCCACGTATTTCCCAGTTTCTCGGCGAAGATTCCCGCAAGCATTTTGATGCGGTGCAAGAAATCCTGACGAAAGTTGGTGTTCCTTTCACCTTAAACGATCGCCTGGTGCGCGGCCTTGACTATTACACACGAACAGCGTTCGAGTTCACTCACGGAGCATTGGGATCGCAGAACGCAATTCTCGGCGGCGGTCGCTACGATGGGTTGTCGGAAGCCTTGGGCGGGCCTCCTGCTCCGGGCATCGGGTTCGCAATCGGAGAAGACCGCCTGGTGATGTCTCTGCAGGAAAAAACTCCGGCGGAGAGCGTGCTGCGCAAGCCTGACGTGTACGTGGCGCCGATGGCCGGAATGAATGGAGATGCGGCTCGGCTCGCGCGCGAACTGCGCCGGAACGATCTGGTGGTCGAACTGGGCGATGACAGCTTCCGGCTGAAGAAATCATTTGAAGCCGCGGCTAAAGCGGGCGCGAGGTACATCCTCATAGTCGGCGAGAATGAAGTGAAGTCCGATTCCTTTGCGCTGAAGAATCTTGCGACCGGTGACCAGGTTTCGGTCGCGCGAGCGCTGCTGGCTGAAAACATTCGAGCGAATTGAAACACAGCCGCGGAGACATTCTTGGGTAAATTGCGCTCACAAATCGATGAAAATCTGGCAAAGGTCATCCGGGAGCAGCACGTCTTTTTCGTCGCGACTGCGCCGCTGGATCCGCGCGGGAATTTGAATCTCTCGCCAAAGGGGCTCGACTCGTTCCGCATTCTTGATCCGCGGACTGTCGCCTACCTCGATTTCATCGGCAGTAGCGTGGAGACGGTCGCGCATTTAAAAGAGAACGGGCGGATCGTCCTGATGTTCTGCGAGTTCCAGGGGTCTCCAAACGTCGTGCGTCTGCACGGAATGGGGCGAGCGGTCGAGCCGCCCGCGCCGGAATTCGCGGTTTTGGCACAGAAGTTCCCAGCCTACGAGAACAAGCGAGCGATTATTGTGGTCGACGTCACCCGCATCTCCGATTCTTGCGGCTTCGGCGTTCCGCTCATGAAATATGAAGCGGATCGTACCCAGCTTTGGGCCTGGGCGGAAAAGAAAGGCCCCGAGGGATTAAAGCTGTACAAGCAGGAAAAGAACCGGCGCAGCATTGATGGCTTGCCCGGTTTGGCTGAGTAGACTGATGGATTACGGGGGCACAAATGAAACACGGCTTCGTAGTATTCGTTCTTGTCTTATGCAGCAGCATCGCGTTCGCCAGAGTCAGGCGTGCAACCGACGACAAACCGGCAACTCCGTTCGACCAGATGCTGATGAACGATGAAAAAGGTTTCATCGCAGCCGCGAAAAAGGGCGATGTATCCTTCTTCAAAGACACGCTTACGAGTGACTTTTCATTCGTCGAATTCGACGGGCAACTATATGGGCGGCAGGACATGATCGACCAGTTCGCTCAAGGCGGAGTGGACCTGTTGCCCTATGAGATGAAGGTCGTGCCCGTAGGAGAGGATGCGGCGATTGTCACCTACAATGTCGTGCTCCGCGTTCCGGCCAGCGAGGATCAGGGCCCGCCGCCGCGTTATCAGCACTTCAGCACGGTTTGGGTGAAGCAAGGTAATGTCTGGAAGATGAAGTTTCAGCAGATGACCACGGCGCACTGGGGTGATTGGTAGGTCTACAGCCGCCATCGGCAACCAGGAAATAGGTATTTATTATGAAGATCATTTCTGTTGTCTTATTCTGCGCGATCGTCGTCACGGCTTTTCCTGCCCCGCAGATTCACGCGCAGGATGCGCACAAGCCCGGCGGATCCGCTGCTTCGCCCGACGGCCGAGCCTATTCCGGGATGTACACGTTTCTGAAGGATGGCGAATTCCTCCAGATTACGGTCGAAGACGGAGGGATCGTCACCGGGTATGTCTCGCGCTACGGAGACGGCGAGAGCGACAAAGGCGCGTTCCTCGATCAGTTCTTCAAGAATGGAAAGCTCGATGGCAACAAGTTAACTTTCACAACCGAGATCGTGCACGGCGTTGCATTTGATTTTCGCGGTTCATTCGAGCGCGGGGAAGGTAAGAATCCGGGCGAGGAAGCCTATTTCCTTCTGAAGGGAACGCTGACCGAGAACGTAAGCGATGCCAACAAGAAAGTGACCTCGCAATCCCGCGAAGTCGCGTTTAAGCTATTTCCGCAGGAATCCGGACCGGCGCCCACTGCTGTGAGGAAGTGATTGCAGAATTGTTACTGCCCAGCACGCGCCGTAGAGAGATTCAGACGGCTCGGCGCCTTCTTGCGCAGACCTTCCTCTGCATAAATCAGATCAGAACTACCGTCCGAATTCGAGGACGCGTCCGCCAGGGTCTTCGCCAAAGCCCGGTACGAGCGGCTGATTTCAGAACCCTCCTGCAACACGACGGGAGTGCCGTGGTCAATCGATGGAGAAATCAGTTGGAACGCGTTCGGAATCTTCCACAAGACCTTGCAGTTTGTAGCCTGCTGAACATCCTCGTCCGTGAACCCTGGAATCTTCTTGTAGCGATTCAGAACGATCCGGAGCCGATCACGTCCCGTACCTTCTTCCAGGAAGGTATGAATCCGGCTGCTGCTCCAGAGAGACACTACGTCAGTCTGTGCGACTACTAGTACGGCGTTCGATAGGTCTGAGAGCAGGCGCGTTGTTGGGTCGAGGCGGCTTGAGGCGTCTACGACAACAAATCGGTAATGACTGACGACCAGATCGAAAAGTCGCGCCAACTCTCCCGGAGTCGGCTCGGTCGGATAAGGCTGCAACGGTCCGGCGAGAAGGTGCATGCCTTCTTCGGTCTCGGTCATGAGGCCATCGAGCAGCGACACATCCATGCGATGCAGATTTTGCAGCGCGTCCAGAACTCCAAACTGCGGACGCAGATTGAGATGAAGCGATGCGTGCCCGATGGGAGCGAAATCCAGCAGGGCAACGTCCCCGTGCGATTGCTGGAGTGCCAGGGCCGTATTGACGGCCGCAGTAGTACACCCGGCTCCGCCTTTGGCGCCCAGGAATGTGAAAACCTTGGCTCGCCCAACACCGCTTGAATTCCGTGTCCGCGAAGAACTGAACCGCGTCAATGCATCCAGCAAAGAGTCCGGGCCGGCCGCATTGTCAAGATATTCGCACGCTCCCGCGCGCATTCCGGCGACGATATTGGCCGGCTGAGTCATGTCGCCATTGGCGAAGATCGCAATCTGTTGTGTCGTAGCCCGGATCAATTCGATGGTGCGGATGGCACGCTGCGGGTCCCGACTGGAAATATCGACGATAGCAACTTCGGGATGGGCATCCTGCAACTGGCGCAAGATCGCGTCTGTAGGGCTAGGGGGAAATCCCAGGTTGCTGAAAACTACCCGTCCAAGCTGGGTTCCTTCCAAACGGCTTTGCAGTACGGATAATTGTTCCCGGTCTTCGGTCAGGAGGGCAACTGCAATCCCATGCATAGCGCGGTGCTCGCTGATTTCTCTCGGTGTCTGCATGTTAGAAAGAGAATGTACTCTTCGCCAAGTGACCTAGGTAATCTTTGAAAGACTTACCACACAGCCATGTCCACAAACGGACAAGGTGTTCGAAAACTCGTTGTTGCGTATGGGGGAAGTCGACGACACCGGGGCCTTGGACTACTGAATCAAATTGGACCCAATTGTAAGCCAGAAACGCACTGTTGAAAAGTCACGGAATCATGCGAGAACAAATCGCCTGGTAAGGTTACCACGCCGGCGGGGAAGCTTGCTCGCAGCGGTCTAGAAGGGGATCATGGTCGCGCGGAGGAACGAGCCGTCGGGCGGTCCTCTTCGCGATGAGCGTGAAGAGGGGAAACTCGAGCGCCCGCTAAAGGGTCGGAAGCGAGGTATTCATAACCCTCCAGCCGCACTGCGACTCCGATTTTGGTCTCTGCACGGGTTAAGGACGACTCGCACGCCGAACCCACGACTGGCCGGACTATTCGCAAAATACGGCCGCGGCAGCGAACCGGCATGCTTTCTCCCAAGGTGATCTCCGAGGGCATTCTCAGAGTCAGCTCAATCTGCGCTCCTTCGACGAGCGCGGCATCAGTGAAGAAAAATACACCCTTGGAGCTCAGGTCCTGCGTGAAACCGACGCTCTCAATTCCGCTGACGGGCTCGCGCAAGGAAACCGGGAGAAGATAGGAGAACCGCTGTCCGACACGGCGTTCCACTCGAACTGGAGAACTGGTCATAGGTATCGCTAGCGGTGCGCATACCACGGGACCAAAAGCGCATCGATTAATCTAGCGCAGCATGGGTAGGAAAAGAAGTTGCAAGTTAGTTACAGGCTCGGAAAACTTCCAACCCGCTGCCGTGCCTGCAGTTGGAGGAGAAAAGCCGCCTTTTTGCCGGCTGCAAAATGCGGTGAGCTGTGGAAAAGTCGCTCAGTACCGTGCGCGAGGCACGGCCTTGGCGCTCACGATATAGTGGTCTTTCGGAGGGCTCTGCCTCATCTAAGAAAACGTACTGTGCCCGAATCGAAGACCTCCATCCAAGAGAGCTCCCCGGCAAGCCCCAATGCGGCGCCGAGTCGCAAATTGAACTGGCAAGCAGCCGGGAGGGCGCTCCGCCATCGCAACTTCCAGCTCTTTTTCGGCGGCCAACTCATTTCTCTGATCGGCACCTGGATGCAGACCGTGGCGCAATCCTGGCTCGTCTATCGCCTGACCGGATCAGGTCTTTTGCTGGGATCGGTTGGCTTCGCGAGCCAGATACCGGTGTTCCCGATAGCGCCGTTAGGCGGGATCACAGCCGACCGTTCCAACCGGCAACGAGTGGTGATCGCGACCCAGGTGGCCTCGATGGTACTGGCATTTATCCTCGCGGCACTTACCCTGACCCACAAGGTGCAGGTTTGGCACATCTTCATTCTCGCGGCACTGCTGGGCGTCGTGAACGCCTTCGACATCCCCGGGAGGCAGGCCTTTCTCGTGGATATGGTCGGGAAAGAAGACCTGATGAATGCCATCGCCCTGAACTCGTCGATGTTCAATGGCGCGCGCGTCATCGGGCCGGCGGTTGCGGGAGTTTTGGTGGCGCGACTAGGCGAGGGCTGGTGTTTCTTTGTCAACGGCGTGAGCTACGTTGCCGTCATCGCCGGATTATTGATGATGAATGTACATGCTCCGGCCCGGGCATCGGCGCATACCTCGCCGCTGGAACATATCATCGAAGGATTTCAATTCGTAAATCGTACTGCGCCGATTCGAGCCTTAATGATCTTGTTAGGCTTGGTTAGCGTGACTGGCATGCCCTACGTGGTGCTGATGCCAATCTTTGCCGACAGAATCTTGCATCAAGGCGGACAAGAACTTGCATCTTTGATCGGATCGCATGATCTTGGGGCGGTCCGGCTTGGCATCTTGATGGGCGCAGCGGGCGTCGGGGCTTTGCTTGGAGCACTGACCTTAGCTGTCCGCACCGGCGTGAAGGGTTTAGGCACATGGGTCTCAGTGTGCTGCGCCGGCTTCGGAATCAGCCTGATTCTTTTTGCGTTTTCGAAGTCTTTCTGGCTCTCGGTGCTGCTGCTCCTACCAGTGGGATACTTCATCATGCTGCAGATGGCGTCGTCGAATACGCTCATTCAGGTCATGGTGCCCGACGCCTTGCGTGGAAGAACGATGGCTGTCTATTCCATGATGTTTATGGGCATGGCGCCGATTGGAGCTTTACTGGGCGGCGCATTGTCAGACAGGCTGGGCGCCCCTTGGACTGTAGCCATCGGCGGTTTTGCTTCAGTCCTGGGCGCGTGGTGGTTCAGCATCCAATTGCCCAAAGTGCGCGCCGAAGCTCGGAAGCTGATCATCGCGCAGGCGATGGCCGGTGGGGAGCCGGCCGAAGAGATGACCCACCCTGTGGCCGAAGATTAATTTCTTGGGAAGCTACTTGCGGATTGCGCTGCGGCCAAGAGCAACCAGGAAGATCGCGCTCTTGCCCCGGGCGTGCGGCGAAAAGAAGCTGACGACATCGTCATCGTAGAAAGTCAATCCACTGCATCCCAGTTTCTGAGCGTAAGCCGCAAGATAGAGTTTTCCGCCCAGTATTCCAGCCTCTAATTGCACGGCGCGGTAACCCCTATTCCCGTATCGCTCCAGAATCTTCTTCAGATCGGCCAGAAAGAAAACATCCACTGCCGCGTCGGCTGGTATCTGCTGCTCCAATCCAAGGTAGCCGGCCTTTTCACGGAATTCGCCGCGTTTCAGGAGTTCGAGAATCTTCTGTTCCCAGTGGTAGACGTATGCCCCTGATTCCAACCCGACCACATTGTTTACGATCAGATACAGATCATTGAGGTGACTTCCAAACGGGTCGAGGAAGTCCGCTGGAATGCCGCGTGTCGCCCGATCCAGCATCGTGGAAAGCTGCGGCAGGGTCATGGGATCGCGCGCAAATTGCCGAGTGGATCCGCGCCGAGAGATCACCTGTTCAATCGTTTCGGGCGGAATCCGCGAGTCGTCGAGTGGGAGTAAAGCCGTAGTAGTCTTCTGTGCCGGGGGCAACTCGTGAACCGGAGTCTTGCCGTGCCATGCGGTGACTTCTTTCTCTGAATCGAGCGAAGAGGCGACATGAAACTTTCGCATCGCCGGATAGTCCACTTCTTGCGCGGAGTAAGGCACGATCGGAAGCTCAAGGGGAGAAACCGAGGGCGCGGCCAGAACTGCAGCCTGCTTACGCCCAACGCTTACGATAGAGAACGCCACTTCGCGCTTTGTATCCAGTCCAAGGAGCGCGTTGACTTGCTCGTCCACAAACCCGGTGACGATGCGTGCAGGAAGACTCGTCGCGGCACACATGGCCAGAAGATTGGCGAGGATGGTGCCGTTGTCCCAACCAAAATGCCGATACGTGCGCGAGTGATATTTCCACGCATTGCGCCAATAAGTCCCAGTGCAAATAACGATCACGGGAGCTTGCGCCACCGACCGATCGGCGCCCGTTGCATCTACAACAACTTGACGAAAATCTCCCGCTCGCAGCTGGCGCAGGCCGAACTCTGCCGCTCCGAAGTGGTACACGCCGGCCGCGAGTGCCGGAGGGGCATCGGCCTTCGTGTCCTTGCCGCGCAAATCGGTACATACGACATAAAGCTCGATTTCATATAGGGCGCCGGTGCAAGCGGCCGCACGGAAGAACGTCTCGCCTTGTGGAATCTTTTTGCTGCGTGTGACCCCGGCCGAGAAGAACAAAAGCTGAGCCAGAGTTTCGAAATCAGGAGTGATATCGCCTTCGGGCGATGCGATATTCGCGATAGCCTCGAGTGCCGGTTTCCTTGTGTCGTGAAAGTCTCGCGGAAGTCGCGTGACCTCGAGCGTGGGATAGATCTTGAACAGGAGCGGTTTGTTCTCCCAATCGAGAACATGCGGATGCATGCGGATGCTGAGATAGGAATGCTTGGTGCCGCTGTGATATTGCCGCGCAGCATCCACATTCTGGTTTTCGCTCAAACAGATGCTCCTGGGCAATGGCGCTTAGCGATACGAAGAAGGTGGCAGACCGCTGATTCGGATGCCAGAGTGACCTTTGTGGCGAATGTTGAGGCCGACCAGCAAAGCCGTGATTTGTTCCACGATGCGCGCATTCTCGAGCTTGCCGCCATCGATCGCGCGTACTCCCGGGATTTTCGCTGCAAGTTCACGGGTGAGTTGAGCGGCATCGGGGTCGTCGCTGCACACAATTACGTCGCACTCGAGGGGTACATCGCCGTTAAGCAGATCAGCCGACAGATTGTGAAACGCGGCGACGACGCTCACTCCTTTGGGGACAAGTTCCGCAGCTTGCTGAGCAGCCGAACCTTGCCACACTCCCAGCGGACGGGAAGCGCGTCCTCCTACAGATGAGGCCAGAGGCACCGTCGCATCGATCAGGATACTGCCTTCCGTAATGGAAGGTTTGAGTTGCCTGAGGAGAGGCGCTTGGCCCTCGAATGGAACGGTCAACACCAGAATGTCCGCTGCGGAACAGGCAGAACTGTTCTCGAGCCCGGCCACGTTCGCGTTAGCGCCCGCCTTCCTCTGAATCGCTTGCGCCGTTTGCTGCGCTCGCTCTTCGTTGCGAGAGCCAATGATGATGTTTTCTCCCGCACGCGCCCAGCGCAACGCCAGCCCGGTACCCGCCGGGCCGGTGCCGCCGATAATCGCAATCGGACGCACCGGAGTTGCAGGGTTCGTACTCACGCGAACTCGGCCTCGAGTGCATGCTCGGCCGTGTATTCATCCAGTGGCACTTTTATGTTGATGCGCGAGTAGGTGGTATTGCGTTCTGCCGGAATACGTCCCATTTCGAGGATCAGGTTCTGGAAATCTTCCGGGCTAGTGTACTGGCCAGCGGTCGCCCCAGCCTCCCGAGAGATGTTCTCTTCCATCAGAGTGCCGCCATAGTCGTTTGCGCCGGCGTGGAGGCAGAGTTGCGATAGCTGACGGTTCAGCTTCACCCACGAGACTTGTATGTTGTTAATCGAGCCGGCTAACAGTACGCGAGACAAGGCATGAACCTTGAGATGTTCTGCCAGAGTTGGACCTGTCCGGGAGAGTCCTTGCTGGAAAAGCAGAGTGTTCTGGTGCACGAACCCCAGGGGCACGAATTCGGTAAAGCCGCCGGTTTCCGACTGAATGTCGCGCAGGAGTCGCATCTGCCGAACCCAATGTCCGGAAGTCTCGGCGTGCCCGTACATCATGGTTGAAGTCGTTCCGATACCGCAGCGGTGCGCCGTGCGGATCACATCGATCCATTGCGCCGTCGTCAGCTTGTTCGCAGAGAGAATGTGTCGAATCTCGTCGTCGAGGATTTCGGCCGCTGTTCCCGGCATTGTTCCCAGCCCGTTATCACGTAGCATCGATAAGTAGTCGGCGAGTGGCATGCCTGTGAGTTCTACGCCATAGACGATTTCCATCGGTGAGAAGGCGTGCGTGTGTATCTGGGGCACGGCCTTCTTCACGGCACGCAGAATGTCTCGATAATAGAACTGGGGAAGATTGCGAGGAAGTCCGCCTTGTACGCAGACTTCGGTGGCGCCGAGTTGCCAAGCTTCGACCGCCTTGCGCGCCATGTCGTCAAGAGAATGAAAGTATGAGTCCGCCTCCCGTGGCCCTCTGCTGAAGGCACAGAATTTGCATCCCACAAAGCAGATGTTTGTGAAATTGATATTGCGGTTGACGACGTATGTAACGATGTTGCCCGCGAGTTCCGCGCGAAGAATATTCGCTGCTACCAGGAGACCGAGCAAGTCATCGCCTTCCGCATTCGCCAATGCATAAGATTCTTCCAGCGACAACTTTCCGCCGTTCTGAGTTTCGAGGACCCGGTCAAGGGATGATCGAAGCGCGGGAGTCATTCGGCGGGAAGTCTCCTCCCATTCGAGCGAACGGAAGGATTCGAGTTCAGACCGGCTTAATTCGCGGAGCATGCGTTCCTCCGTAAAACCTTGCGTCTCTCTTGCAGACTATTGGTTGCTAGCTATGGCCAGATGTTGCCACGAACGCTCCTACAGTGTAGCGGAAGTCTCAGCGGAATAGATCATTCGCAGGCGGTCGCAGGAGGCTGCCAACGCCTCCCGATCCCGCTTCGTAAGCGAATCCACGGACAATGCAGGCAGGCGCGCGATTCAGCTTGCCGCAAACGAGTCCCGCAGCAGATGCGAGTTCGTCAGCGACGGCCTCAACGCTGGCTTTCAGCTTGTACCCGTGCGGATCACTCCGTCCGCGATCGTCGCGAAGGGGCTTCATCCCCGCGATGCCGATAGCGAATTCGGTGAGGCCTTCGCGCCACGGGCGCCCAAAACTATCCGTGATGATCACTGGGATTGAGATGCCTGTTCTCTTCTTAAGTGTCCGCCGCAGATTCGCCGCTGACCGGTCTGGATCTTCAGGTAACAACAGAGCCGTCTTGCCTCCATCAACGTTAGATACGTCGATGCCGCTATTCGCGCATAAAAACCCGTGAGCCGTCTCGGTGATCAGGACACCGTTCTTGCGACGAATCACTGACCGGCTCTCGCGCAGAGCTAATTCAATTACGCGCGCGTCCAGATCGTACTGTTGCGCCCACGCAATTGATTCAGACGAAGGTTGGATCGTACCGAGATCGACCAGACGCCCTTCTGCCTTGGAAACGATTTTGTGTTTCACCACCAGGATGTCGCCTGGCTGAAGCCGCTGCCGGTTTCTACGCAAGGATTCGAGCAGCTCATTTGCGATCGAAGCTCCCGCTGCAATTTCACCGGCCACTCCAATTGGGATGAGCCGAACCTCTGTGAGCTTTTTCGTTTTTGTGCTGGCTGGCGTGCGGCTGCTCCTGGTCATACCGTGTCCGCTTGCGCTGCGAGAAGGTGTTCCGGCAAATTCCAACTTCTTGCCAGCCGCTGCGCTCGCGTTTCTCCGGGAAGGGAGAGCAGTTGTCGCAGATCAGGAGGATTATCTACATCCACCGCAATTCCCGGCAGATTCAATACGACGCAAGGTTTCCCGGTCGCTTGGGCTGCGGCATGATGCGGTTTGAAGCTGTCGTTGCCGAAGCGCAGCGGGAACAGATTTGCTGGGCGGCGAAGAGCGGCATTCGTTCCACGTCCATCTCCCGCAGGAACGAGTACGCTCCCTTCAGATGGCGCCTGCTTGAAAATCTCCTCGAGTTCCCAAACTTCAATCAAGGGAATGTCGGCCGGAATGACAAGTGTGCTTTCTTCTCCGCGCGCCACGCATACTTGCGTAGCCATCTCAATCGCACCGGTCTCGCCCGGATTGCTGGGGTCCGGGAGCACCTCGAATTCGTAATCTTGGGCCAGTTGTGTGGCGAAAAGATCGCTCGTGACAATCCCAACTGAAGGCCGGTTCGTCCACTGATGTAAGGTGGTCAGCACATCTGTCAGCATCGCCTGCGCCAGCTTTGTACGTGACGGCTGGTCGAGGATGCCGGCCAGACGCTGCTTCGCCGAACTGGTGTTCTTGATGGGAACCAGGATCACGGCTGCGGGTCCAGTCGTCGAAACGATGTATCCGGCGCCGAGGCCGCGCCACTCAATCCGCTCGAGAGAAAAGACAAAACTTCCCGGGCCAGCCCAGCCTTGTCTTCCGCGCTGCGCATGATAGTTTGAGTGCACTGCACCCGCAGTCCGTTCTTGCGAAGAGCGTCCGCGGTTCGTGCATCCCGCGTATCGCAGATCAATATGTCGAGGAAGTCTTCATAAGCCTGAGCGACTCCAGCGATCGAGCAGGGCAGGCCGCTCGCCTGCATTAGGATGCCTGCTGGCCCCGCCACAGGCGCGTTCCCCACGATGGGACTGATCGCCGCGATTTTCCCCCGCGCCCGCAGCAGAGCGTCGCGAATACCTGGCACCGCCAAAATCGGACCGATACTGGTGATCGGATTACTGGGAGCGACGATGACCGCGTCGGCTGCGACAATCGCATCGATCACGCCCGGAGCAGGCTCGGCGTCAGATGCGCCGGCAAACCTGACCGATTTGACCGGGTCTTGATACCAGCGCTGCACGAAGTATTCTTCGAAGCTCAGCTCGCCAGCCGGTGTGTCCACGCGCGTTTCAACACGCGAGTTACTCATTGGAAGGACTCGTGCCTTCACACCGAGTTTCTGCGAGATCACCCCTGTCGCTTCCGTGAGCGTTTTGCCCTCCGCGAGAAGGCGCGAACGCAGCAAATGCATCGCCAGGTCGCGGTCGCCGGTGTGGAACCATGTGGGTTCGCCCAGTTGTCCCATGGCCTGCAGACAAAGGAAGGTGTCACCTTTGACGCCCCATCCGCGCTCGCGGCTCAGCATGCCCGACAGCACGTATGTAATGGAGTCAATATCCGGCGAGACGTAGAGCCCCCACCACAGCAAGTCGTCTCCCGTGTTGACGATCAGGGTGATGTCTTCAGCGGGCATGGCTTGTCGTAGGCCATCCACGAACTTCGCCCCGCCGGTGCCCCCGCTAAGGACGCAGATCATGCCACCCTCATCGTTTTTGCCAGGCCGTCAGCGCCAGTAGCGGCGCACAGTTTTTCAGATAGCAGGCCAGGCTTAACTGTAAGGGCAGGAACAAACTCGGGATATACAGGCAGTCTCTGGAGCAGTTTCGATCCCTTGGCTTCAGTCCGCATACGCAGCTGCTCCACATGAGGCCAGGGCATTTCCGGATTGATAAAGTCGGGAGTCAAAGGCGAAATTCCTCCCCAGTCGTTGATGCCTGCATCCACCAACTCCTCATAGTAAGGCGCCGAGAGATTGGGAGGAGCCTGAATGTTGATGTTGGGGAGTAACAAGCGAGCTACCGCCACGGTACGGAGCATCTCGGCTTGTGAAGGTTCAGGCCACTGCGCCATGGGAATCGTCGCCTTAACGCGGAAGTTTTGCACGATCACTTCCTGAATGTGCCCATACCGCTCATGCATTTCGCGGACAGCCAGAAGCGTATCCACACGATCTCCCCGCGACTCACCAATCCCAATCAAAAGCCCGGTCGTAAACGGGATGTTCTGCTTTCCTGCCTCTTCAATCGTCTTCAACCGCTTAGCCGGAACCTTGTCGGGAGCATTGTCGTGGGCTTTTCCTGCAGCTAGAAGGTCAGCGTTCGTCGTCTCCAGCATAAGCCCCATGCTGGGAGACACTGCCGCCAAGCGCGCGACCCATTCCGCGCTGAGCAGTCCAGGATTCGGGTGGGGCAGCAGGCTCGTCTCGCGCAGCACGAACTCGCACATTGCCTCCAGATAGTGCAGCGTTGACTTGTATCCGAGGTAGCGCAGGGTTTCGCGCATCTCCGGAAAAAGCAGTTCGGGCTTATCGCCGAGGCTGAAGAGGGCCTCGGTGCAGCCCAGTTTTTCTCCCGCGCGAGCCACTTCCAGAACTTCGTCCGGGGTCATGGTGTGCGCGCCCGCCTCGCCGGGATCGCGTCTGAAGGTGCAATATCCGCAGTAGTCGCGGCAGAGATTGGTCAGCGGGATAAAGACCTTGCGCGAGAACGTAATCACGCCGGGCTTGAAGCGCTCTTTTGCCGCACGCGCTGCCGCCAGCAGTTCGGGCAGGTCAGAATCATGACAGGCGATGAGCCGGAGCGCCGCCTGACGCGAGATCGGTTCGCTTGGCCGCACTTCGGCCAGCGTTGCCATGAACATTTCCCGTCCGCCGGGTGCGATGAGCGAGGAAGCCACGTTGCATCGAATGATACAACGGCGCGGCATGGTAATGTAGGCTTCAGAAAACGATGGCCTTAAGCGCCGCAGAATTCCGTAAGGCGATGGGATGCTTCGCCACCGGGGTCACGATCATCACCGTCGACCTCGACGGTGAAGTGCATGGCATGACCGCAAATGCGTTCGCGTCGGTTTCGCTCGACCCAATGCTGGTACTCGTTTGTGTGGACCACAGCACTCGCACCCACGCGCACCTCCATGCTAAAAAGCGATTCGGTATCAATGTGCTTTGCGAAGATCAGCGCGCTATCTCGGAATATTATGCTCGCCCTGAGCGGACGCATGAGCATGCCGAAGCTGAGGCTGGCGCCCGCTTTGACCGCACCAGCCATGGAACGCCAATGCTCCACGGCGCACTGGCATATCTAGAGTGCCGCCTTCAATCATCTCAGCAGGCCGGAGATCATGCGATTTTCATTGCCGAGGTCGAGGATGTCGTGGTGAGAGAAGGCGATCCATTACTGTTTTTCCGAGGCAAGTACCGGCAGGTGGGAGAAGATATAGACGAGTAGACGATGCCACTTTTGGGGTCCTCAAACATCCAATCACTACAGATAAGTGAAAGTAGGTCCAATTATGGAGAAGACAGCCGAAAAGGTCGTCAAATCGGAAGCCGAGTGGAAACAGCAACTTACCGATGAGCAGTATCATGTCGCCCGCGAGGCTGGCACGGAGCGCGCTTTTACCGGGAAATACTGGAACAATCACGAAACCGGGATGTATCACTGCGTGTGCTGCAATGCTCCGCTCTTCAGTTCGAAAACGAAGTTCGACTCCGGCACAGGATGGCCGAGTTTTTTTGAACCTGTCGAAAACGGTGGCGTCGTTGAGCACCGCGACAGCAGCTATGGCATGGTGCGAACCGAAGCCCGCTGTGCTAGGTGCGACGCGCATCTGGGCCACGTGTTTGAGGACGGTCCAGCTCCTACCGGCCTGCGCTATTGCATGAATTCGGCATCGCTGGATTTCAAACCGGCGGAGAAGAAATAAAACTGTAGGCTATTGCTGAGTCTTTGTTCGCAAATTGCCAAAAAAGCGCTCATAGAGCCGCAGCCCGAAAAACAGGGCCAGCGTGAGGCCAAAGACGGTTACGACGAACATCCCTGCTCCGGTGAGTATGTCCAGGTGTTGAGGAACAAGAACTCCGTCAGAAAACCGCAGGGGCTTCCTGGGTACGACGTAAACCAGGTGCTTGGAGTAGGCCTGTCTCCCATAGACCAGCCAGACGAGCAGAACTCTCTGAATCGGGAAGCTGACGAAGGTTACCACGGCCATCAAGGAGACAGCCCAGATCAGCTGGAATAGCTTGTTTTCGAATGTCCTTGAGGCAAGGTCCTGAGTTGGCTGACTCTTCGTCTGTCCGGCTATAGCGTCCACGTATCACCCCAAGAAGATAAAGGGCACGCCCTAGCGTGCCCCTTTTCGTTCTACTCGACAAACTCTGATTATGCGTTGCCAGCGGTCGCGGCCATAGCCTTGGGCGCTTCCTGTTTCGCTTGGTTCTGCTGCTGGTTCTGCTTGCCTTCGCTGCGGACCTGGATTCCACCTTTCAGAGCGGCGCCATCTTCCACACTGATGCGTACAGTAGAAATGTCTCCAGAAACCGAGCCTTCGGCGCGGACATCGACCCGGTCGCTGCATTCGATGTTGCCATTCACCTTGCCCATGATCACCACTTCACGAGCTTGGATGCTGGCATCCACTTTGCCATTGCGGCCAATGGTGACCCGGCTCTCTGGCATTATGATCTTGCCTTCAATGCGGCCATCGATATAAAGCGCTTCGGAGCCGCTGATTTCGCCCTTGATGACCAGAGTGCGGCCAATGGTCGCCTGGTCGATGGGAGCGGTAACGGTCTTGACGGGGTTGAACGTGTTGGGGTTTGAAGCCGGCGATCCGGACTTCAGGAATGAGTTATCCGACGACTGAAGCATGCGACCTTCCTTGGTTCCCGCCCGGCGCCCTGCTCGCGCCTGACACCATTCCAGCGGTTGGTCTTGAATTTGTGGCCTGCGGCGGTGCGTGGCCACTTGGCCAACCTGACTATCGCACAGAGGTAAGAGCGGGTGAGAGATTACGGAAGGTGATGTACGAGCGCGGAGGGCTTGTAACCGTACTGAAATTGAATGGAATTGTCATCCTGAGCGAAGCGAAGGACCTGTGCAACTTCCTACCATGAGCACGAGCTATTCAGCATTCTCGAGCTCCCGAGCGAGCTCTTCCCATTCTCCAACTAGCGCAGCATGAGATGCCTTACTGGAATCCAGTTCCTGCGACTGCCGCTGACTTTCTTCCGCGCTGACGAAGTTCTGCAGCGCCGTCTCGAGACGGGCGATCTCGTCCTCAGCCCGGCTGATCGCGGCTTCCAGTTCACCAACTCGATCTTGCATCTGCTTGCGCTTGATGGGATTCAACCGCTTCTTTGGTGCCTCGACTACAGCCGCCTGATGATTGCTACCGTCGCCATTCTGCGGATGAAGACTGGGTTTACTTTTCTCCGCTTCACCTACCAGTCCCATACCCGGAACATCATCCAGCGTTGGCGCGACATGCTGCCCACCCTGCTTCCGCCAGAGATAGTCTTCATAGTTCCCCGGAAAGATCTCGACCTTTCCATCGCCGACCTCAAAAACTCGAGTCGCCAGTTTGTCGATGAAATAGCGGTCGTGCGACACGAACACCACGGTGCCGGTGTATTCCATCAAAGCATTCAGCAGAACGTCTTTCGCGCGCAGATCCAGGTGATTCGTAGGTTCGTCCAGCAGCAGGAAATTTGCCGGATGCAGCAGCAGACGCAATAGCGCGTAACGTCCCCGCTCACCCCCCGAGAGAACGCCGATTTTCTTGAAAACGTCCTCATCGGAGAATAGGAAGCAACCAAGTAGGCTGCGTAGTTCCGTTTCGCCGGATGCGGGCGAGGCGTCTCCAAGGTCGTCGATGATGCGGGCGTCTTGATCGAGTTCCTTATACTGATCCTGCGCGAAATAATCGGACTCTACGTTATGCCCCAGCCGGAATTCGCCATTCGTCACCGGCTCCGTCCCGGCAAGCAATTTGATCAGGGTCGATTTACCCGCGCCATTCACGCCGACCAGCGCAATGCGATCCCCGCGATCGATCATGAAGCTGACGTCACGGAAAACTTCCTTGCGCGTCCCATTCTTCGGGTACGCCTTTGCCACCCCCTCAAACTCGGCCACGATCCGTCCGCTGGCCTTAGGCTGGGGAAAGGAAAAGTGGATCGTCTTCTCCTCCA
>Ga0209168_10000831_pt1 | contig 27160 bp, 20 predicted proteins | sample Coa_R1_FD_187156 | JGI IMG/M metagenome (GOLD analysis project Ga0209168, IMG submission 187156) | Surface soil microbial communities from Centralia Pennsylvania, which are recovering from an underground coalmine fire - Coalmine... | ecosystem: Environmental > Terrestrial > Soil > Unclassified ...
GCGCTGCACCGCCGGGCCGGAGAGCACGGCGTGCGTGCAGCCGGCATACACCTTGGTGGCGCCTTCCTTCAACAGGGCTTCGGCGGTCTTCACCAGCGTGCCAGCGGTATCGATAATATCGTCGATGATCAGGGTGGCGCGCCCGCGGACGTCACCGATCAGGTGCATCACTTCGCTGACGTCGATGTCCACACGGCGCTTGTCCACGATGGCCAGCGGAGAATTCAGCTTTTTGCCGAAGGCGCGCGCGCGTTCCACGCCGCCCGCATCGGGCGAAACCACCGTCAGGTTGCCGATCTTTTTCTGCAGAAAATATTCGACCAGCACCGGCGACGCGTACAAGTGATCGACCGGCACGTTGAAATAGCCCTGAATCTGCGGCGCGTGCAGATCGAGCGTCAGCGCCCGATTGGCTCCGGCAGTTTCCATCAGGTCGGCCACCAGCTTCGCGGAGATCGGCACGCGCGGCTTGTCCTTGCGATCCTGGCGCGCGTAGCAGTAGTACGGCACGACCGCCGTGATTCTCCAGGCCGACGCGCGCTTGAACGCGTCGATCATCATCAGCAATTCCATCAAGTGAAAATCCGCGGGATTCGAGCACGGCTGCACGACGAAGACGTCCGCGCCGCGCACATTTTCCAGAATCTGAAAATAGACTTCGCCGTCGCTGAATTTGCCGAGCTTGGCTTCGCCCAGCTTCACGCCCAGGTGACGGCAGATGTCCGCCGCCAGGCGGGGGTTCGCGCTTCCACAGAAAATCTTGAATTTGTCGTCGATCAAGTTGACGATCCCGTTTTCAAGAATTCAGAAGTCCTGGCCCACACTTGAATCGAAGAGAGATTCTTCGCTTCGCTCAGAATGACAGAGCGAAATACTTTTTTCGCAAACTCTCTTATGGAACGCGAGGAGTGCTCGAAGCTTCAGACTGAATCCGGCCCGCCCATTTTGCGGCGGTACTCTGCCCTGGTAAGAGTTGAGCAGAGAAAGGCCTGATCTTTCGGAAACGCTCGGGCAGCCCGGCGCGCCTTCGCTGGGTGTTGATAGAGTCCAAACACCGCCGAACCGCTTCCAGCCAGCGAGGCCTCTGCGGCTCCTTGCTCGAGCAATTCCCGCTTGATCGCAGCCAGACGGGGATATCGGGGAAAAACAGCAGCCTCAAAATCGTTTGAGAGGGCGCCCCCCTGAGGGCTCCAGCATAGAGCACAGAACCGCACTAGTTTAGAGGGCCCGCCAGTGTTTGTCAATTGCCGCGGCAAAGCTTCCGAGAGCCACGCGTACGCATCCTTCGTGGGCACCGTAATCTCGTGAGGCGAGACCACCAGCACGTAGCGGCGCTGCGCATCCGGCAGCGGATAAATTTCGTCGCCGCGGCCGATGCCGAGCGCGCGGCCCCCGTGCAGAAAAAACGGAACGTCCGCGCCCAGGCCGGAAGCGATCTCCAGGAGGCGCGCAGCGGCGACTCGTCTTTTGGTGAGGCGCAGGAGAGCGATCAGCGCGGCGGCGGCGTCACTCGATCCGCCTCCAAGTCCGCGGCCGACGGGAATTCGCTTGGTGAGCACCGCGCGCACGCCGTGGCGAATTTCAAGTTCATCCGACAGTTGACGGAGCGCGCGGTACACGAGGTTGTCCTGCCCCGGCTCGCCCGCCAGTTGGTCGTTTCCCGTAATACGCAAATCGATGCCGGGCTCGCGCCGGGCCTCGAGCGCCAGCGTGTCATGCAGCGAGAGGGCCTGGAAAATCGTTCGCAGCTCGTGGTAGCCGTCGGGACGGCGTTCGAGAACGTCCAGGCGCAGGTTCACCTTGGCAAACGCGGGCACGCGAACGGATTTCATAGGGGGGATATGCTACTACGGCTTGGCTTCGGGCGCTGTTTTCTGCTGTGCAAGACGCCGCTTCAGCGCGGTCATCTTCTGCTCGACTTCCGCCATTTTAGCCGGCTCGAAATCGGCGGGCAGGGAGCGGTGCCATTCGTCGAGCGACTTCTGCCATTGCGCTTCGGCCAGCGCGTCTTTGCCCATCTTGGCGTAGACGTCGCCGAGGTGGCTCAAGATGGTCGGATCGTGGCTTTCACGCGCGACGGCCTGGCGCAGCAGGTTTTCCGCCTCATCCAGCTTGTTCTGCTTGTAGTACGCCCAGCCGAGGCTGTCCTGGAAGGCGGCGTTGTTGGGGTCGTCGGCCAGCGCCCGCTTGATGAGTTCGGTCGCTTCCTCCAGGCGAACTCCGCGGTCGGCCAGCATGTAGCCGTAGTAGTTGAGCGTGGAGGCATTGCGCGGATCCAAGTCCAGGACTTTTCGGAATTCCGCTTCGGCCTGATCGAATTTTTTCTGGCGTTCAAAGATCGCGCCCAGCAGGAAACCGGTCATTTCCCGTCCCGCGGAATCGGTTTGAATTTTCTCCGCGGCGTGAATGGCTTGTTCGGCTTCCGGCCAGCGCTTGCTCTCTTCGTAGACCTGGGCGACATCCAGTTGAATCTCGAAGTCGGAGGAGGTGCCGTCGAGCAGCGCGTGAAGCTGCGAAACCGACTGGTCGGCCTGGGCGTTTTCGCCGAGCAGCAGGGCCTGCGCGGTGAGGATGGCGCGGTCCTTGGGATAGGCGACGGCGGCCTTGTGGGCGGCGTCGAGCGCCTTGGGCATGTCGCGCGCGTCGCGGTAAGTGTCGATGATCATGACGCGGGCGCGGCGATCTTCCTCGGCGCCGAGGCGCAGCATTTCTTCAAAGGTGTTGACGGCGGCCGTGTAGTTGCTTGTCTGGCGATACAACTGGCCGAGCTGCTGATAGAGGATGGCCAGGGTGCGGCGGCGCGACGGCGTGAATTCGGATTCGGTCTTGACCGCGGCGACGGCGTCGGAGAGCACGCGAATGGAATCGTCCAGGCGGCCCTCGTCCTCGTAGATCGCGGCCTGGTAATAGGTCACTTCCAGGCTGTTGGGAGCGCGCTGCTTGGCGAGCAAAACGTTTTGCTCGGCTTTATCGAGCTGCTTCAACTGGCGGAAAATTTCCGCCATGCGCAAATAATTGTCAGGATCGTCGCCATCCATCTGCGAGAGGCGCTGGTATTGCTCGAGCGCTTCGGGATATTTTTCTTCGGTGAGCAGCGTCTGCGCCAGTTCCTTGCGGTGATTCAGGTCGTCGGGCTGCGCGTCGGCGGCCTTGCGGTAGGCTTGCTCGGCGTTGGGCAGGTCGTGAATCTGATTGTAGGCGTCGCCCAGCAACTCATATAGCTTGGGCGTCGGCGCGCGCTTCAGGGCGCTTTGCAGGGAGTCCACCGCTTCCTGCGATTTCCCCTCATCCAATAATAGTTGTGAGAATTGCTCGACACCGTTCTCATTGGCCGGTTCGCGCGAAAGCAGCGCCCGCAGCACGTCTTCGGCCTTGGCCGGATCGTTCTGCAGGCGGTAAATCCGGGCAAGCCACAGCGCGGCGTCACTGTCCGTCGGGTCCAGCCGGAGGATTTCGCGGTATTGCTCGGCGGCATGCGCGAGAGTGTCCTTTTGCCCGGAGGTGTTGCTCAAGTCGCCGAGCGTTCGCACATAAATTCGTGCCAGCAGGCGGCGCGCGGGAAGATTGTCCGGGTCGCGCGACAAAATGGAATTCGCTTCGGTGACCGCGTCGCGGATTCTTTGCGACTGGTAATAGATTTCGGCCAACTCGTCGCCGATCTGCTGGCTGTTGGGATCGAGCGTGAAGGCCTTCTTCAGGTAGTCGATGGCTTTGTTGGCATCTTCCGAATGGCTGGAGATCTGATATTCCTGGGAGTAGTAGTGGCCCATCACGAAATCGTTGTAAGCCTCGGCGCGGGTGGCGACGTCATCCTGTGAAGCGGAGGCCACAGGAGAGGATTGCGCTTTCGGAGTGCTTTTGGCCTGCCGCGCCGCGGCGGAAGCGCCGCCGGGCAGCAAGAGAAGCGATAGTACGGCGAGATGTCGGCCCGTTTTCATTGGTTCACCAGAACTTCACCCCAGAAGAGGATTATCCGCCTCAGCGGGCCTTCCGTCAAAACGCATCGTCGCTTTGGTTACCTCTGTGTAACAACGGCAAGAGTGGCGCGGTGGATCAGGTCATAGCGGAATCGTCGAGCCGGCACTTTTACGTTGTCATTCTGAGCGAAGCGAAGAATCTCTCTTCGATTTAAGTTTACGAGAAACAAAAAACCCGGAGAGATTCTTCGCTTCGCTCAGAATGACAACGAGCTGAGTTTGTTTCGCAGCCGGCGAAGCCGCGCCTCGGATCAGTGCCGGAAATGGCGGACTCCGCAGAACACCATGGCGATGTTCAGCGCGTCGGCTGCGGCGATCACATCCGCGTCACGAACGGAGCCGCCCGGCTGAATCACGGCGGTGGCGCCGGCTTTTCCCGCTTCCTCCACTCCGTCCGGAAATGGAAAAAAGGCGTCGGAAGCAACGACGCTTCCCGCCAGCGGCAATTGCGCCTTCATCACCGCGATCTTCACCGAATCGACGCGGCTCATTTGCCCCGCGCCGATGCCCACGGTCTGCCCCGCCCGAGCGAAAACGATGGCGTTGGACTTCACGTGCTTGCACACTTTCCAGCCGAAGAGCAGGCCTTCGATTTCCTCGCGCGTGGGCGCGCGGCGCGTGACCACCTTCAGATCGCCTTCCGCCAGTTCGTGGCGATCCTGCTCCTGCACCAGGAGGCCGCCGGAAACGCGCTTCACTTCGAGATCGATTGCGCCCGCGGCGTTTTGCCGGTTGGGCAGGTGCAACAGCCGCAGATTTTTCTTGGATGCCAATTTTTCCAGCGCTGCGGGCTCATAATCGGAAGCGACGATGCACTCCACAAATATTTTGGCCACTTCGTCCGCGGTGGCCGCATCCACCGGGCGATTGAAGGCCATCACGCCGCCATAGGCGGAAACCGGATCGCAGGCCAGCGCTTTCACGTAGGCTTCTACCAGGGTCGGCTGCTCGGCCGTGCCGCAGGGATTGTTGTGCTTGACGATGACGGCTGCAGGGCGGCGGAACTCCATTGCGAGTTCGAGGGCCGCTTCGAGGTCGACCAGATTGTTGTAGGAAAGTTCCTTGCCCTGCAGTTGGCGCGCCGCGGCGAGGCCCGCCGCCGAAGAGCCCGCGGGAACGTACAGCGCCGCGCGCTGGTGCGGATTTTCTCCGTAGCGCAGTTCCTGGCGGCGCGCGAACGCGAAATGCAGCCGCTCCGGCAACAGCGGGCGTGAGCTGAGTTCGATTGCGCCGCTGGCCGCCGATAGACGCTCGAGCTCCGTGGCAATTTTTCCATCGTAGCGGGCGGTGAGCGCGAACGCCTTGCGCGCCAGTTCGAGCCGGGTCGCGAGGCTCACCTCTGCGCTCGCGGTAATTTCCGCGGCGACGGCGGCGTAGTCGGCTGGGTCGGTCACCACCGCTACGCTCTCAAAATTCTTGGCCGCCGAGCGGACCATAGTCGGCCCGCCAATGTCGATGTTCTCGATTAATTCTTCCGGCGTGAGATCGGGCTTCGCCGCGGTGGCTTCAAAGGGATAGAGATTCACGACCACCAGATCGATCGGCGCGATTTTGTGCTCGGCGGTCTGCGCACGGTCGCCGGCTTCTCCGCGCCGGAACAAAATGCCGCCGTGCACTTTGGGATGCAACGTTTTCACGCGGCCGCCGAGCATTTCCGGCCAGCCGGTGAGTTCGGAGACATCGCGCACGGTGATGCCGGCTTCGCGCAACAGTTTGGCGGTGCCGCCGGTGGAAACAATTTCGATGCCGCGCGCAGAGAGTTGCCGCACAAATTCCGTCAGGCCAGCCTTGTCGTAGACACTCACCAGAGCGCGCTGCACGGGCACAGAATCCTCCAAAAGGTGAAAGGAAAACGCCTATTGTATGCGCGCGGCGGAAAATCGAAAAGCGGGAACTGTGGCGCGGGCTTCAGCCTGCGCGATTTCGAGCAACGCGAGGGATCCGCTTTTCCGCAAATCGCAGAAAAAAGCAGATTCCTCCGGCAAACCCCGCCGCTCGGAATGACAGTTCCGGGTTTTTCGGCAGCCCGTGAAGCCTGCGCCACTGGAACCTTGCTTGTCTGGGTGATGTACGACATCATTCCTTCCCTCATGACTCCGGTCGAGAGCGCGGCGGATTTGCACGCCCCCACAAAGAGCACGAAAACGTGGATCACCGTGACCACGCTGCTGCTCGGCGTGATTGCCTACCAGTTGAATGCCTCAATGGTCGCTCCCGCCGTGCCGGAGATTGCGCGCAAGCTCGGGACGACGCCGGACCGCGTCGCCATTTCGCAAACCATGTTTTTTTTGCTCGGGGGAATTACCGGCGTGGTGCTGGCGCGGTATAGCGATCATGCGGGCCGGCGGAAAGTGCTGATTTACTCGCTGGTGGCGATGTCCGTGGGAACGGTGATGGCCATGCTGGCGCCGAACGTGATGGTGCTCATTTTGGGCCGTCTGTTGCAGGGCGCCTGTGGAGCGACGTTTCAGATTACTTATTTGATTTTGCGCGAAATTCTGACTCCCAAACAATTTGGCCCGGCGCTCGGACTGGTGACCGCGATCAGCTGCGGCGTGGGCGGCGTGGATCAGTTTGTCGGCGGCGTGATGTCCGACCGCTGGGGTTTTCGCTCGATTTTTCTGGTCATCCTGATCATCGGCGTTGCCGCCATCGCGATGTCGATGGCCTACGTTCCGGAATCCATCGCCGCTTCTCCCGGTCATATGGACTGGGCCGGAGCGGCGGCGCTTTCCGCGGCTCTCGTTTGCATCAACGTCGGCGTTGCGTTCGGCGGCACGCGCGGGTGGGCCGATCCGGCCACCGTCGCGCTGCTGGCGGCGACACTGGGATTTTTTGTGGCGTTCTGGTTTGTTGAAAAACATCGCGCCAATCCGCTGATCCGCACGGCGCATTTGAAATCGCGCCAGGTTTGGCCGATCGTGGCGACGACGCTGGCGACCCTGACGGGAATTTTTGCGGCCATCAATTTCACGGTGGTCGTATTCAGCCAGGATCCGCGCGTTGGTTATGGCCTTTCGGCCACTGCGTCTTCGCTGATGTTTCTTACGCCGGCGGCGGCCATCGGATTTTTGGCGGCGCCCGTCACCGGGTGGCTTGCGCCGCGCGTGGGGTGGCGCGTATTGATGTGGAGCGGACTATCGCTGAGCGCCGCCGCGCTGATTGTGTCGACGCTGCTGCTCGATCGTCGTTGGGTGGTTTTTGCGGCGTTCTGCCTGCTGGGAATTTTCTACAATGGGCTGACGCTCACCACAATCAACGGGCTTGGCGTGATTCTTACTCCCAAAGAAGCGCCCGGATCTCTACCCGGATTGAATGGAGCTTGTTTCGGAATTGGCGCAGGGCTGGGCATCGCGCTGGTGGCTCCGGTGGCCGCGGCCGGAAAGCTTTCCGACTTTCGGGCGGCGATGTGGATTTCGGTGGGCGTGACGCTGGTGGCGCTGTTCGCTTCGTGTTGGGTGAAGGCATCGGAGGAGCATGCAGGCGAAAAAATCTAGAGGCCAGCGTAGGACAGGCTTCAGCCTGTCTGGTTTAGATTTACGCATGACGATAATCAAAACCAGAGAGGCTGAAGCCTGTCCTACTTGGCGGGCGCTACAAATCGTAATGAAGGAGCGGAACTCATGAGCGACGTCGGGAAGCACGGACTGGTGGACAAGAACAGCGTGGGCGTCGGCGTGCGCCAATTTCATATCAAGGTCGCTCCGGGAGAAGTTTCCACCGTGGCGCTGCTGCCCGGCGACCCGTTCCGCGTTCCGCTGATTGCGGAATTTCTCACGGACGTCGCCGACGTTGCCCACAATCGCGAGCACCGCACCATGACCGGCCTGTACAAGGGGAAAAAAATCACCGCGACTTCGACGGGAATGGGCTGCCCGTCAACGGCCATCGCGGTGGAGGAACTGGCGCGGGTCGGCGTGCGCTCCTTCATCCGTGTGGGGAGTTCCGCTGCCGTGCAGCCGCAGGTCAAGCCCGGCGACTTGCTGGTCAGCGAAGGCTCGCTGCGCAATGACGGCACCACGGCGGCGTATGCGATCGCTGGCTATCCCGCCGTGCCCGATTTGCGAATCACCATCGAACTGGATCGCGTGGCGCGGGAGATTGCCGCGCGCGCGGGGAAATTTGCCGTGCACACCGGGATCTCCGTTTCCGACGACGCGTTCTATGCGGAAACGCCGGCATGGATCAGCCAGCTGAACGCGCTGGGAATTTTGAACATTGAAATGGAGGCCTCGGCGCTGTACGTGGTGGCGCGATTGCGCGGCCTGCGCGCCGGAATGATTTGCTCGTGTTCGAGCAATCTGGTGGGCGGCGCCAGCCTTTACGACGATGTGCATGACGCGCTGAAGGCCGGCTGGATGCACAGCATCGAAGCGGCGCTGGAGACTGCGGTGAATCTGGACTTGTAATCGGTGGCCCACAGAATGCGCAGTAGCAAAACTATGTGTCATTCTGAGCGAAGCGAAGAATCTTTCCGTGGTTTTTCTCCGTGCCTAAATCGAAGAGAGATTCTTCGCTTCGCTCAGAATGACAGCGTTTGTTTTTTATGAAACTGAATCTTCATTCGCATCTCGAAGGTCGATTGCGGCCGGCCACGGCTGCCGCTCTTGCGGCTGAGGCCGGCGTTCCCGCGCCAGAAGGCGGATGGGAACACGCACTGCAACTCGATGGTCCTGCGAATCTCACGGCGTACCTCGTCAAGGTCGCCGCCACGTACCCGTTTTTTCGTTCTCCGGCGCACGTCGCACGCATTGCGTGCGAAGCGGTGGAAGATGCAGCCGCAGACGGCACGGATTATCTGGAACTGCGCTTCGGACCCGCGACCCACGTGCACATGGGCTTCAACATGGACGACGTGATGTCCGCGGTTTGCGACGGAATCGCCGAGGGAACGCGCCGGACGGGGATTTCTGCCGGAGTGGTGATCGCGGCGCTGCGGCACCACGACGAGGAAACAAACATCGGAGTGGCGCGCGCCGCAACCCGCTTTGCGAGCAGAGGGATTGCCGGCTTCGATCTGGCCGGCGATGAATCAAAGTTCCACGACCTTGCTCAGTACGAGAAGCCGTTCGCGATTGCCCGGGCGGCCGGCCTTGGACTGACCTGCCACGCCGCGGAAGCGCAGCCGGGCGTCGCGGCGCGTGAAGCGGTCGAGCGGTTCGGCGTCAGCCGCATCGGGCACGGAGCGCATCTCGCCGAGGATTCTGACTCATTGCGATGGGTTCGCGACCACGGTGTAGCGGTCGAGTGCTGCCCGACTTCCAACTGGTACACCGGAGCAATCGCTCGCCGCGCCGATCATCCGGCCAGATATTTTCGCGAGCAGGAATTGAAAATCGTGCTGGGTGATGACAACCCAGTCCAGACGAAGTCGCTGCTTTCCAACGAACGGCGCGTGCTGGCCGAAGAATTAGGATTCAGCGAAAAAGATTTGTTCGCGCTGGACCGCACCAGCGTGGAAGTCGCGTTCCTTGAGGACGCGGTTCGCCAGAAATTCCTGTCTCGGCTGAGCGAAGAGTCGCCGGCCAAGGCGTAAGATTCTCGCCGCCATTCTCGCCCATTCCAATCGCCTGCGCCTCCCGTTACACTCATCGTCCGTCCCCTGGAGGGCCTGATGTCACTTGCGGATATCCTGCTCGGCAAACCTCTGGCCACTTCCGATGAGCGCGCCGAGCAGATCGGGCCCGTCGCTGGAATCCCGATTTTCGGCCTGGATGCGCTGAGTTCGGCGGCGTACGGGCCCGAGGCGGCCCTGACGCTGCTCATCCCGCTGGGCGCGGCCGGGGTCGCGTACATTGTGCCGGTGAGCGCCAGTATTATTGTGCTGCTGGCGATTGTCTATTTTTCCTACCGGCAAACCATCGCGGCATATCCGGGCGGCGGCGGGTCCTTCACGGTGGCGTCGGAAAATCTGGGGACGTATCCAGGATTACTGGCTGCAGCGGCGCTGATGATTGACTACGTTCTGACCGCGGCGGTGGGAATTTCCGCGGGAGTGGGCGCGCTGGTATCGGCGGTGCCGAGCCTTCAGCCGCACACGCTGCCGCTGTGCCTGGGCATTCTGGCGGTGGTCACCCTGGTGAACCTGCGCGGAGTCCGGGAGGCCGGGATATTTTTCATGATCCCGACGTACGCATTTCTCGGCTCGCTGCTCATCGCCATTGCAATCGGCTTGACGAAATCTGTCTTAGCGGCAGGGCATCCGGTTCCGGTGTCCGCGCCACCGGTGATCGTCGCGGCTCCGGCGACGGTAGCGGTGAGCGCGTGGCTGCTGCTGCAGGTTTTCTCCAACGGTTGCACGGCCATGACCGGCGTCGAAGCGGTAAGCAACGGCGTGCGCGCGTTCCGCGAACCGACCGTCCCGAATGCACAGCGAACACTGACCGTCGTCATCGGTTTGCTGGCAATTCTTCTGGGGGGCATCGCGTATCTGGTGCGCGCGTTCGGCATCCAGGCCACCGATCCTGGCGCGCCCGGCTATCAAAGCGTGATTTCGCTGCTGGTGGCGGCCATCGCCGGGCGCGGAATTTTTTACTACTTCACGATCGGCTCCGTGCTGCTGATTCTCTCCCTATCGGCGAATACCGCGTTCGCCGATTTCCCGCGGCTGTGCAAGGCGGTCGCGCACGAGGGATTCCTTCCGCACTCGTTCGGCTATCGCGGGCGGCGTCTGGTTTATTCCGAGGGAATTTACGTTCTGGCGATCCTGTCCGGAACCTTGCTGACGATTTTCGGCGGGGTCACTGACCGGCTGATTCCCCTCTACGCGATTGGGGCGTTCCTGGCATTCACGCTTTCACAGGCGGGGATGGTGGGACACTGGATGCGCAACCGGGGCCGCGGCGCGTCACGCAACATGCTGATCAACGGGCTGGGGGCGCTGGCGACGGGCGCGACGCTGCTGGTGGTGCTGGTGGCGAAGTTTACTTCCGGCGCGTGGATCAGCGTGCTGCTGATTGCCGGGATGATGTCCACGATGCTGTGGGTGCGGCGGCATTACTCGGCCGTCGCGGCGGAAACTCAGCTGTCCACTCCGCTGCAAATCAAATATCTGGGGCCGCCGATCGTGATTGTGCCGATTGAATCGTGGTCGCTGATTTCCCAGCGGGCCATGGAGTTCGCCCTGACGCTTTCGCGGGACATTCATGCGGTTCACGTGGGGACAGAAGAAGAAACCAACGCGCTGCAGGAAAATTGGAGTCGTCTGGTCGCGGAGCCGTGCGCACAGGCGGGCGGGGCGCGGCCCACGCTGGTCACTCTGGAGTCGCCCTACCGGCTGATCATCAAGCCGATTGTGGACTACGTGATGAATATGGAAGCAGATCATCCCGGTCGGCAGATCGCGGTGATCGTCCCGGAACTGGTGGAGCGGCACTGGTACCACTACCCGCTGCACAACCAGCGCGCGGAGCTGCTAAAGGCAATGTTGCTGGTCAGGGGCAGCCGCCACATCGTCCTGATTAACGTGCCGTGGTACATCAAGGCGTGAGCAACAATCTTTGTGGTACACCGACTCTTTACCCTGAGGCCTCTCAAATGTCAGTTTCCAGTGAATTTGGGTCTATCGATCCAGCCACGCTCGAAGCGTCAGATATATTTCCGGAAGGCTGCCGTAGCGCTGCTGTATCTTAAGGCTCCCACCAACAGCGCTGACCAACACCATGGACGACGGCCCGGACCTACCGGCGACGAAGTCCACAATCTCAACGCCTGTAACGTCCTTTTTGAAGATCACTTTTCTTCTAAAAAGACCACGCAATTCAATTCGATCCTCGAACAGTCGAGAAGCCCCGAGAAGCTGTGGGTTGATGCTCATAAAATATAGTGCGATTAGAATCTCGAATAGACAAAATAGAAGAACGCCCGAATTTTGCTGGCCGTTGCGGAAAATTGAAAAGGATGCCCAGGCCATTACCACAGCCGCTCCAACAGACACGATCGCGTCAGCAGTCCAGAAATTGGACCTCCGAAATTCCATTGGTAGAGGCGCGGCCGTGAAAACCTTAGCGTATTCGACGAGAATCTTTCCTCGAATTCGTTGAAAGCTCTCAACATTCCGATCGACCACTACTCGGCGGTTACCGTTGTGGTCCCAAAGAACGAGCTGGGCCATTTTATGGGTGGCGGTGACTTTACTCAGTTCAGACCAGCGAAGGCTACCGATTTCATCTCCGTGTTTGGTTCGCACAGAAATTCCTTCGTCGCTGACCTGGACCAACCCCATAGAACGCCGCACGACCGATGCGACGGCGGTAAAGAACCAAGCTGAGCCGACGACAGTGCCGACCGTGAATCCCCAAGGGAGGGGGTCAGGGCCGGTCTGAACGAAGGTTATAACACCAATTAGAAACAGAGCACCAGCCGCACCAAAAAGACAGAACCACACGTAGCCGGGACTGTACCTGAATGTTCCGTTGGCATTGAGGTTGCTGCTGCCGAGAGTACTTTGCGTCATCCTGGCCTCCTGAGGGCCTCTCACACAGCGAGAAGTCGCTGCCCACCGGAACTATAGCGAGAGACTAACGGGAGAGAAATGCGGGTTCAGGATTTCACCCGCACTTTCAGCCGCGCATGATTTCCCTCGACCGTTACGACGTACTCGACCTCGTGCGCCTGCTTTTGCTTTTTGAGTTGCTCGGTCTTTTGCCGCACGAATCTCTGGAAAGCTTCGATGCTGAGCGGCGCAGTGTCTTCGCCGGAGCGCTCCTTGGCGTCGCGAAACGCCTCGAAAAGCTGCTCGACTTTTTTCTTCTCGTGGTCGGGATCGTCCCAGGAAACGGCGAACGGAAATTTCAGGGGGACGGATTTGGCCGCTTCCGCGCGCCGGCGGGCGCGGTCGGCTTCAATCTCCCGGGCGGCGGCGCCGAAGTGGCGCTGCACCGTGCCTTCCTCTTTTTCCTTCATGCGTTTCCGGAAGACCTGGCGGTACTTGGTGTACATCTGGGTGAGGTTGCCGTAGCGAAAGCGCTGGCCATAGTTCATATCCGCGCCGCGGTCGCTGTAGCGCTTCATCAGGGTTTCGATGCGCCACTCGATTTCCGCAGGCGGACGGGCTTTTCCGCCGCCGAAGTATTGCTCGTACTCAATCTTCAGCTGGCGGATGTCCTTCTCAAGCTGGGCGAGATCTTCGTCTACGGTTTTAGCCATGGGGCGTGAATCGGGCCGGTCAGGTGAATTACTATTATCCGAAGGGGTTAAGGCGCGGTCAACGTTCGGCGCAAAGCTGCGTGCCGAAGAGATAATGTTCCCCGCGGTTGTTTCGGCTGATTTCAGGGAACCGATGCCAGGCGTGCAAGACCTTGAAAGGAAGGTTCAAAAATGCGAAAGGGGCTCGTTTCCGAGCCCCTTTTCCAGCAAAACCCCATTCACCCCGTTCCAGCCTAGGCCGGAACGCATTCACCACCCCGGGAACAAATCAAAACCACTTGGCTACCTTAAGTGCAACCGGCGTGCCACACATTGAAAATCTTCACAGGCGGACGTAGCTTACAGAATCCATTATATTTAACAAATTTCGAGCGCCGATTTCTTCGAACCCAGTTCCCATTTTCTACAGATTTCCATATAGTTCCACAGAAACCAATATTGTCTTTCGGAGATTTAGCCTCCGGCGTGCCCCGCCAGGCGGGACCTTCGCCAGTGCCGCCACGCCCAGCGCGCCGGGACGAACAGAACGATGGCGATTGCCAGCAGGCTCGGACCGATGTTCAGGGCGAAAATGAACACGTTCACCAGGCCATCGGCGGCGGCATGGTATCCGTCGACCAGGGCGTTGCGCATCCGCCGGGCGACAGAGGACGGCGAATCTCCCAGCTGCGCCTTGTATTCCTCTCCCAGATTCAATTCGATGGACGCGAATGCCACGCGATCGTGAAGCTGTTCCTGTTCGGCGGTCATGACTTCGATTTCTCCCCGCACGCGGGCCATTTCCTTTTCCACTTCCAGGACATCGCCCACCTTTCCGGCGCGCTGGCGGAGAATCTCGGCGAGCTGCGCTTCGGTCTCCCGGGCGTTCTTCAGGCGCGCGTCGAGGTCCACCACTTGCGAGCTCACTTCTTCGCTCGATTGCTGCTCCTGGGCGACTCGCCCGAGCATCCGCAGTTCGGCCAGCGTGGCCGCATATTGCGCGGCTGGAACTGCCAGCTTGGCATCGAGCGAACGCGGGGCGCTTCGCTCGGTTGAGACATTCAGCGACGAAATATAGCCCTGGTGCGAGCGCACGATTCGATCCATCGCCGCGCGCGCCGCATCGAAATCGGCAGTCGAGATATTCAGCGAAGCGGTTCGCGCGATCATCGGGCCATTCGCTGGCGTCTCCGCCGGGCTGCTCGGGGAGGCCAGTGGAGGAGGTCCGGGAGCAGCCACGCGATCGCCGGGCACTTCCATTCGCAAACTCTCTGAGAGCAGGGCTTTGTCCACCGCCCGGACCGCGGCTTCCCGAGACGCGAAATCCGACATTTCTATAGGAGTCTTGCGCAACGGCATGGTGACCATGCCAATCGCGACGAGGGCCGCCACTCCGGCTCCCGCCCAGGCCAATTTGCTGTGCAGCAGATTCTTCCAGGTGAACTTCGCGGCGCGATTCCGGTCGGCGTCCTTTTCCGCTGTTGCACGTTTCTCGTTCAGCGCGGAGACGATCGCATTGTCCAGCCGCTTCGACGCAGGCGCTACATTCCACGCCAGCAGGCGCGAAGAAACGCTGCGCAGTTCGGAGGCCAGTTCCGCGCAGGCGGCGCACTGCTCGAGGTGCTGGGCGACTTGCGCGGCCTCGTCCGGCACGAGTTCACCGTCGAGGTAGGCCATCACTTTTTCCGGTTCAATTTCCGGTTCAAGCGGATGCGTTTCGGCTGTCATGATCTTGACCCTTCGTGCTGCCTGCCGCGCCCGTCGCGTTGCGGCTCGAGGAGCGCCTTGAGTTCCATGCGCGCGCGAAACAAGCGCGACCTCACCGTGTTTACGGGAATGCGCAACACTGCGGCGATTTCGTCATAGCTCAACTGCTCGAATTCGCGCAGCAGCAGGACTTCGCGATGCGCGTCGTCCAGTTGCTCCACGGCGCGGCGCAGCCACAAAATCTCATCGCGGCCCTCTTCCACGGCGGGCTCGCTTTCCGGCGCCGCAGCTTCGCGCTTCACGCGCCGCCATTCCGCGGAAACCTGCCGGAAGGCGATCGCGTAGAGGTAGGTGCGGAAGGAGGCCCGCGGCTCGTAGCGCTCCGCGCCGCGAAGTATGGCGAGAAAAGTTTCCTGCGCCAGTTCCTCAGCGCGCGCCACATCGCGAAGGCGCCGGCGAAAAAATCCATGGACCGGATCGCGATAGCGCTCGAAGAGCTCGGTAAAAGCTTCGCGCGAGCCGCGCTGGAATTCGAGCATCAGATGTTCGTCAGTCGTCATCGTCGAAAGCGATGCGGAGGAGCTGCCCGAAATTGCCGCTGTGCTCGTGGCGCGCTCCTACCCTTGTAATGTCAGAAGCGACGAAAAAGTTCCCGCGGGGACGGAAATAGTTCAGGCGCCGATGGCGTTGCGGATGGCCGAGGCCAGGGTTTCGGCCCACAGCGTAACGTCTTCGGCATGCTCGGCTTCCACCATGACGCGCGCCTTGGGTTCGGTTCCCGAGTAGCGCACCACCACGCGCCCGGCGTCGCCGAGGGTGCTGGTGGCCTTCTCAATCGCGGCGGAAACCATGGGCAAGGATTCCAGCGGAGGCTTGGATTTCACTTTGATGTTCACAATCGTCTGCGGAAAAACTTTCAGCCCGCAGACCAGATCATCGAGCGGCCCGCGCAGGGCGACGAGGCAGGCCATCTTCAGCGCCGTCAGCAGGCCGTCGCCGGTCGTCGCGTCATCCAGAAAAATGATGTGGCCGGACTGTTCGCCGCCTAGATTCGCGCCGCTGCGCAGCATCTCTTCCAGAACATAGCGGTCGCCGACCGGAACGCGCGCCAGGCTCAGTCCCTCTTTTTCGAGGACACGCTCGAGGCCCAGGTTGGCCATGGTCGTGCCGATCACGCGGCCGCCGCGCAAATTTCCCGCGGATTGAAAGTAGCGCGCTGCGGCCAGCAGAACTCCGTCCCCATCGACGTGCCGACCGCCGGAGCTCACAAACATGGCGCGGTCGGCGTCGCCATCAAACGCCACGCCAAGAGCGGAGTGCGTTTCGAGCACTTTCTCCCGCAGTTTTTCCGGATGCAGAGAGCCGCAACCGTCGTTAATGTTTCGGCCATTGGGCTGATTGTGCATGACGATCACGTCCGCACCGAGGGAGCGGAACAGTTCCGGCCCCAGGACGCTGGCGGCGCCATTCGCGCAATCGAGGACGATTTTTAGGCCTTCAAGGTTTGCTCCGGGGATCGCGCAGCGACGCAAATAGGCCAGATATTCCTCATCCAGTGAGAGATCCGTGGGAACTGGAATCCCGTGCGGAGCGGTTTCATGGTCCTTATGCCGGTGAATTTCCGTTTCCAGGTGCTCCTCGACATCGTCCGGAAATTTCATCCCCGTCCCGGCAAAGAGTTTCACGCCATTGTCATGAAAGGGATTGTGCGAAGCCGAAATGACCATGCCCGCGGAGTATTTATTCTGCCGCACCAGGCACGCCACGCCGGGGGTGGTGATGACGCCCGCTGACAGGAACTCCACGCCATCGTCGGCGAGCCCGGCGGCCAGCTGCGACGCGATATGCGGCCCCGATTCGCGCGTATCCATTCCGATCAGCACGCGCGGATTGGGCCCGGTTTCGAGCAGGTATTTCCCGAGCGCCCGCGCAACGCCGTACAGGGTGGCGTCGTCCAGGGGGTACGTGCCCGGAATGCCGCGAATGCCGTCAGTGCCGAATAATTCCTTGGCCATGGTGAGTGGAGCGGCCGGGGCATCCACATCGCCCTCAGCCTTAAAAGTCTAGCACGGGGACAATCAGCTCGCAGGAGGCCCAGAGCCCGGGCGCGGCACAAGAGTAACGTGGATCTCAGTGGGCTCGACTTGCACGACGGTCGCTCCATACGGGGCGCCCACCATTTCGGGCTTGAAATCGATTGTGGTGGTGCCTTGCTTGCCGTTGGTCATGTCCAGGCGCAAATTCAGGTCGGCTGGGATCATGCGGCGAAGCAGCGCCGAACGCCCACGGACGCGAACGCGCACCGCGTTCGGAACATCCCCGGAAATCTCCAGGTGCGGCGGCATGGTGGTGAATTCCACCGGCACGAGGAAGCCGACTTCGGCGTACGGCTCCGCGGTATACGTCGCCCAGAGCAGGAAAGAAATCGCCAGCGCCAGCAATTTAAGCCCGGCGTTGGCCAGAATGTACTTTCTGAAAAATTGCACCGTCTATCTCCGCACCGGACTTCGCGCCTGCGAAACGGCCGCGGGCAGAACCAGGGTGGCGCGGCGGCGGGAAACCATTTCGCGCAGGCGATCGCTCAAATCTTCGGGAGTAAGATTCGTTTCGATGGAGCCGGACGAAGCGACCGAAATCGATCCGGTCTCTTCCGAAACGAGGACCACGAGGCAGTCGCTGTCTTCGGTGATTCCGATCGCCGCGCGATGCCGGGTGCCCAGTTGTTTGGAGATCATCGGGTTGAGCGACAGCGGCAAAAAGCACCCGGCGGCCGCCACGCGGGATCCTTCGATGATCACCGCTCCGTCATGCAGGGGAGAACCCGGCCGGAAAATCGATACCAGCAAGTCGTAGGAAAGTTTGGCGTCCAGGGGAATGCCGCTTTCAATGTACGTACGCAGGCCGGCCTGGCGCTCCACGACCACCAGCGCGCCGATTCGATTCTGCGAAAAATACTCGGCGGCCATGACGATGTCATCGTACGTGCCTTTGGGATTTCGCGAGGCGAAATTCATCATGGAGAGATTGCGGCCAATACGGGAGAGCGCTCTGCGGATCTCGGGCTGAAACAAAATGATCAGAGCGATGGCCACGTAGGGCAGCATGGTGGTCAGCAGCCACTCCACCATTTCCAAACGCGCCCATTGCGCACCACGATAGAACACGAATAGCAGCGCGACGGCCACCAGCATCTGGACCGCCCGCGTGCCGCGCAGCAATTTCAACAAATAGTAGATCAGCGCCGCGATGATCAGGATGTCCAGCGCAGCCCGGAGGTCCAAGCGCGAGAGCGGGGTCACGGGGAGAGCGGCGGCGAACATGGTCGTAGCTTCTACGGTATCTCAGCGGTGCTCTCTGGGGCAAGCCGCCGTTTGCCGGCGTTTGCCGCAAAAGGGGGGTATGTTATGTTGAAATTGGTGGTTTATGCAGATCGAAGACCTCAAGCTGACAGCGCGATCGAACCCTTCTCAGCGCATCATCGCGGCGGCGATTGTCTTCGCGTTTTTGTATTTTACTTCGGAAGTCGTGGTCCCCTTGCTTCTCGCCGTTCTGGTCGCTTATTTTCTCGATCCCGTGGTCGGGATTTTTGAGCGCCTGCACATTCCCCGCGCGCTGGGCGCGCTGGTGGTGATGCTGGCGGTCACCGCCGCAATGGCCGGAGTGGGCTATCTCGTGGTGCTGCGCGCTGACCAGTTCCTGGCCGACTGGCCGCGCTACAGCGGCGCATTGCGGCACGTGACCACCGCGTTTGACCGCCAGCTCACCACCGTGGAAAAAGGCGTGGACGCGATTTCGCCGGTCACCGAAAAAGGCAAGCCCCCGGTACGCACGGTCGAACCGCCTCCGGTGCGCGAGTGGCTGCTGCGGGGAGTCGGATCGCTGTACTCCATTCTGCTGGTGGCCACGTTCGTGCCATTTTTGGTGTTTTTCATGCTGGCTGAGAAACTTCGCATCTGGAAAGCCACCATCGAATTATTTCCCGACGAAGACCGCGACCGGGTGCAGGCAGCCCTGGACGAAGTCAGCTCGATGCTGCGCCGAATTGTGGCCGGAAATGCCCTGATTGCCCTGATCCTGATGCTGGCGAGCTGGGGATTTTTTCTGTTGATGCATTTGAAGTATCCCTTTCTGCTGGGCAGCGTGTCCGGCGTGCTCAATCTGGTGCCGTACCTCGGCGCATTGCTGGCCTGGATTCCGCCCTTCCTGATCGGGCTGGCGCAATGGAACACGGTCGGCCCGTATCTGCTGGTCGCGGCAATCTTGTCGCTGTTTCATATCATCGGCATGAATATATTGATGCCCGCGATCGTGGGCCGGCGCGTTCACTTGAATGCGCTGGCGGTGACTGTAGCGTTGCTCTTTTGGGGATGGCTGTGGGGAGGAATCGGCCTGATTCTGGCGATCCCCATCACGGCGACGGTCAAGGTGATTTGCGATCACGCCGAGGGTTGGGAACCGCTGGGGCGCTGGCTGGGGGCTTGAACACGGGGGAATTCTCAGAGCTCAAGCGTCGCGGTTGAACGAGTCGCGGAAAAAAGTCTTGTTGTCACTCCCGAGTGACTAGAAGTTCAACGCGAGTTGAAAATGCCGGCAAATTTCGGCACAGTTAAGAGCAATCCCAGCGGAAACTTCAAACCGGCACGTAAAGTGTGACGTGGGGAAATTGAAAATCTTATGCAATCGAGCCAGCGCGCACTTCTGATTGTACTGATCGTGCTCCTGGCGGTCACCGGCGCGGGAGTGGCCCTGACCACCGAGTGGGGCTCGCGCACGGTTTCTTCCGCGAAACCGGGGTCGAAGGCCGCGCAATCCCCCGTGGACCTGCAACAATTTCACGACGCGCAGTCGCTGGCGCCGCTGGCGGGCACTCCAGAGGAACAGGACCTGGCGCGCGACGCGCTGCGCAAGGCGGACCACGAAGTTGATTTCGCATTTACCTCGGCTCTGTACGTGGCCAGCGCTCAACCGATTCCCTCCACGCCGGAAATTAAAGCCATTCAAGAACGGATCGCCAAAGGCGAGCAGGAAGACGCCGAGCTGACGGCGGATGTCGCCCGGCTCACCAAGCTTGCGGACAGCGCCAAAGAGAATGAGAAGGAAGCCGTCACCCAGCAACTCGACCTGGCCAAGTCGCGGCAGGAACTGGCCGAGGATGAACTGGCCGACGCGCACGAGGATCTGGAACGGGCCGGAGGCGATCCGCAAAGCCGTGTGCAGCGCATGGTGGATGAGTACGAGGCCTCGGAGCAAAGCAGCGGCGGGCAGCTGGATCTGAGCATTGTCGGGAGGCAGGGTGGCTCGACGTTTCCCACTTCCAATTCCTTTCTCTCCCGCGGGCGGGCCTGGTACGAGCAGCGCCAGTTGATTGGCCGCCTCAACAAAGAGGAACGCGACGCGACGCAGTTGGCCGGGGGTTTTTCCGGACGGCACGACAGACTCGAAGCCCAGCTCGAGGAGTCGCAGTCCCAACAGAAGAAAAAATTGACGGGTGCGCCGCCCGCAACCGCCGCACCCAATTCACCGGGCGCGACTTCCTCGGGCTCTGAGCAAACCAAGTCCGCGATTTCCTCTTTCAAGTCACTGACGAACCTGCAAAAAAGAATGACCGCGCTGGACAGCCGTATTCATAACCAGCAGGATCTGGCAAACGATTACAACCAGTGGAGCGTGCTGGTCGGAGCGCGCGCGCGCCAGTTGCTGCACAGCCTGCTGATTTCCATCGCCGTGATACTGGGGATCGGCGTGGCCGTGGTGCTGACGTCCTACGCTTTGCAACGGATGTTCGCGCGGGTGGAGCCGGACCGGCAGCGCCTGCTGACGCTGCGCTCGGTGGCGCACATCATCACGCGCACCGTCGGCGCCGTTCTGGTCCTGCTGATCATTTTCGGAATTCCCAGCCAGATGGCCGCCATCCTGGCGCTGGCCACCGCCGGGCTTACCGTGGCCATGAAGGATTTCATTGTCGGATTTTTCGGCTGGTTCGTGCTGATGGGCAAAAATGGAATTCGCCACGGGGACTGGGTGGAGATCAACGGAGTGAGCGGCGAAGTGGTGGAGATCGGATTGTTCCACACCGTGGTGCTGGAAACCGGCAATTGGAACGACGCCGGCCATCCCACCGGGCGGCGGGTGACGTTCGTCAACAGCTACGCCATCGAAGGGCACTACTTCAATTTCTCCACCTCCGGCCAGTGGCTGTGGGATGAATTGGTCCTGGCGCTGCCCATGGACCGCGATCCGTATCCGATCGCGGCGGAGATTCAGAAGATCGTCACCAAGGAAACGGAAGCGAACGCCAAGCTCGCCGAGCAGGAATGGGGAAATCTGGACTCGTCGCACGGGCTGCGGCCGTTTTCCGCCGGTCCGGCGATCAGCGTTCGTCCGGCCGGTTCGGGATTTGAAATCGCGGTTCGCTACGTGACCCGCGCCAACGAACGCCACCACCAGCGAAGCGCCCTCTACCAGGCCATCGTCGAGTTGCTGCGCGGAAAGAATATTCCCGCGCCGGCCGCCGCCGGCGCTCCGGTCAGTGCGGCTACGTAATTTCCATCCCTCACATTCTTTAGTAGAAAGGCTTCAGCCTGTCAGGTTTAGAGTTGTGGCGGACGCATATCTAAACCAGACAGGCTGAAGCCTGTCCTACTAAACCCGCGGATAGTTCACGCCGGAATTATTTTTCTCCGGACCCACATACCTGGTGTGAAAGAAACTCTCCACATCGAACTCCAAGTCGCTGGCGTATGACGGGATGGTGCTGAGCGAAGCGTAGCCGTTCAGGTAGAGGGACGGCGTGTATCCCCAATCCAAAGTGCACGGAACCGGCCGGTCCTTCGGCAGCGCCCAGAACGGTGAAAAATTCCGCAAGTCCAGCCCGAAAAGATCGGCATAAAATTTCTGCCAGGAATGCGTGGTCATCTGAAGGGAAGATGGATTGGCATAGAGCTGCATGATGATTTCCGCGGCGGCCCGGGAGAAGAGCACCATTCCCGCGCCGGTGTCCGACTGGACGCTGTAGCCCGCGCGGTATTCAAGGGCATGGCTTTCAAAGGAACGCGCCGTCGCCGAGCCGCAGACGATTCCCTCTTCGGCGCCCTGTGAGAAAAGTTTTCGCAGCGCGCGGAACCAGCCGGGCCGGAATAAAATGTCATTCTCGATCAGGCCGGCGTAGTCGTAGCCCAGTTCGAGGAGGCGCGAGAGTCCGAAACAAACCGCGCGCTCGGGACCGCCGGTTACTCCGAAATTTGCCTCAACCAGCCGGGCATTTTTGAATTTGTAATTTTTAGCCAGGGCGGGAACACCGGGCTCCGTACTGCCGTCGTTCCAGATCAAATCGAAGCCGCCTTCGGTGTCGAGACTTTGCAGGGTCTGCAGCGTGAAGAAATAGCGGTTGCGCGTGCTGAACGAAAAACCGAAGCGGTCGCCGGGCTTTGGCGCGCGAGGCCTGGTTTTATTTCGCTTTTGCAGTGAGCGCAGGATGTCGAGAATCGCCGGAAATTCCGGCGCCCCTTTTCCGGCGCGTTTTCTTGCGGCGAAAGGACTGGGCGATGCGGTTTCGAGCGTGGCTACGGTCACACGACCGCCATTTGCCGGCACGCCGCCACCCAAGCGCGCATGGAACCGGCGATGGAGTGAAAATATCCGCGCGTCGAGTCTGTCCAGATGAATCCGGAAAAACGCGAAAGGCTGTCCTCGAGCTGCACGCTGAGGCTGAAATACGCTTCGGCATAGGTGTCTCCATCGAGACGCAATTCCACGAGCCAGGGCAGCAAATCTTCCAGCGCCCAGATGCCCGGGAGTTCCTGCGTGGCGTCGTGCAAATAGCGGTGCGCGTTGCGGCGATGCTCCGCGACCGGCGTGCCCGCGCGAACGCTGTGCCCCAGGTGGCGCGCGCAGGCCTGGCTGAAATAACCCGAGAAAATATCGCCGTAGCGGTCGATCTGCATGCCCGCCGGCGAATGGCTCATGGGCAGGAAATAGTAGGCGGGAATCACGTCACGATGGAGCGCGGTGTTTTGCGTATTCACCGGCGACCAGGTGCGTTCGCCGAGCACGATGGACGGCCCTTTGAATCGATTGGCTCGAGCCGGCGCAGCCAGCCAAGTGATTCCGTCCAGATCGGGGTCGCACAGCCACATTCCCGCGTTCATACGCACAGTCGCTGTTTGCGATTGGCTTTTGACGTCGGGCGCCTGGTGCCGGGCGGCATACGGGAATCCGCGGGGATAAATGCGGCTGGCGGGTTCGAGCTCTAAAAGATTGCAGAGATTAAACCAGCCGTTGTTGGACTCGATGACGTCGTAGCGGCGCGCCTCGCTGCAGACGATGGAATGCTCGGCGAAATAATCTTCGTCCGTGGGGCAATAGTTGTCATCGTCGATCGAGATCAGAAAGTCCGCGCCGCTTTCCGCCGCCATCAGGTAGCCGACGTTGCGCCGGTTGTCGGAGTTGTAGGGCACCAGCTCCGGCGGAAATCCGAGGCACCGCAGCGTGCGCTCCTGCTGTTCGATTGGCGGGCACAGTACATCGGCGCCCCGCTTTCGCAGCTCCGCGCAGCGCATGAACAGCGTGGGCGGAGTTTTCTTGTCGGGAATGACGATGATCTGAACCTGGTCGAGGTGGCCGTGTGCGGCGAAATTCGCGCAGTAGCCTTCGAGAACCACTGGATCGGCGATGGTGGTCAAGACCATCGCGGCGCGCAGAGTCATGTTTGTCGCGTCCTGACTCTGCCTCTGTGGAAAGCGTGACCCCACATCCACTCTAGGCGCGAGGGTTGGCGCGCGTCAATCGTTCCGCGCCGGGGTTGTTACTTAGTAGAACATCGTCCGGCATAGTCCGCCCGTCTGTATTGCTGGCCGACTGGCGCGATGCTACGATTCATTTCCCATGGATCAGCAAGAATCTCTCCGCCCGCGCATCGGCGTACCCTGGCGCACTGCCGCCGAAGAGGCCGCCAACCGCCGGTCCAAGATCGACAAATATTTGAAGGCCGTGGAGCGCGCCGGCGGCGAACCGTTGCTGCTTTCTCTCGCGTCCGGCTCGGATGCCTTGCGGCGCGAAGCGGAAAATCTGGACGCGGTGCTGCTGACAGGCAGCCCGGCGGACGTCGATCCATCGCACTTTGGCGCAGCGCCGCATCCGGCGGCGGAAGCTGCCGACGCTTCGCGCGAGCGAACGGATTTCGCTCTGCTCGAACACGCCCTGGCCGCCGGAAAACCGGTGCTGGCCATCTGCTACGGCATCCAGTCTTTGAATGTTTTTCTGGGCGGCAGCCTGATTCAGGACATTCCCACCGAAATCGGAACGCAGATCTGCCACAGCCCGGCTGAGGACGAACTTCCCGACGGAACGGAAACGCCGGATGCCATGCACGGGTCAAACATCGGCGTTGGGCGCGTCTACACGCTCGCGCGGGCGGCTCAGGCGGTTGTCAATTCGTGGCATCACCAGTCCGTGCTGGACGTTGGCCGCGGCTTGCGGGTCACGGCGCGCGCGCCGGACGGCGTGGTCGAGGCCGTCGAGTGGATGGACGATTCGAACTGGGTGGTGGGCGTCCAGTGGCACCCGGAGCGCATGCCGGGAGATCCGCTGGCCGATGCGCTGTTTCGCGATCTGGTTGCGTCGGCCCGCCTGGCGCGCGCTGAGAAGTGAAGCGCCGCGATGGGTGTTTGGGGCCGCGCACCGTAAAATCTTGGCAACCTTTCTGGCTGGTTTGCTCTTCCATGTAGGTGGAGGTTTTCTTCCTTGCAGCTGACCTTTCGGGCGATTTTCCGGGTGATGGCGTGGTCGATTCTTGTGCTGGGACTGACGTGGGCATCCCTGCGTCCCGCGATGGCGCAGCCGCCGCAGGAACTGCTCCCCGAACAGAGCGCCGCAAAGGCCAAGCAGGTGTTGCGGCAAGTGATTGCAGCGCTGGGCGGGCAGGCTTACCTGGATGTTCGCGACACCCAGTGCGACGGCCGCGCCGCGCAGTTCGGAACCGCCGGAACGCTGATGGGATTCACCCAGTTCCGCGATCTGTGGCTCCTGCCCGATAAGAACCGCGTCGAGTATTTCACCAAGGGCGAGCACACCATCCTGGGATTCCTGATGGGCTCGGACGACCTGCTGATCACCCACGGCGGCGCGATGATCACAATCTTCAACGGCAAAGAAGGCTGGTCGCTGGACAAAGGCGGCGTCTCCAACCAGCCGGACGACCTGATTGACAATTTCAATGAGCAGGTGCGAACCGGGATGAACAACATGCTGCGCAGGCGCATGAACGAACCCGGAGTGGAAGTGCAATACGCGGGCGACGACTTGATCGACATGAAGGAAGCCGAGTGGATCGAGTTTACCGACCGCAATCGCCAGGAAATGCGCCTGGGGCTGGACAAGCGTTCGCATCTGCCGCTGCGCTGGGTAGTGGCCACGCGCAATGCCGAGACCCGCGAGCGCACCGAAGCCATCACCAGCTACACGCAGTACATGACGTTTGACGGCGTAAAAACTCCCCTGAGCCTGGAGCTTTCCCGCAACGACCGCAAAATGTCCCAGACGTTTTTAATGGCGTGCAAGTACAACTCCGACCTCGACCCGCAACTCTTCACGCGCAGCGCGCTGGAACAGCGTGCCGCGGAACTCACCAAGAAGGGTTACAAGGATCCCAAGCCGTCGAAGTAGCCGCGAGCCACGACAGGCTGCCGAAAAACTCAAGACGCTGTCATTCTGAGCGAAGCGAAGAATCCCTCTTCGATTTGGATGCCAGCAAAGAACCCCGGAGAGATTCTTCGCTTCGCTCAGAATGACAAAATAAACCTGTATTCGCATTCGCAGCTTGCATAAGTCTGACGTCTCCAAAATCCCGGACCGCAAATAACTTCTTGACAGCACCTTAGCGCCCGGCTTATCAGTTTTTACTGCTAATCGACAAGACAGGCTTTGCCCGGCAGGGCAATTCCATGCGGAGGAATGAATGCGCCACAATTTTTTCCGGCGAATGGCATTGGCGTGTGCGGTGGTCTGGCTCGCGTCGCTCGCGGGCTGCTCGCACAAGCAGGAATCCGTGGTGGACGACGCGGCGCTTCGCGCGGCTGACGGCGATACCGCGGATTGGATGACCTACGGGCGCACGTACTCGGAGCAGCGTTTCAGCCCCTTGAAATCCATCGATGAGCAAAGCGTGAGCAAGCTCGGACTCGCATGGTCCTACGACCTGGAAACTTTGCGCGGGGTGGAGGCGACTCCGCTGGTCAAGGATGGCGTGATGTATGGAACCAGCGCGTGGAGCATCGTCTACGCGTTCGACGCGAAAACCGGAACGCTGCTGTGGAAATACGATCCTCAGGTTCCCAAAGATCACGACAAGTATGTGTGCTGCGACGTGGTCAACCGCGGCGTAGCCCTCTACAAGGGCCGCGTGTATGTGGCAACTCTGGACGGGCGGCTCATCGCGCTGGATGCCAAGACCGGCATGCCCGCGTGGGACGTTCAAACCACTCCGAAGGACAGCAGCTACGCGATTACTGCCGCGCCGCGCATCGCCAAGGGGCGCGTGCTGATCGGCAACGCAGGCGCTGAGTATCCGGTGCGCGGGTACGTCTCGGCGTACGACGCGCAAACCGGCAATCTCGTCTGGCGGAGCTACACCGTGCCGGGCGATCCCTCGAAGCCATTCGAATCGGACGCCATGAAGCAGGCAGCGGCTACCTGGTCCGGAGAATGGTGGAAGGCTGGAGGCGGCGGAACGGTTTGGGAGTCGATGGTCTACGATCCGGAAACCGATCTGGTGTACTTCGGCACAGGAAATGCCAACCCGTGGTACGACCAACTGCGCGGCAAGGGTGACAATCTGTACGTCGCGTCCATCGTCGCGGTGCACGCCGACACTGGCGAGATCGCCTGGCACTACCAGACCACGCCCGGAGACAATTGGGACTACGACTCCACCCAGCCGCTTTTGCTGGCCACCCTGGCGATTGACGGCGCGCAGCGCCGCGTGGTGATGCAGGCCAATAAGAACGGCTTTTTCTACGTGATTGACCGCGAAAACGGAAAACTCATCTCCGCGCATAACTACGTTCCGGTGAATTGGGCGAAAGGGATTGATTCGAACGGCCGGCCGATCGAGAATCCCGCCGCGCGCCAACTCAAGGACGCCGCGCTGGTGCAGCCATCCGCCGAAGGTGGGCACAATTGGAATCCGATTTCCTTCAGCCCGACCACTGGCCTGGTGTACCTGGCGGTGCTGGAGGACACGTCGCTTCACGCCATCATCCCCAATTGGAAGATCAATTTGCACGATCAAACCACGGGTTCGGACCGTGCCTATCGCGGGCCGGCGCGCGACGCGTATCTCAAGATGAAAACCA
>Ga0209168_10000832_pt1 | contig 27155 bp, 21 predicted proteins | sample Coa_R1_FD_187156 | JGI IMG/M metagenome (GOLD analysis project Ga0209168, IMG submission 187156) | Surface soil microbial communities from Centralia Pennsylvania, which are recovering from an underground coalmine fire - Coalmine... | ecosystem: Environmental > Terrestrial > Soil > Unclassified ...
TGCCGGGAATTCTGCTGTTCCCCATTTCCGGCCATGCTTCCGACAGATTCGAACGAAACAAGGTCCTCTCTGCCTGTTATGCGGGATACGGCGTCTGCTTCGCGCTGCTGCTGATGCTGACCGAGCGCGGGACGCCGTCGATGATGTCGATCTACGAAGTGCTGCTGCTGCTCGGAGTCGTGCGGTCGTTCGCCAGCACGGCAAGCCGGTCGATCCTGCCGCAACTGGTGCCGGAAGAACATTTCCCGAATGCTGTGGCGTGGAATGCCAGCGTTTTTCAGGCGGCCACGATTCTCGGACCGTCGTTTGGCGGAATTATCTATGCGGCATTCCATGGGCCTTCGGCGGTGTACATTGTTGCGCTGGTCACAGCAATTGCAGCCACCCTGTCGTCGTTCAAGATCAAGCCGGAAGTGAAGGCGCGTCCGCGCGAGCCGATTACGCTGAAAACCGTGTTTGCCGGGCTCGATTACATCTGGAATAAGAAGCTGATTCTCGGCGCGATTTCTCTGGATTTGTTCGCGGTGCTGCTCGGCGGGGCTGTGGCGCTGCTGCCGGTGTATGCGCGGGAGATTCTGCACACGGGGCCATGGGGGTTGGGTCTGCTGCGAACGGCTCCTGGCGTAGGCGCGGCGGTGATGGCGGTTTCGCTGGCGCATCGCCCACTGCGCGGACGCTCGGGCATCACGCTGTTGTGGGCGGTGGCTGGCTTCGGAGTCTTCACCATCATCTTTGGCTTGTCGCACAATCTTGTGCTGTCGATGGTGGCGTTGTTCCTGCTCGGCGCGAGCGACATGATCAGCGTGATCATCCGCGCCACGCTTACGCAACTCGCAACGCCGGATGAGATGCGCGGGCGCGTGACGGCCGTGGACATGATCTTCATCGGCACCTCGAATGAGTTCGGACAGTTCGAATCGGGTGTGACGGCGCAGTGGTTTGGCACGGTTCCGGCGGTCGTGCTCGGAGGCGTGGGAACGCTCGTCGTGATTGTGCTATGGGCGTGGTGGTTTCCCGAACTGCGGAATGCCGGGGATTTGCGGGACATTACGGCCGCGAGTCTGCAAAGTGCTTCAGAGATCACGTCCGAGGGGGAGAGTTTGCCAAGTTGAGCTTTGATTGCTTATGGCCGGAGCACCGGTCGAGCTTCGCTCGGCTGGACAGTTCAGGCGGCTGTCTTCGTTATTCGTTCCTCAAATTCTGATCCCGCGGATTCAGGAAATCTATGATTCGAGCTTATGGCTTGATGCCGTAGAATGTTCGGTCTTCATTTCCCACAGTAAAGGATCTTGTTTGATCGAGCGCTACTTCCGCCTCAAGGAAAACGGCAGCACGGTTCGCGGCGAACTTCTGGGCGGCCTGACAACCTTCGTCACGATGGCATACATCGTGGTGGTGAACCCGCAAATTCTCTCGGAAGCGGGCGTGCCGATCGAGGGTGTGGTGTTTGCGACGTGCGTCTCGGCAGCGGTCGCGACGCTTGTGATGGGGCTGTACGCGAATTATCCCATCGCGCTCGCGCCCGGGATGTCGCTCAATGCCTACTTCACATATACCGTCTGCCTGGGGATGCATGTGCCGTGGCGCACGGCGCTGGGCGTCATTTTCTTCTCGGGTGTGGCGTTCCTGATTCTTACCGTCACGAAGGTGCGCGAGCAGATTGTCAACGGTATTCCCGATTGCCTGAAACATTCGACCGCGGGCGGCATTGGGATGTTCATCGCGTTCGTTGGGCTGCGGAACGCGAAGCTGGTCGTCGCCAATCCGGCGACATTCGTAAGCCTCGGCAGCTTTGGTACTCGAGAGGCGCAGATGGCGTGCATCGGGCTGGGGATCATGCTGATCCTGATGACGCGCAAGATCACGGGCGCGATCCTGATCGGAGTGCTGGGGACGACGCTGATCGGCATTCTGCGCGGCATGGAGCACTGGCCGGCGGCCATTTTCTCGATGCCGCATCCGCGTTCAACGTGGCTGCAGTTGGATTTGCGCGGGGCCATGCATCTTGGGCTGTTCGAAATCATCTTCGTATTTCTGTTCGTCGATCTGTTCGACAACATCGGCACACTAGTGGGCGTCTGCGAACAGGGCGGATTCGTCGTCAATGGAAAGATTCCGCGCGTAGGGCGCGCGCTCGTTTCGGACGCTGTGGGAACGGTATTTGGCTCGCTGACCGGAACGTCAACGGTGACAAGCTACATCGAGAGTGCGGCGGGTGTTGCGGCGGGCGCAAAGACCGGGCTGGCGAACGTTGTTACCGCGGCGTTGTTCGTGCTGGCTGCGTTCTGCGCACCCTTGGCGGCGGCGATTCCGGGATACGCGACTGCTCCGGCGTTGATTCTGGTTGGTGCGCTGATGACTGAGTCGATCGGGCGAGTCGAGTGGAAGGATTTCACCGAGGCGATCCCGGCATTCGTGACTCTGCTGGCAACCCCGCTGACGTTCAGCATCGCAACCGGACTGAGCCTGGGGTTGATCTCGTACACGCTGGTGAAAGTGGCGGCGGGACGATTCCGCGAGATCAGTCCGGTGATATGGATTCTCACCCTGCTGTTTATCTTGCGCTACATCTATCTGGCAGCGGCGTAACGCCGCGAAACGCAACCCCGGAACAGGCTGTCACAACGACGAGATGCGCAGAGAGCAGTGGGGGAAGGCTGCAGCCTGAACCGGGGCGCCGCATATCGAGAACATTCTGCGAGAGAACGCCACGGACCGAAAGAGGCCTTTCGGACATGTCCCGATTCTAGGAGAGCTCGAAGAATCGGCCACGTTTCACGCGCCTCATTTACTTTCCGTGCAGAACAGTTTTTGCCGCGCCCATGTTGTCGTACTTGTCGTAGACGCGCACCACAACCACGTGTTCGGAGGCCGCGGCGTCCGTCGCATTCGTCAGCGGAGCTTTGAAGTCGTAGCCCTCCGTCTTCGAATCAGAGAGCTGCCCTACGGGATCGACATATTGCCAGTCTCCGGCGTCGACCGAAAATTCCGCGCGCTTGATCGGCGAAAAGCTGTCTTCGGCGCGGAAGCGGATGTGAATCTGTCCGTTCTCGAATGACGCCTCAAGATTGTCGACCCGCGGCGGAGTTGTATCGACCTCAAAGCGGCGGCTCTCGCGCTCTGTGGTGAGCGCTTCGCCGGGCGAATGCGAGGGCGCGTCGGAAGCGACAACCTTGATCGTGTAGCCTCCGTCGGGAAGCAGGCTCGCATCGAACGAGTAGGCTTTGTCGCTGAGACCATCTTTCAGCAGCAGCCAGCGCGACTCGCCGTCTCCGCGGTAATAGACGGAATAGACGAGCTGGTCGTCATTCTCGTCGTGCGCGCTCCACTTCACGCCGATGGCGTCGCGATCGTGCGCGCTCGGAATGGGAGATTCGAAGTGAGCGCCCGTCGATCCGCTCAGGTCAGTGCCGAGCGTGAGACCGGTCGACTTGGCAAGCGGCTGATAGCGCACTCCGGGCTGCACCGAGACGTCGTCAATTTCGGGCGCGACATTCTTCGGCAGGTAATTCAACGTCACCGTATCGACCGACGGCTTGGCGCTACCCGAGTGCAGCACTACTTTCCACTGCGCGTATCGTGCGGCGGGAACTCCCATCTCGGCGCCTTTGTTCAGGTCCACTGGTTTCCACGGACTCCAGTTGCGGTCAGGGTTATCGACGTTGCCGCTGCGGGCGAGCAAATCGACATTGCCGCTGCCGCGGAAATCGACGCGTCCCCAACGGGAAAAAATCTTCGCGTCAAAAACGTCGCTCTCGTACGAACCTTCGGTCGCCGGGCCGGGACCGAGAACGAAGACTTTTCCCAGATTGCTGCTGACGGCGTAGAGGCCTCCGCCGGGAGCTTTGGCGAAGCCGGTCACCTGCGAGGCGGGCACCTTCAGCAGGTCGGAAAATTCCTCGGGGCCATCGATAGCGAAGATGTGTCCGCGATTTCCCGTGGCGGCGAGCAGGCGATCATGCGAATCAAAGGCGAGTGCGTAGACAATGTCGTCGTGCGAAGTCCAGATGCGCGAAGGCGAGCCGTCGGCAGCGATGCGGTAGACGTCAGACCCTCCCGTCGCCCCACCTCCGGAGGAAATCGAGCCGATCTGCACGGGATTCGGATTGCCGATGAGCGGAACTGGTCCGGTGGGCGACACTGCTGGAGCGGCTGTGGGAGCGGTGATCAGCAACATCGACGTCGTGGCGCCCGTCGATGAGCCTGAACCTGCGCGCTTCTCACCAACCCCCGCAGCGTAGATGTTCCCATTGCGGTCGAGCGCGAGCGCAGTGATTTCCTTCTTTGGCGCGCTATAGAGAACGAATCCTTCGCCCGCCGGAGAAATGCGGTAGATAAGGCCGCTGCCGTCGGTTCCGGCGATCAGGTTTCCCTTGGCATCGAGCGTAAGGGCGCGGATGTGCGTTTCATCGCTCTTGAAGAATAGCGAGTGATCTCCCTTGGGCGTGACTTTGTAGATTTCGCCGCGGTCTCCGGTGGCTACATAAAGGTTGCCGGACTTGTCGAGGATCAAGTCCCATATATATTTCGTGCCGGGCGCGAAATAAACGGACGACGTCCAGTTGGGATCGAGCGTGGGCTTTGCATCTTTTGTCGATTCCGAAGACTTGCTTTCCGTCCTGCGGGATTCGCTCTTCTCGCCGGACTTGTGCTCGATTTTGTAAACCTTGCCGTCAGGGGCGGTAGCTGCGTAGATCGCTCCGCCGGGGCCAACACGCAGCGCCTGCACCTGCAGTTCCTGCGGCTCGAAGATGATCGTCGCTTCTCCGCTGGGAGTGATGCGGTAGACGCGAGCGGGCGATCCGGTGGCGGCGTAGACGTTGCCGGCTTCGTCGGCGGCAACGGCCCAGATATAGGTAGAGGGCGTCGAATAGAGCAGCTTGAAGGATGGCGCGAGTTCGAGGCCTCCCGTGCTGCGGACCGCGACGCCGTCGGGCGTGCCCTTCACCAGGTCGTCAAACTTGGATTGCTCCCAAGTGCGCGTGCCTTCGGCAAGCGCGAAGAGAGAAATGCCGACGATTGCGGTGACGAGAATTAGAAGACGGGCAGGAACGGAACGCCTGAGCACATTGTGCAATTTCATATATCGATTCAGAATCCAAATGGAGAGCCGCTGGGCGGTTATCTTTTGATTATTCTGGAAACTTTAGGGTAACACGCGTGAGGGGTCGCTGTGCGGTTCGGGCCCATTATAGAGAGGTGGATTCGCATTGGCCGCACGGGGGTTGCGATCGCGTTCCTGCGGTGCTACGGTGTGACGCCCGTGATGGAAAACCTGCGGAAGACAACGGAATGAAGATCGACGCCTTGACGCTCTTTGGGCTGTTTGCGGTGACGGCAATGCTGGTGTGTTATGCGTTGGAGTCGAAGAGCCGGTGGTTCATCCTGGCGTTTGCCGGTTCGTGCGCTCTCGGCTCGGTCTATGGCTTTCTGCAGGGAGCGTGGCCGTTCGGCCTCGTTGAGGCGGTGTGGTCTCTGGTCGCGCTCAAACGCTGGCATGGCTCCACGCGCGTTTAAGCATCCACCAGACAGACGTCTCGCTTCGCTCGACGGACAGCCGAGGCGGCTGTCCCTGCGTGTTTCATCTCTGATATCGTAGATTTTCATGCATTCGCGACAGAAGCTGCTTTCCATCCTTGCGCATAAATCGTTCCGGCTGGGGGAGTTCAAACTTTCTTCCGGAGGGACGAGCGACTATTACATCGACTGCCGCACGACGACGCTCGACGCGAAAGGATCGCGGCTCACCGGCGAAGTCTTTCTCGAGGAAATCAAGAAGTGCGAATGGAAGCCGCAGGCGATCGGCGGGCTCACCATGGGCGCCGATCCGATTGTGGTCGCGGTCTCGGTGGTAAGCGGCGAAGTCGGCGGATTTCTGGTGCGCAAAGCGGAAAAGCAGCATGGCACCGGGCAACGCATTGAAGGCTTCCGGGAGAAGGGCGCGCGCGTGGTGATCGTCGACGACGTGTGTACGACCGGCGCATCGACGGTCCAGGCGATTAAAGCGGCGCGGGAGTTCGGATTCGAGATCGCGGGCGTGATGTGCCTGGTCGAGCGCGAAGAGGCCAAAGGCCGCCCGAACGTAGAGAAGGCTGCGGCTCCGGCGCCATTTGTCTCGATCTTCACCGCGAATGACGTGCGTGAGCAACATCTCTTGCAGAATGACGAGACGCAGCCCAACATTTTCGCCGTGGCCGCTGCGTGCGACATCTGCGGAAGGCCGGCGGTGACAAATAATCCGCGCAATCTGTGCGAAGCGCATAGAACATAGTTTCGAGTTTCAGGTTTCGAGTTTCGAGTTCTTGCGTCCGCCTTCAAGTTTCATCGCGAGATGTTGCTGAAACTTGAAACTGACTTTCTCGAAACTTGAAACGCGAAACTCGAAACTGGCTTTTCGAAACTTTCTTACCATGATCCAAACACTGGAATGGACTGACAAAGGCGTGTGCTTCATCGATCAGACGAAGCTGCCGACCGAAGAAGTGTACGTGAACTGCAAGACGCACGAGCAGGTGGCGGACGTGATCCGCAACATGGTGGTGCGCGGCGCGCCGGCAATTGGCGTGGCGGCCGGCATGGGCATCGCTCTCGGCGTGCAGAATTCGAAGGCCGAGACCACGGGCGATCTGAAGCGCGACTTCGATCAGATTTGCGACGTCATCGGCAAGACTCGGCCGACGGCGGTGAATCTGTTCTGGGCGATCCGGCGGATGCAGGACAAATTCGAGCGCATACGGATTCGTCCGATTCCGCAGATCAAGCAAGCGCTCGTCGAAGAGGCGCAGCGTATACACGCGGAAGACATCGCGGCGAACCAGGCGATGGGGCGCCACGGGGCCACGCTGATGCCGAGCGAAGGCGGAGTTCTGACGCACTGCAATGCAGGCGCGCTCGCTACGGCGGGATATGGAACCGCGCTGGGAGTAATCCGAGCGGCCGTGGAGCAGGGGAAAAAGATACACGTCTACGCGGACGAGACGCGTCCTTTTCTGCAGGGCTCGCGGCTCACGGCATGGGAGTTGATGAAGGACGGCATTCCGACAACAGTGATTTCCGACAACATGGCCGGAGCGATGATGAAGCAGGGAAAGATCGGCGCGATCGTGGTCGGCGCGGACCGCATCGCCGCCAACGGCGATGTCGCCAACAAGATCGGAACCTACACGGTCGCGATTCTCGCGAAAGAGCACGGAATTCCGTTTTATGTTGCGGCGCCGATTTCGACGGTCGATCTGGCTTGTCCGGATGGCAGCAAGATTCCGATCGAGCAGCGAAACGGACGAGAGGTCACGCATATCGCCGGGAAACAGATGGTGCCCGATGGAGTGAGCGTGGAGAATCCGGCATTCGACGTAACTCCTGCGAAGTATGTGGCGGCGATCGTGACGGAAAGAGGGATCGCGAAGGCTCCCTACGAAGAGTCGCTGCGAAAGCTTGCGGAATCAGTTTCGAGTGTCTAGTTTAAAGTTTCGAGTTGTGGTCCGAAGCCTGATCCCTTCCTTTTTTCTTGAAACTTGAAGCTCGAAACTTGGAACTTTCGTAAAGACTTGTAAAGCTGCAAAAAACTTCAGTTACTTCCGCTACTAATTCTCTAGATTCGGGTTAACTCAATCGGTAACTCACACGTGCTAATCTGAGCCCAGAAGACCCAAAAATAGGCCACATTTGTCAGGGGGAAGGTATGTCGCTTCGCACTCGCCTCGGTTTACCTCTCGCTATCTCCGCTCTCGCCGTGCTGGCAGCTTGCGGCAACGGAAGCGGTATTACGAACGGACAAGCTCCGCCAACCGGAGCTTTCAGCAAAAGCAATCTGAACGGCACCTACGTGTTTTCGATCTCAGGCACGGATGAAACCTCCGGCGGACCATACGCTGCCCTTGGAGTGTTCACGGCAAACGGGACCGGTGGAATCTCGGGCGGGACGGTTGACCTGAACGATCCCTCGCAGTCGGCCACTCCTATCGCAAACGCAGCAATCAGTGGCGGAAGCTACACGGTCGGCGCGGATGGACGCGGCCAGGCTACGCTCAACGCGAGTTCAGTAGGCGGCAGCCTCCAATTGGACTTCGTTCTCCAAAATTCATCGCACGGCCTGGCGACGGAGTTCGACAGTATCGCCAGCGGCAGCGGAACCCTTGACGTGCAGACCGCGGGAGTGACTCCGACGGGCAATTACGCCTTCCTGCTTTCGGGATTGACAACCAGCTCCTCGCTGTTCGGAGCTGCGGGGAACTTCACGCTGTCCGGCAATTCGCTGAGCGGGCTGGCCGATGTCAGCAGCGGAGGAATCATCGCCTACACCGATCAGCCGCTGAGCGGATCGTTCGCGTTGGGGCCATCCTCGACTCCTTCGACCACATTCTCGAGTTCGAATCTGGGCGGAACCTTTGACGTTATCGCGGTCGACGCCTCGCATTTGAAGTTCATTGAAATGGACCAGAACGCTTCGCTCGTCGGTGATGCGTATTCGCAGACGAGCACGACCATGCCCGCGGGAAATCTGGCCTTTACAATGGCCGGCTGCTCGCCCTGCGGCACCACCTCGTACACGCCTCTCGCTCTGGGTGGATTCATGGTGAGCGACGGAAATGGAAACATCACCAACGCCTCGACGGAGGACTACAACGCAGGCGGCACATTGTCCACAAGCAGCGGCACGTTCAGCGCAGCCTACACTGCCGGCGGCACGGGCCGCTTCGTCATCGGCAACTTTGCGTCGTTCGTTGGCGGCACCAGCTACGTGGCATATCCTTCCAGCGGCGGATTGCTGCTGATGGAAATCGACACCAACGGATTCACCATGGGAGCCGCCTACGCTCAGCAGGGCACGCCGACATTTGCGTCGGGGCAAGGCTATGCGACGAACTTCACCGGAACCGGATATTCCTCCGGCTTCTCCGGAGGACCAACCCCCGTCGAGGTGGACGATATCGCCGAGTTCACCGCGAATTCCGGAGGGACGCTTACGGGCGTGATCGACGAGAACTATGCGCCGGGCGGATTCCCGACTTTTGGAATCGGGCTTTCGAGCGGATCGTATAGCGCACCCGATGCTAACGGCCGAGGTTCGCTCTCGGCGGCTGCCTCAAACAGCAACGCCAGCACCCTAAATGGCGGCTTCAACCTGATTTATTACGCGGTGGACGGAACAACCTTCCCTCTCATCGAGGTGGATCAGGGGCAGATCGCCGTGGGCGTCATGCTGCAGCAGAATGCGTCGGCTTCGGCAAAGTCAGCCGCCCAACCGCACATGTTCGTCATGCCCGGCACCATGACCGCGCACCCGATGTTGAAGAAGCGGAAGTAGGCTGGATTGTTGTTCTACGAGGGCGCGGGCAACCGCGCCCCCTTTCTGTTTTGCGGCGAGTCTGATTTAGCTCCGGGAAACTTCAACCTTCGACGCCGCTGATGCGACTCTCGTCGCGCCGGGTTTGGCAGCAGCGGCAATCCATACCGCAAGGCGGTAGGCGATCAGCACTCCCAGCACGGTCGCAAATTCGAGCGGCTTTCTCAGGTCGGCCTTCACCAGCCAGATGTAATGGATAACGCCCGCCGCCGCGCTGAAATAAATCAGGCGATGAAGAGCCTGCCAGCGCTTGCCTCCGAGTTTGCGGATCGCCCACCGGCTCGACGTCAGCGCCAGCGGAAGCATCAGCACGAACGCGGTCACGCCGGCGGTGATGAAGCGGCGCTTGGCGATGTCTTTCAGCATCTCGTGGACGTCGAAGAATTTGTCGAGCCAGACATAAGTCATCAGGTGCAGCGTGCCATAGAAAAACGCGAACAGCCCGAACACGCGGCGGAAATTGACCAGCCAGTACTGGCGCGCAAGTTTCCGCAGCGGCGTTACGGAAAGCGTGATTAGAAGGAAGATCAGCGTCCAGTTGCCGGTGCTGTGCGTTATGAACTCGATGGGATTGGCACCGAGCTCCCGGTGGAATCCGCGCCAGACGAGAATTCCCACGGGCGCGAGGCACGCGAGGAAGACGGCGGGTTTGGAAAGGCGGTGCATGAAAATCAGCTGTTAGCTCTTAGCTGTTATCGTCTAGTGAACCGCACTTGGCGTGCGCATCAGTTCTCTTGAAAATATTAGCGGGCGGTGGTCGGCCCACTCATTGCGCACTGCTCATTGCTCATTGCTCACCGCTCATTGCTCATTGCTCAAAAATATTTTCTCAGATCCATGCCCGTATACAAGCTGGCGACCTGGTCGTAGCCGTTGAACATCAGCGTAGGGCGCTTGAAGAATTCGCCGAGTCGGCGTTCTTTGGCCTGACTCCACCGCGGGTGGTCCACGTTCGGATTCACATTCGCATAGAAACCATATTCGTTCGGAGCCGACAAGTTCCACGTATTCATCGGCTGCTTGTCGGTGAAGTGAAACCGCACGATTGCCTTGGCGCTCTTGAATCCGTATTTCCACGGCACGACCATGCGAAGCGGCGCGCCATCCTGATTGGGGAGATCCTCGCCATACATCCCGAAGCAGAGTAGCGCCAGCGGATGCATGGCTTCGTCCATGCGCAGGCCTTCGACGTAAGGCCACTCGAGAACGTTTCTGCGCTGGCCGGGCATCTGCGTCATATCAAGCAGCGTGGTGAACTGTACGTACTTGGCCTTGCTGGTTGGGTTCACGCGCTTGATCAATTCGCTCAGTGAGAATCCGATCCAGGGCACGACGATCGACCATCCTTCGACACATCGATGCCGGTAAATGCGCTCTTCCGGCGGCGCCATCTTGAGGATCGTATCGATATCGAGTTCCTGCTTCTTGGCGACTTCGCCATCGATCTTGACCTTCCATGGCCGCGTGCGGAAATTCTTGGCCAACTCGGCGGGCTCGTCTTTCTCCGTCGAGAACTCGTAGTAGTTGTTGTAGTGCGTGACGTCGTTGTAGGGAGTGATCGTCTCCGTGGTGCTGAACGAACTCTTTTTGATTCCGTCGATCTTGTTTCCGGCAAGCGCCGTCATGGAAGGATTCAGCGTCTTGCTGAGTTCGAATCCTGCGGCAACGGCGGCGCCTGCGAGGGCCGCCCCGGCAAGAAATTTGCGGCGGTTCACGTACAGACTCTTCGGAGTGATCTCGGACGAACGGATATCTGCGGCCTTTTTGATCAGCATCGGAACCCAGTCCTCTGCGCGCCGATCCCCCGCGCGCTACGTTCTATTTTCAATCCATAGGACGCGGAGGCGAGGAAAAAGTTGCATAGTAGAAAATTTACCGCCTTTTGTACTCCGAGGAAAACGCGGTTAGCCGAGAATTTCGCGCACCTTGCGCGACAGGCTTTGCAGGCTGAAGGGCTTCTGCAGGAAAGCCGTACCGCTCTCGATGGAGCCGTCGCTGACGATGGCATCTTCGGTGTATCCGGAGAGATAAAGGACTCTCGTTTCCGGCCGGGTCCTGGCGAGATTTTTCACGAGGTCGCGTCCGCTCATGCCGGGCATCACGACGTCGCTGATGACGAGATCGATCTTTCCCTTGTAGGCATTCGCAGCGGTCAGTCCGGCTTCCCCGCTGTCAGCTTCGAGAACTTCGTAACCCTTCGCTGAAAGCGTGTCGCGTACCAGTTGCCTCACCGATTCTTCGTCTTCCACCAGCAGGATGGTTTCGTTCCCGCCGGAAGCCGCGTCGGGAGCGGGCGCCGCATTGGTCTCAATATCGCCTTCGACCTGCGGCAAGTAGATCTGGAAACTGGTGCCCTGTCCGACTTCGCTCTGGACCATGACGTATCCGCCGCTCTGCTTGACGATGCCGTATACGGTGGAGAGCCCGAGGCCGGTGCCCTTGCCCTTTTCTTTCGTCGTAAAAAACGGCTCGAAGATCCGCGACTGCGTCTCTTTGTCCATTCCCGTGCCGGTGTCGCTAACCGAAAGCATCACGTAGCGGCCCGGGCGAATGAACTGCTGTCCTCGGCGATGGCTTTCGTCCATCAAGATGTTCTGCGTCTGGATCGTGAGCTTGCCGCCTCCGGGCATGGCATCCTTGGCATTGACAACAAGGTTCATCAGGACCTGTTCCAGTTGTCCGGAGTCGGCGCGCGTGTGAGCCGCCTCGGGAGCGAGAACTGTAACGAGTTCGACATTTTCGCCGATCAGCGGACGCAGCAGCCGCTCCATATCTTGTACGATCGCATTCACGTCGACGATCTTCAGCTCGAGCAGTTGCTTGCGGCTGAAGGCCAGAAGCTGCCGAGTCAGCGTGGTGGCGCGGTCTGCCGCCTGCTGGATAGCGCGTCCTTTCTCGTGCAGCGGATGGTCTGGAGGAAGATTCGCCAGGATCACTTCGGCGTACCCGCTGATCACCATCAAAAGATTGTTGAAGTCGTGGGCGACCCCGCCGGCGAGCCGCCCGACCGCCTCCATCTTTTGCGCCTGCCGAAACTGATCTTCCAGGGCGCGGCGGTCGGTCACGTCTTCGGCGATGGCTTCCAGCACGTCGGCGGGTTCGTCCGCGCTACTGACGGCCCGGCCGCTGATGCGGACCGTGATTGTGCTTCCGTCTTTGCGCTTCCACTTCAGTTCGACTCCGTCGAGGCGGCCAGTGCGGCGGAAATCGTCGATCAGCCGCGCGTGCTCCTCCGGCCGCGCAAAAACATCCTTTTCCGGATCGAGCATCAGCACTTCTTCCGCCGACTCATACCCAAGCATCGAGATCAACGCCGGATTCACGTCGAGGAATCTTCCTTCGAGACTCGAACGGTAGATGCCGTACACCGAGCTCTGCACGAGCGACCGGTAGCGCGCCTCAGAGCGTCGCAAGGCGAGTTCATTGCGCTTGATCTCGACCGCGCTGGCGAGCTGCCGGGCGACGAAGGTCAGAACTTCTTTGTCGCGCTCGCCGTAGCGGATGTTCTTCGAATAAGTCTGCACCACCAGCGCTCCGAACGTGTGGCTGTTCACGCGCAGGGGAACGCCCATCCAGTCGAGCGATCGCGAGCCGTTGCGCGCGACTTCGCCGCGGTCCTCCATGGCCTGCAGCACTTCGGGCGTAGCCAGAAGAGGCTCGCCGGTGCGGATGATGTAATCCGTCAGGCCCCGGCTCAGTTTTTTGGGCGACGGCGCCGCGTCCTGTTCATCGACAAAGTAGGGGAAAGTCAGCATCTCGCTGACAGGATCGTAGAGCGCGATGTAGAAATTGCGGGCGTACAGCAGTTCGTCGACAATGCCGTGCACTGCCGCGAAGAACTGCTGCAGATCGTGCGCGCTGCTGCTCTTCTCGGCGACTCGATACAGCGCCGAGCTGAGAGCTTCGACGCGCTTGCGATCGGAGATATCGTGGTAACCGGCATAAAAACCGGCGACCTTGCCTTCGAGCCGAAGGGGCGCGCAGGAGACGGACACGTCCAGTAGAGTTCCGTCTTTCTTGCGGCGCTTGGTCTCGAGCGAGATCCGCTCGCCTTTCACCAGCGTCTCGGCGATCCATCGCGACTCCGCCAGGCGATCCGGCGGGACAACCAGGGTTTGCACCGAGTTTCCGAGGATCTCGGAAAAGGTGTACCCAAACAATCGCACAAAGGTCTCGTTAGCCCAGAGCAGGTGATGATCGAGCGAGGTAATGCAGAGTGCGTCGGGCGAGGCGTGCGACATCTGCTCGAGAATATGCTGGCGCGCTTCGAAATTCTTACTCTGGTCGCTGAATGCTTCGAGCAATGCAGGAAAGTGCGGGTCGGGGCGGGCGCCGTCAGCAGGAGCAGCCGGTGGACCGGAGTGAAAGGCCGGCGGAGCGCCGGTTTCCAGGGCTTTCTTGAGCCGGTTAGCGCGGGCGAGGTCCGGCTGCCCTGGCTGAGTGACACGTTGCCCCATTCGCCGATTCCCCCCTCAGAAATCGCACGAACTAGAGTAGACGGGGCGGTACTCGCTCGAAAGTTACGGGAGTAATCCCAAAAGCGGACGGAACACGGTTGGTAAAGAGGGTTTCGAACGTTCGGCGCTCGACGTTACCTTCGTGCGTTGCATTTGTCACGCTGTGTGATTCCGCGTGGCACAATGGCAAAACAAATCTCACGCACATAACAACTTGATCACCTTCACAAGTGGAGCCCGGTGCGGGGGAAATACTTGGCAAGGGGAGTTGCGGATGAACCGGCAAAGGACGGATTTTGCCTCGATCTGGCTTCGCGCTGTGCTGTCGTTGTTCTTCGTTTGCGGAGTCGCCAGCTCTTATTCGCCGGCGGAAACACCCGGCGTCACCGAGAACAGCATTCTGATTGGATCGTGTTCCGCGCTCGACGGACCCGCGCATTTTCTCGGCCAGCAGACCGTGATGGGTGCCACGGTCTACCTGCACGCCATCAACGACGACGGCGGAGTCTTCGGACGCAAGATCCAGTTGCTGGCTTTCGATGACGGCTATGATCCTGAAAAGGCGCCGGGCTGCTTCAAGCGCATGACGAAAGAAGGCGTGTTCGCCCTGGGATTTTTCGTGGGAACGCCGACGGCCGCGGTTTACGTTCCGCTGGCGCAGGAAGAAAAGATCCCGGTCGTGGGATTATTCACCGGCGCACAGCTGCTCTACGAGCCTTTCAAGCACTACGTCGTCAACGTACGCGCCAGCTATTACGACGAGACCCGCGAACAGGTCGACATGCTGTGGCAGCAGGACATCCACAAGATCGGCGTGCTTTATCAGGATGACGCGTTCGGCAAAACGGTGCTTGATGGCGTGAAACTGGCGCTCAAGAAACACAATGCGGCACCGGCCGCTTTGGGAACATTCGCGCGCAATTCGATGGACGTGGATTCGGGACTTGGAACTCTGATCGCATCTCGTCCGGAGGCGGTGATTGTTGTCGGGCCCTATGCTCCAGTTGCATCGATCGTGAAGAAGGCGCATGCCGCTGGATGGCATCCCCAGTTTCTGACAGTTTCGTTTGTCGGGACCGAGGAGTTCATCAAGGAAGCTGGCCCCGACGCAGAAGGCACGATTATCACGCAGGTGGTTCCTCCGTATGACCGCATCGATTATCCGACCGTCGCGCTCTACCGCAAGTATCTCGAGAAATATAATCCGTCCACGCCCCCCAGCTTTGTCAGCTTCGAAGGATTTGTCGATGCCATGGTGCTGGTGGAAGGCTTGAAACGCGCTGGCAAAGACGTGACGCGCGACAGTTTTATCAGCGGCATCGAATCAATCCACGACATGAATATGGGACTCGGATCGAAATTGGTGCTGAACTCCAGCCCCGGACATCACAAGGGCTTCGACAAGGTTTATCCGACGATCGTTAAGGGTGGAGTGCCGGTGCTTCTGACCGACTGGTCCGGCATTAGAAAATAGCGTCCCGCAAAAACGATTCGGCTCGTAGAACACAACAAACGCCTGCGCTTGATAACCCTGCGCACGAGCGAAAGTTGCTCTCCGCAACTGGGTGAATCCTTGCGCCGATTCGCGGTCCGAAGATGCATCTTGCGATATTCCTCGAGCATCAAAGAATTAACCATGCAGTTAATTCGTAAAGATTCGTCAAGGTCGGAGGTGACCTTATGATCGCAAGAAGAAAGAAAAACCTGGTGGCGATGGCAGGATCGCTGCTGGCCGTGGGCCTGCTGAGCGCGACGCTCATGGCCGATACGGGATCCGCTGCCCGCTACGACGGCCAGCTGCAGAATGCGGTGACGCAGAGACTGGCCGCGAAGAAGCAGCTCAGAAATGTGCAGTCCACGGTCGAGGACGGTATCGTGACCCTGACCGGCACGGTCGACCTCTATCAGCAGAAGCTGGATGCGACCAAACTGGCCCGCAAGACGGCGAACGCGCAGGGCGTGCGCAATCTGATCACGGTGGCCGGAGCGAACGTTCCGGACGAACAACTGGAGCAGAAACTGGCGACCAAGTTGCGCTACGTACGCGTGGGCTATGACAGCACGTTCGACTACTTCGCGATTGGAGTGAAGGACGGAGTCGTAACTGTCGAAGGCCAGGATCGCACGGGCGTGGGCCGCGATGAGGCCATGGCCGATATCGCAAACATGCCCGGCGTGAAGGACGTGATCGACAACGTTTCTATCGCGCCGGTCTCGATGTTCGATGACGGAATCCGGCTGCGTGCGATGCGCGCGATCTATCGCGATGCGGTGCTCAGCAAGTATGCGATGGACCCTGCGCGTCCAATCCGCATCGTCGTGGCGAACGGGCACGTCACGTTGTATGGATCAGTCGATAGCGCAGCGGATAAAAACATCGCCGGAATCCGCGCCAACCAGGTCTTCGGCGCGTTCACGGTCGATAACAAACTGACGGTCGATAAATCGTAAGCTTTTTGTCGAGCAGAAACGGGCACAGCGAAAGCTGTGCCTTTTTTCTGTGCAACATGATGGAAAATACTCGGCGGGCGATCTTTGCCGATGGATGTAATCTAATCTTTCGCTATGCGCTTCAAACTGTGGCTGCCGGTTCTGCAAACGATTGGGATGCTCCTCATTCTCTGGTGGCCTTGGGCGCCGCAAGCACACCAACTGAATATTGCCCTCGCCAATGGGGCTATGATCCATTCACGCGTACTGATCGCAGGGCCGGCTGCGCTCGATTGGGCTCAGGGAGTCAACTTGCCCGCGGCCGCTGTGGTCATCCCAGTCGAGTTCGCCACCCGGAATCCGCGATCATGGCGAAACACTGGGGTCCTGTTCTTCGGCTTGTGGCTCGTAGGGCTGCTGTGCTGGTATATGAGCGGGAGATTTCTTGACGATGTCTTCCAATGGCGTCGCAACGGCATGCCGCCGAGGCACGCCGGCGATCTTATCTTCGCGTTGATCGCTTTTCCGAGTGCGTTACTGTTGATGGGAGCGTTTGACTTTGGAGATGTTGGCGCTCCTGCGACGTCGCCCTGGGCCGTGGTCTGGACGTTCATTACGTTTGCCGCTCTCGTCTTTCGCGTCGTCCAAATAGTTCGGACCCGGCGTAAGACCGCGATCCAGGCGGCGGAGACGGCAGACTAGGGCAGGCGGTTGATCAGCGATGCCACATATCCGGCGCCGAATCCGTTGTCGATATTCACCACGCTGACGTTCGAGGCGCAGGAGTTCAGCATGCCCAGCAGCGCGGCCATTCCCCTGAACGACGCGCCGTAGCCGATGCTGGTGGGAACCGCGATAACGGGAACTCCAACCAGGCCTCCGACGACGCTAGGCAGAGCACCTTCCATTCCGGCGCAGACGATGATTACGCGCGCCTTCGTCAGAGCTTCCCGATTCGCGAGCAGTCGGTGGATGCCCGCGACACCGACGTCATAGAAATGCTCGACTTCATTGCCCATGAGTTCGGCGGTGACGACAGCTTCTTCAGCGACGGGAATGTCGCTCGTACCTGCCGATACGACGGCGATCACGCCTTTGCCGTATCGGGTCGAATCTTTTTTCAGAACGATGGCGCGGGCGAGTTCACGATATTCCACTCCACGGATTTTTTTCTTCACTGCGGAGAACTGCTTTTCGTTGGCGCGCGTGGCAAGGATGTTCCCGCCGTGCTTCGCCAGACGTGCAAAAATTCCCGCGACTTGCGAAGGCGTCTTCCCTTCTCCAAGGATGATTTCGGGCATGCCTGCGCGCAAGGCGCGGTGATGATCGACCTTCGCGAAACCAAGATCTTCAAACGGAAGATGCCGCAGACGGTCGACCGCGTCGTCGGGAGCGAGCTTGCCTCTGCGGACCTGCTCGAACAGTTGGCGGATGGATTCGGCGTTCAGGAGTCAGTCCTTAGTCGTTCGTCGTTCGTCGTTCGTCGTTAGCAATTCGCAACGGATTCTAGATTAGCTTGATTGCTCCATGCGCGTCGAGGCTGGGTAATTGCAGCGGTTCGCACTTAAGCGTGGGCGCCGCGGGCTTGCGGACGGGAAATCCCCCGCAGCTTCGAGATCACAGCGCCGCAGACTTTCTGGGCCAGTCCGGGCTCGTTGAGATGGGCCAGGAACAGGCGGCGGATTCCGCTCGGCGCCAGCTTTCCGGCAAGATACGCGTCGTAGATCTGACTGCCAATGCGGTATCCCCAATCCTGCGCGGATGATTCAAATTCGCAGGCCTCGGCGCGCGCCGCAAGCTGCGCAGCCTTCTCGCAGGCCGCTCGCGAAAGCTGCGGAATCGTCTGCGTATCGGGAACCGGGCGCGAGGGATAGAGCACGCGCGATCCGAAGTAAGCCACAGCATGCTCGATCACGCGAACGTAAAAATTGTCTGGCGAGCGCGAACCATCCGCACCGATGGAAGTCTCGGCTGGATGTCCGTTGAGCCGGTGCGGTAATCCCTGGCAGGCATGGTGCAGAAAGCGGGTGGCGTCTTCGGCGGCGTGCATCATCTGAAATTCGCGGATGCAGAACGCATTCACCTGCGGCAGATACGCGCTGCCGCGCTGTTCGACGCAACTGAGCATCGATTCACGCGCAAGATCGCTGATCCCCTTGCGCGAAAGCAGGCGGCGCAGCATCGCGTCCGACGATCCTCCGTAAACTTCCGGCAACATATCCACGAGAAACTTCGGCTGCGTGCCGTTGTGCGACGAGTAGCGGTTGATCTCGAGGAAGCTGGCGAGGCTGTCGATCAGGTTGTAGATGGTAGGAGCGAAGTCTGGACCGTCATCGCAGCGACTCCACTGATCGAGGAAGAGGCGATAGCTCTCGTATTTTTCGAGCGGAGTGGCATTGAAAACACAGAGGACGTCATCTTTCACGCGGACCGCTTCGATCTTGTCGGCTTGCTCGCCCGCAGCACGCCAGTAGAGCGCATCGACATTCTGCAGGACCGTAACGACTTTCGCTTCCGGGATCTCCTGCTTGAGCGCACGCGGCAGATGTCCGGGAGCGAGATGCGATTCGCCAAAGAGAACAAAGATCACGGCATTCGGATGCCGCTGGCGAATCTCGGAAACTTTGATGGCCGCATGACGGTCGCGCGCGCCGATCTTGCGCAGGTCCTCCCGCGGCATGCAGTCGAGTCCATACAGGCCTTCGCCGTTGTCGCGCGCGGTCACGAGCAATTCGTAAAACGGACTCCAATCGTATCCCCAATCTAGATCGAACCGGATACGTTGGAGAAGTTCCGCCTCATCGATTTCGCGGCGCCACCATTCGTCGAGGATGTGCTGATCGCGGGCAAAAATTGTCTCCACGCCGAGAACAACGGGACGGTTACCGCCGAGCGCGCACTGCTCGAGCAGCGATGCAGCCTGGCGCTGCGCATGTGGCAGCGCGTGATAGTCGCCGATCAAAACGATATCCGCGGCGCAGATTGCAGCGCGGAGCTGTTCTGAATCGAGGATAGATTCGTAGCTGCGGAAGGCCTGGTTGAACTCGCGAAGATATTTGCGTCGTCCATGCGAATCCTGCAGGCGGATTTCGCGCTCCACTCCCGCCAGCGCCTGCAACTGCGCGGCACTGCGCCGGGATCGAAGATTGGACGTGGATGACATAAAATCAGTCGCCAGCTACCAGCCGCCAGCTTTCAGTTCTTCCCGCTCATTCGCCAAACTCACTCATTGCTCGTTGCTCACCGCTCATTGCCTTGACTTCTACGTCGCTGCCTCCCTATGCTCCTCACTCGAGGCCACCTTGCCGAACTATCCGCCGAAAAATCTGACCGTCGCGACCACCGGCGCCAGCGGAGCCATTTTTCTCCGGCACTTTCTTCAGACGGTCGAACGCGACCAGCGCATTGAAACGGTCAACTTCATCGCCTCCGACAGCGCGTTGCGCGTCATGGCCGAAGAGCTCGGGCTTAAGGGCCGCTCGAATCTCGTCGGCCAAATCCTCGGACGCTCCGGCGGACGCTCCGCGCGAAAAATTCAAGTTCAGTCGAACGCCGACATAGGAGCGAACGTGGCCAGCGGTTCATATCCCGCCGATGCCATGATCGTCATCCCATGCAGCGTGGGCACGCTGGCGCGCATTGCCAACGGCGTGGCCGCTCAACTGATCGAACGCGCCGCCGATGTTTCTCTCAAAGAAAAACGCCCTTGTGTTCTGTGCGTGCGCGAAACTCCCCTCAACAAAATTCACATCCGCAACATGTATCGTGCGGCTGATGCCGGAGCCACTGTGTTTCCTCTGATCCCGGCTTTTTATTACCGTCCTGTTTCATTAGATGAAATGGCGCGCGAATTCGCTTATCGCGTGCTGGCTCATCTGGGCCTTCCGCAGCCCCGCGCATTCCGCTGGAAAGGCTGACCGATCAGTCACTTACCCGCGTAGGAAAAAAACTCGCCGCCGAATACAGCATCGGCAGAAGCATCCCAGGATTTCAGTGTAGAGAACGCGAAAGTGCATGCGTCAGATATCCCCCGGACATGTCCAAGCGGGGGACACGGACGTTTCTTGCGCGGGCCGAGATTTCCAAAGCTCCAATCGCGCGCCGATGACGTACAATTCGGCCACTTTCCGGAAGGTGATCCATGGAATGGCGATCGGGGCTCATCGCGTTCGTGTTTGCAATAGCAACCCTTCTTGCAGCCGCCGCGCAGAATCCGCTGGCGGGGAACGCCAAGGCCGCGAAGGCGGGCGAATATGAGTTCCGCATCAACTGTGCGCTGTGCCACGGCCTGGGAGCGCACGGCGGAGGACGCGGGCCCGACTTGACCCGCGCAAAGAAGAAATATGCCCACAACGACGCCGAGATGTTCCAGATCATCAGCAACGGAATTCCGGGGACCGCGATGCCCGCCAACGGTACGAACGGCCAGGGCGTCGGCATGACCGACGAAGAGATCTGGCAAATCATCACCTACATCCGCAGCCAGGAGGTGAAAGCTCCAGCCAACTCGATCGGAAATCCGGCGCATGGCAAGGAACTCTTCTATGGCGACGCGAACTGCTCGCTTTGCCACATGATCAACGGCAAAGGCGGACGCTTCGGGCCGGAACTGAGCGAGGTAGGAGCGTCGCGCACGCGGGCGGCAATTGTCGATTCCGTGCGGAATCCCAGCCATCATCTGGCGTGGGGACTCGCCGAGCCGACCAAAGAATTTCCGCAGGAATATGAAAGCGTGACGGCCGTAACCGCCGATGGCAAAGAGATCAAGGGTGTCACACTCAACGAAGACAGCTTCAGCGTGCAGATCATGGACACGAACGAGCAGATTCATCTGCTGGAGAAGGACAAACTGAAGTCGTTCCACACAAGCCGCGAGTCAGCCATGCCGAAGTACACGACCGACACGCTGAGCGACAAAGATCTGGACGACATCGTGGCCTACCTGGTCAGCATGGGGGCGAAATGAACTCCCGCGACAGGGTTTTGACCGCGGTTCTGGTCCTGTTTGTCTTATCTCCTGCATTTGCGCAAGTCACCTACAAGCGCCTGCTGAATTCCGCGAAAGAGCCGCAGAACTGGATGATGTACTCGGGCGACTATTCCGGAAAGCGCTTCAGCGGGCTCGATCAGATCAACAAATCGAACGTGCGCGCAATGGTTGCCAAGTGGGTCTACCAGACCGGGGCGACAGGAAAACTTGAAACCTCGCCGCTCGAAGTCGATGGAATCCTCTACGCGACGGCGCAGGACGACCGCGCCTTCGCGCTCGATGCGCGCACCGGGCGGCCGATCTGGATGTATCAGCGGCAAGTGCCGTCGGACATTCGTCCCTGCTGCGGGCGCGTGAATCGGGGCCTGGCGATTCTTGGCGGAAAGGTTTTTCTCGGCACGCTCGACGCGCACGTAATCGCGCTCGACGCGAAAACTGGAGCCGTCATCTGGGACGTGACTGCTGCCGATTACCGCACCGGCCACAGCTTCACGGTCGCGCCGCTTGTCGTGAAGAATCTCGTGATCATCGGCGTTTCCGGAGGCGAGTACGGCGTCCGCGGATTCATCGACGCCTATGATGCGGACACGGGCGCGCGCAAGTGGCGCTTCTACACCGTGCCCGGCCCCGGCGAACCGGGACACGATACGTGGGAGGGCGATTCCTGGAAGGTTGGAGGCGCTCCCGCGTGGAATACCGGAACGTACGATCCGGCGACGAATCAGATCTTCTGGCCGACCGGGAATCCTGCGCCGTCGAATCGCGGCGCCGGACGCGCGGGCGACAACCTCTACAGCAATTCCCTGCTCGCCCTAAACGCCGACACTGGCAAGCTGAATTGGTATTTCCAGTTCACGAAACATGACGAGCATGATTGGGACGCGACGCAGGTTCCCATCATGATCGACAAAGACGGCAAGCACCTGATCGCGCAAGCGAATCGCAATGGATTCTTCTACGTGATCGATCGCGCGACGGGCAAGCTGATCTCGGCTACGGCGTACGGGAAGCAAACCTGGAGCGACTCCAAAGATGCCGATGGACGCCCCGTGGCGAACAAGAATGCATCGCCGACTCTCAACGGCCATACGGTGTGTCCGGGAGCGCTCGGCACGACGAATTTCATGGCGCCGAGCTACGATCCGCAGACCGGACTTGTTTACGTCACGGCACGCGATCAGTGCGACATCTTCAGCACGGCTCCGCAGCCGTATGAAGCCGGCCACGCTTACTACGGCAGCGCATATTTTCCATCGGAAGACGCGAAACCGTATCTGGGATTTCTGAAGGCGATCGACCCGGCGACGGGCGAGATCAAAGAAAAATTCCAGCACACATCGCCGACGTGGTCGGGCGTGCTTTCAACCGCGGGAGGACTCGTCTTCAGCGGCGATGCCGAAGGAAATTTCATCGCCTTCGACGCGGCATCGCTGAAGCCGCTCTGGCATTTCCAGATGGGAGGCGCGGTGTACGCTCCGCCGATGGCTTTCGCGATCGACGGCAAAGAGTATGTGGCAATCGCTGCCGGTAGCGCGATCTATGCCTTTGGTCTGCCGTGAGCGTGTGGGGCGGGGGTATTCGTCCCGCTCCAAAGTCGCGAACGACGAGGTGTTCCTGCAGGAACATAATGTCGTGACGGAATGGTATCGACAATTCTGTCATGACAGGCAAGTCTATGAAAAGAAATGGCGACAATGGGTCAGGGGCAAACCCGAACCTCACAATCGGCGGCATCGTTTCCCTCGTAAAAAGCGCGAGGACGGGGCACCCACAGTGTTCAGGCGCAAGGGAAAAACTGAAAGGCCGGGCCACCCGTCCTAAAGGACTTTTGGACGTTGTTCAACTGGCGTAATGTGCCTGGTTTCAACAGCGAGTGCAGGGTTGTGTGGGATTGCAAGTTCAGTTCTCGGCTCGGGCGCCAGCCCTCCGCGCCACCCTTCTGTTTGCTGGAGTTCCCCGATTGACGCGGCAGCCGGTTTCATACTAATCTGCGCTTACACCGGAAAGGAGGTGGTCTGATGACAAGTTCTGATGGCAGTAGTAGAGGTACTCAAAGACCAGGTGAGGTGGCTGAGACTTAGAGCGGTCGCTCTAAGCGGGGCTTTGGACGCGGAATTCGCAAGGACCGCCATCCGGAGCTACAGCCCGCACACTACCGGTGATTAAGGATTGATTCCGCCTGACGCAGGTCGGTCAGGAACCCGGAGTTGCCGAAGAGGCCACGTAGAGTGACCACCTCTTGGTCAATCCCAAACAGTCCACCGGACGGCCCGCAGGTTTAATCGCCCGCGGGCCGTTTGTATTTTCGCCGGAATTTTGCGCATCCCCAGCTCGAATGACAGTGTTCTGCGCGGCTTCTTCGACGCTGGGGCGCAGACCTGATGTCCTACTTTCGCCCCACCACTACGATCATGAAACTTCCCGGCTTCATCTTTGGACGGCCGGTCTCTCCCGGCTTCTGCGGCTCGAATTCGGCGGTCGGCAAATAGATTTTGTGCGCAGCCGAATCGATGTCCATCGTTCTCGCTCCGAGCGGCGTCGAAACCGTTTCGACGACGTCATACTTCCCACCGGATTCTCCGATGACCACGAGCTTGCCGTCGCGGCAGCTTGCGAATGCCCGATGGCCATCGAAACGCGTGGCGTCGACGCCGGTTCCGATCGGCAAATCGGCCAGAATCTTGCCGTCGTCGGTGCTCATGACGATCATCTTCTGCGGCTTGCGGCACCCGATGAACAATTTGTGTCCGGCTGTGTCGATGGCTAATCCCACCGGAGATCCTCCGGGCGCGACCGGCCAGTGCGCCAGCACCTTTCTGGCCTTGATGTCTACGACGGCGACCTGATCCTTATCCTCGAGATTGATATAGACCTTGCCGGCTCCATCCGCAGCGAGGAACTCGGGCTTGCCGCCCAGATCAATCGGCGGATCGATCTTTGCAGTCTTCGGATCGGCGTCAGGCTTGAGCGTCATCAGAACTCCGTCATCGCCGGAGACCGCCAACACCAGCCCGCTGGCTTTGTCGTAGATGATGCCGTCGGCATCGGGTCGCGCGGCCACCGTAGCCAGCACCGCGTTCGACTTGAGATCGAAGATCACGATCGAGCCGCTGCCGTCGGTGATGAATCCGCGCCCAGCCTCGGGAACCAGCGCGACTCCGTGATTGTGCTTCTGGCCGGGAATGTCGGCGATCGTCTTGCCGGAGTCGGCGTCGATGACCATCGTGTGCGTGCTGCGGGGAACGTAAAGGCGGTGATTGTTCGCGTCGACCGTGATGTAATCCCAGCCGCCCTCGCCGCCGATGTGAAACGTCTTCTCGACAGACCATTGGGTCTGAGCGAAAGCGCGGCTCGTAAGCGTGAACGACACTGCTGCAAGCAGAAGGTACGCAAATGCGTTTCGGATAGACATAGGACCTCCCTGTCAATGAGGATCGCTGAAATGCTAATCCCTTAATATGAAAGGAACCTGAAAGCCGGGAGGAAGAGATCCTTACGCCGCGCGAACCAGGCTTGCGCCGGAACGATTCCGCCTCGATGAAAATGCGCCCGGCCGTGGGCTCGGCCGCTCGAATGCCGCCTTCAATTCGATCCACGGCGGCCGTGAGGCTTTGCATGTTCAGGTCCCGCCGGAACTGGATGTCGACCGTCAGATCGATGAATTCCTTTCCATAAGCGAGCTGGCTGCTCTGGTCCACCGCTGCGAGTCCCCGGCGGTATGTATCCTGCAGATTCTCGAAAGGGTCGCAAAGCTGGCGGTCGATATAGTTGACGACTCCGCAACCTTTCATCACGAACAGGGGTGATTGGGGCGCTGTACAAGGCTTTCATTCAGCTGGCGGGAGCGGGTATGCTTGGTGGGTGTATGACGTTGATGATCCCCGGGAACGCCTGCGGCTGGCCGGGACGTACGCCGCGATGACCGATGGCGAACTGCAGAACCTGGCGCGGAATCCCGAAGCGCTGACGGACGCAGCCTGGGAAGCGCTCGAAGACGAACTTGACCGGCGGCATCTGGAAGTTCCTCACGAACCGGAGGAGCACCGCGAGGACCTTGATTTCCGCACGCTGGTCACGATCCGCCAGTTCCGCGATCTGCCCGAAGCGTTGCTGGCCAAGGGAAGCCTCGAGTCGGCGGGATTCGAGTGCTATCTGCGCGATGACAATCTGGTTCGCCTCGACTGGTTCATCTCGAATTTCGTGGGAGGCATCAAGCTGTGCGTCAAGCCGGAAGACGCCGTCGACGCGCGCAAGCTGCTCGACGAGCCGATTCTCGAAGGACTCTACGTCCACGGCGTGGGATTGTATGAACAGCCGCGCTGCCCGAAATGTCAGTCGCTGGATGTGAATTATCGTGAGCTCGACCGCCCCATCGCGTATCTGAGCGCGTTTTTGAAAGTTCCGATGCCCTTACAACGCAAAGGTTGGCATTGCCACGCGTGCAATGCGGAGTGGGAAGACGAGGAAAGTCCGACGCAGTGATCACTCGATAAAAGGCCAGCTAAGTCCGGCAGGAGAAGGGTTTCAGTCCATATAGCCTTGCGGTAGCTCGCGGGGAACGGTCCGGAGTATGATTCCCTGCCATGGCGCGGATCGATCCCGAGGAGGAAAGGCGAAGGCTCACCGAATTCTATGCGGGACAAATGGACGGTGAGTTAGAGAAGGTCGCGAAGCAGGCCTACGAACTCACGGATGTTGCGATAGAAGCACTGCGGGCCGAGCTTGCGAAAAGGGGTCTCACTCCACGATTCGTCGAGCAACCTCCGGTGCCGCCGGCAAACAAAAAGGAAGAGATTCTTCCGAAACCAGGCGACCCACCGCCGCCAGTTCCGCCGAACGAAGAGATTTCCGCGGATGAGGGTGAATTGGAACTGCGAAACATGGTCATGGTTCGCCGGTTCCGCGACCTGCCAGAAGCCTTGCTGGCGAAGGGATGCCTGGATTCGGCGGCCATCGAGTCGGTCATGGTAAACGACAATCTGGTGCGGCTGGACTGGTTCTGGTCGAACCTGATGGGCGGAGTGCAACTGATAGTCGACCCTGAGAATGCGGAAGCTGCAAATGAAATTTTGAATCAGCCCATTCCCGAAGACTTTGATGTCGCGGGCGTTGGGGAATATCAGCAACCGCACTGTCCCAATTGTCATTCGCTCGATGTCACCTTCAAAGAATTGAATCGTCCCATCTCCTACATGACAATGTGGCTGAACGTCCCCATTCCGATTTATCGCCGAGCGTGGCGTTGTCACTCCTGCAATGTGGAGTGGGAAGACGATGGCCTTCCCGAGCCAACTGATTCACCGCGCTAGGGCCGCGAATCCCTTGCGGATTACGTCCTGGGTATCTTCGGCGAGATTCAGAGCCGGCAACTCCTCGCGCGTAAACCAACGCACCTCGGCAGCATCGCTCGCGGCGCTCAGTTCTCCCCCCAAACGGCGGCAGAGGAAATCGATCAGCACGTAGTGATACTGCACGCGCTTCTCAGCGTCATGCAGAATGCGGTCGTAGACTCCTAACAGCTCTCCCGGTTCGACGATCAGTCCGGTCTCTTCGCGCGCCTCTCGAATGGCAGCTTCTCGCACCATCTCGCCGACTTCGAGGACGCCTCCGGGGATCGACCACTGCCCCTGAATCGGCGGATGCGCGCGCTTCACCAATACCACGCGCTCGCCCTCAATGATGATGGCGCCTACGCCCACTAGCGGCATTTCCGGGAATTCACGTTTCATAAAAAAGTACTCAGTGCCCGGTACTCAGTACCCAGTTAACGGCCATTCGTGACTTCGGAAGCAAACACCTCGGGATCGAGTGCTGGGGACAGACTGCTGATTATATCGGCCTCGACTGGAGCTAAGGTCACGCATGTACAGCTTTCCGTCCCTCTGCTTGCTAGAATTACGGCGTCATGGCTCTCGAGGAATACAAACGCAAG
>Ga0209168_10000835_pt1 | contig 27091 bp, 22 predicted proteins | sample Coa_R1_FD_187156 | JGI IMG/M metagenome (GOLD analysis project Ga0209168, IMG submission 187156) | Surface soil microbial communities from Centralia Pennsylvania, which are recovering from an underground coalmine fire - Coalmine... | ecosystem: Environmental > Terrestrial > Soil > Unclassified ...
TGTCAGAAAGACGGTGGAAGGGTATAAGCCCTTCCACTATGGACTACGCAGCGCGTCTCGATTTACCGCTATTCGACTTCGGGTGGCTTGCTTCGGCTTCCGCTTCTTCACCCGCATCTTCTTCTGCTTGCGAATTGATGGTCTCTGCTAACTGGGTCAGCTTTTCATCCGTTTGTTTTTCTTCTTCGAGCGTCTGTTCCAGCAGGCTCACGTGCTCGTCTTCGCCCATCAGTTCCGCTAGAGCGCGGACTGTTCCGTAGCCGGCAATCTCGTAATGCTCAACTCGCTGAGCAGCACCGATGATGGCGGCATCCATCACCTCGTCTTCGTAGTCTTCCTTCATGGTTTCGGCCCCTTCTTTCACAAGGCCTTCCATACCCAGGCACTTCTTGCCGGTTGGCTTCTCATCCAACATCTCGAAGATCTGTTCCAACCGCGAAACGTGCTCCGAAGTCTGCCGCAGGTGCTCTTCAAAACCCTGCCTCAACTCGGCATTAGACGAAGCTTTTGCCATTTTCGGCAGAGCTTTTACGAGTTGGGTCTCGGCGTTGTACAGATCCCTCAATTCATCGATATAGAGCTGGCGCATTGACTCGTTCTGCATCGTGTCCTCCTCTTAAGATTTCCAGCGACCGGAGCGGAACGGCGTTCACTGGGCCTATATCCGGAAAGTATTTTCCATATCGGTACCAAACAATACCCGAGATTATGTATGGAGCAGTGTCCTCAAAATAGTTAGTGAGACGGCGGCTGCTGCAAGGTCAGTTCAGAGTGGCCCTCATGCGGCTGGGAATGATGAAAGTCCACGCCGAAGTGTGGTTCAGAACGAGTCCCCGTAATTTTGAATGGCACTTCCGTCCCGGCCCCATCCTTATGAAAGAAGGGGTCTACGGGCTTCAATAGGATTGATTTCCATCCTTTCGTCATTTGAGAGAGTTTCGCCTTCATCCTCACGGTCCCGTGAAAATCAAAGACTCGGCCATCGAGACTGTACTGCCCGGTCATATCAGCTTGCGTCCCTGGAATTTCGAAATTTAACGACGAGAACGAGAGAATTCCATCCGCCAGCCTGAACGTTCCTTGCAAATTAGAAGTAATCGGAACTTCCGGAGTTTTACCAATGAGTTTCACCTGCCCTCTGCTCCGGAGACTCAAATCGTTGATACGAGTTTGCACTTTCTCGTTCTCGAAACTCCCGTCTGAAACCTGAAATTCTCCAGCCAGTCTCATCCGGTTTGCTACATCGGCCTGACCCGGTGGCAAGCTGAATCGGCAATTCATATCAATCTGCCCCGTCATTACCGGGGGCTCCGTTTTCACGCCTACAGCCAACAGGTCCTGAATATTCGCCCGATCCAACCGAACATCCAACTCAATATCGTGCCCGTGCGCTGACTTCATTCGAATGACTTTGCCCTTTGCAACGATCAACGAATGTCGCAGCCGCGCTACCACGGACTCCAGGTAGGTGTCTCCATCCGTCCCGTCCACAATCGCCTTGTATTCGGTATGGAGGGGAGCTCTATGTCCACTGACCGTGAGTCGAAAATTCGGGGTATCAGTCTCCCCTTCAACGGCGATGCGGTCAAGTTTTCCTGAATAATGACCCTCGGAAGTCAAGATTCCACCGAGCCCTCGGATCGTTCCCAGATCAGCATCCGTAAATCTGTAGTCGCCCGACACCGGGGTGTCCCGCGGACTTCGCTCGTTGAACGGCCCGAACATTCCCGCGGAATGAATGTTGCCAATGGGCCGTGGATTGATCAGCTTCGCATCGAAACGGAGTGGCCTTCCATGGCCAGTGCTATTCAATTGCATCTCGCTGATGTCGAATTCCAAGGGCGGCTTATTCGGGTTTGGCGTGTCGATGATGATCTTTGCATCCGAGAAGACGAACTTATTAACGTCGACACTTATCTTTCCGTGGTGACGGATATTAGCTATCTCCCGGCGCTCGTTCTTTGGCGGAACGTTCATCGTGAACCCCCGCACAAAGACGGTGTCCACGCGCATGGGCTGCAGGAACAGGCTTCGCAGGCCTGTTTGAAAATGGAACTCCGCGATGTCGATGAGCGGTTGGACGCCTGGCTCCCAGGGATTCGGATCGGTTGCCCCGAAGATTCTCAGGCCTTTGCCCTGAAGGTGGATCCCATCGGCAATCCAGACGTGCAGCTCTGCTAATTCAACTCGGCTCTTGAACCGAAGGGAAAGGCTTTCGATCACGCGCTTTCGCAGGATGGGCTCCGCTCGCGCCATTATCAATCGGATCCCGATCCCCAGAACTACCAAGAGTATGACGAGGAACGCCGCTAGTCCCCACTGTCGCGACCGCTGACGTTCGCGCGAGACTGCAATACCCTTACCGGCACCAGGCGCATTGGATCGCTTCCGCAAACCTCAGCACTAACGTGATGCCGTCCGAAAAGAAATAAGGTTTTCCCTTGAGAATTGCCAGGGATTTCAGAAACCGTATTTGGCGACGATCTTCTTTTGCCGCTTGTCGATGACGGCGATTGCTGCGTGTTCCCGGCGAAGCTGTAACGAGAGCGCGACGTCCGTGTTTTCGTCACGAATGTTGAGAGCGGCATCGTCACCTGAGTCAGAAACGATCACGTACATGATCGAGTCCGCCAACACGGTGGGATAAACCAGCACTCCGGCAGGTATCGCCGACTTCGAACCGAATATGGCAGGAATGCCTACTCGCTTCACCATGTATGAGTAAAGATCGCTGGATGATTCCAGATCTTCCGCCAGTTCGATCGGGTACGAGCTCCAGAAGATTTTTCCTTTTCCATGCCCAATTTCCTTCAGAGTAGTTCCGCCGTCAAAACGTAGAGAGTCCAGCCAGTTCTGCTGCTGTTGGCCAAAGTTGAGCCGAAGGGAGTGGTCAGGCAACTGCAGTTCAGCCGCGTGATACGTCAGAGGCTCAACATGCGCATGTGCTCCGAGCGCAGCCGTTCGATCTACGATCTGCCAGTGTTCGTCGCGATTTATTGGCCCGGTGATGAGCAGATTTCCTCCGGCTTCAACGTATTTCAGCAGTGCCCTCCATGCGGGCTCACCTAATGCTTGCGGCGAGGGTAGAATCGCCAGCTTTGGTGAACCCAGCTTGTCGATCTGATTTTCAGCAACCACGAACGCTGGAGTGCGGGCGGAGTAACATAGCGCACGAACTGCGCGTCGTTGCGCCTCCAATTGGAAGTCAGCCAGAACCGAATATTGCGCCGCTTGCGAAGTGATGATTGCTACGGGCGGCAATTGCGGATCGCGCAGATGTTCTCCGAGTCCCGGGGCAAATCGCGCGAAGTCACGCATCACCGTCGCCTCCGGCTTTTCTGTGAAATCCGTCCGGATAGCCCCGATCGGAGTCTCATTGCTCTCCGTCATGTCGGAATTCGTATTCCATAGCCACTCGATGGCTCCCGCTCCCTGGATGAACGAACTTGCGATCTTTCTCTCCAGGAGCGCGGCCTCGTTTTCCGGCGTTCGCCGCGCAATTTCATCAATGTTCAATTCGCGCTGCAGACCGGTTTCCTGGATCAGCATGGCCTCGCCGGGTTGCTTGGCTGCAATTGAGTCCCAAAGAATGTAATCGTTCTGCCACCACGAATGGTTCGTCGTGAAATCGACCGACCCTCCCCAGAACGCGGGTGACAGCCGATCCTGAATTCCTCCTTCATCCTGACCGACCGTAACCAACTGTTGCGAACCCGCGGCGCGAATCACGTCCCTCGTGCCGGCGGCCCACTTCGCAAATGATTCCTGTGCGAACAGAAAGTAGTCGTGAATTCGTAAGGAATTCATGCCCACGTACATGCCTCGCGGTGTGAACTCGTCTTCGCTGGGCAGCGAGATCGTTACTGCAAGAGCCTCAGGAGGCACATTCCATAGAGCCGCTAGCTTGGCGCGATCCGGATATCGGGCATTCAGCCATTCATTCCACGCCGCCAACTCAATTGGGTCTTCGTTCGGGCGCATCGTCCAAAGATGCTGCGAAAAACTCGGCTCATTAATGAGATCCCACGCAAGAAACGGCACACCATGAAAACGTGAGACCACCTCAGAGATCAACGTTTGCTGCCTGTGCACCGCCGCGGGATCAAGAAACGCATTCGTTCCGCCCAGTACGTCGGGCAAGAAAGCAAAAAAGTTAAATTGCACGGGCAGACCATATTTGCGCGCCGTCATTAAATAGGCTTCCAGCGTGCGTAGCGTCCGCTCGTAGGGTCGCCCGTTCTCGTCACAAAACTTATCCCAGCCTGTCCACCAGCCTGTACGAATCATGTTCAGGCCGGCATCATGAATTTGGCCAAGGTCTTTGTCCCACACATAAACATTTGGATGTTCGAAATACAACCGCTGCACTTCGCTGGACATGTAGGTCGTCCCGACCACCGCGAGTGGATGTCCATCAACTTCGAAATAGTCACGATTCACGGTCAGCCGCGGACCGGAACGAAGATAAGCCTCATCCCGAATCCAAAATGCCGAATGATAGATCGCTCGTACTGAATTTCCATCCAGCAATTGAGCTTCAACGACGTACAGTCCCTTACCTGTCGGGGGCGGCAAGACAATCGGCTCGCTTGAACTCAATGAACTCGTGACACTCGATCTTTTCGTGGGCTCAGATTCCGGGAAGGTATTGATCCTCAGCGAGAGATTGGACCTCACAGCAGTATTGGAGTGCTGCACAATCTCGACTTCAACCGGCTCCCCGGGGAGATAGAGGGGCATCCCCGGCCGAACAGTGAATTCCTCGGCACCCATCAGTGCGCGTTCCAATAGAGATCGCACCAGTGCTGAGTTCTCGAAAAACTCCGGCGTGACGTCGGCATTTACAAAGATCCATCGTCCTCTGTCGAATCCATTTTGATAGTGATCGACTTGGATGACTGGTGCCGATAGTTTGCGTCCATCTTTTGTTCCCCAAGCCAAAGTATCGAGATGTGCATCAATCGAACCCGCCGACCCACCTCTTTTATACAGATCCACCGCGCTTAGCCGGATCACGGGGCTGAAGGCCCGCTTCCAGGGAAAAGATGCTAGCTGCAAAGGAACTTCTGGATTCGTCTCAAATCGCAGCCCCTCTGAGCCGGGTGTCTCCTGATATTGATCGACCATCAATGGCCGGATGAATCGCACGCTGTAATCGCGCAGGCGCCAGCTTCCCCCTTCTCGAAATGCGGATCGAGCGAACGGCCTACCGCCGAGAACCAGGAGATTTCCTCCGCGATCGAGGAAGCTCTTAATGGATTGCCAGTCCTCTTCTGGAAAAGCCGAACCGTAAGGGAGCACGAGTAGCCGAGTGGAAGACGAACTCAGCGCTTCACGCAGTTGATCCGCTTCCACTAGCTTGCAGCCATGGAACAAAGTCTCAAGCTGCTGTGGCGACGGGGCAGTTGAATCGGAGGCGGGGAATCCCGGCTCACTAAAAACCACAATCCGGCTCATATCCTGCGCTGAAAGCACTGCATTAGGTGTAACCAAGAAGGTCGCCAAAACTGCGAATGTGAGAAGTTTATCCATAGAATCGCCTGATCGAAACAGACTTAGAGGAAACGACGCAGTGTCAAGTAATGATCATGGTTTGTCAAGCTAGACAAACGATTTTGTAGGCATCTCGGACCACTTTCGGTACGAAGAAAATCCGCCAAACCGCAGTCCAGCGATGTATGATGGCGGCGTTCACACATTCCTAACCCCTCGGAGGGTCGACCGAGAACTCATGGCCATCGCGAGTCCTAATACTGCTACCTCAACCTCCGCCAGCGGTAATGGGCAGAGCTACGGCGTTCCTTTAGCAACAGTCACCACGCTCTTTTTTATGTGGGGCTTCCTTACCTGTTTGAACGATATCCTTGTTCCCCACCTCAAGTCGATATTCGATCTGAATTACACAAAGGTGATGTTGATCCAATTTGCTTTCTTTGGAGCCTACTTCATCTTTTCGATACCCTCAGCCAAGGTGATTGATGCAATTGGCTATCAGCGCTCCATGGTCGTCGGCCTCCTTACGATGGGATTGGGAGCGTTCCTGTTTGTTCCGGCCGCCACTGCCGCTTCCTATCCTTTATTCCTGGGCGCTCTGATTGTGCTGGCTGCCGGCATCACCTGTCTCCAGGTTGCTGCCAATCCCTACGTGGCCGTGTTAGGAAAGCCGGAAACCGCGTCCAGTCGCCTCAATCTGACTCAGGCTTTCAATTCGCTCGGGACCTTCCTCGCGCCTTTCTTTGGAGGCCTTTTCATCCTGACGGCCGCTCCGAACATGACGCAAATTCGCGCTCTTGCACCCGACGCGCTGCAGGCTTTCCGCGTGCATGAGGCCGCGACAGTAAAAACGCCATACATTGGCCTGGGTCTCGCGCTCGTACTCCTGGCCATCGCCATTGGCAGCTTCAAACTCCCGAAAATCGAACACGCTCAGCACAAAGTCGGCGAGAAGGTGAACGACTCCATCTGGAGGCACCCGAATCTGATTTTTGGCGCCATTGGGATTTTTGTCTATGTCGGTGCCGAGGTTTCGATCGGCAGTTTCCTGGTGAATTACTTTAACCAGCCAGAGCTCGGCGGCCTCGCCGAAAAGATTGGGGCGAGCTTCGTCGCGTTTTACTGGGGCGGGGCGATGTTGGGGAGGTTCATCGGCTCGAGCTTCCTGGGTGGTGTGAAGGCCAAGTACATGGCGCTTGCAACAGCTATCAGCATCGCGCTGGTCTTGCTCTCGTATCCCATCCAACGTCAGCTGCCCGCCGGATACCAGCCGGGCGTGCCAAATCTGACCTGGCTTGCATGGTTGGTGGTCGCCGGCCGGCCGCTGTTCATCTTGGTGGCGGTTGCGACAGCTGCAATCACAGCACTCGCAGCGCTGCGCGGCGGCGCAGCTAAAGCAAATACGGGAATCCTGCTCGGTATCTGTGCAATTTCGACGAGTGCGCTGGTGGCGATCTCGATGCTAAGTAATGGACATGTCGCTATGTGGAGCATCATCCTCGTCGGCTTCTTCAATTCGATCATGTTCCCGAGCATCTTCACATTGGGCATCGCGGAGCTCGGACCTCTGACTGGAGATGGCTCCGGCATCATGATTATGGCTATTGTGGGTGGCGCATTGATCCCTGTAGCCCAAGGATGGATTGCGGATCAAATCGGCATCCATCATGCGTTTTTTCTGCCGGTCATCTGTTACTTATATATCTTGTTTTTCGCTTTGAGCGGATCAAAGCCAAACAGCGAACGATACGCCAAGGCATGAGCTTTGGTTTGGTAGGTTGGCACAGAGTTGTAAGGGCTATAATTAAATCGATTTAAAACGAACATGGTGCAAGTCAAGAAGCCAGGCCAAAAGCCGGCGGTTGTCACTCTCAAAGCGGTCGCTCAGCATTTAGGGCTAACGCCTGGTACAGTTTCAGCGGTCCTCAACGATTCGCCCTCCGCCCGCTCCATTCCGCAACAGACGAAGAATCGTATACAGGCGGCTGCTAAGGAGCTGAATTATCGGCCCAACTTTTTTGCGCGTACGCTCCGTAATAAGCGCACCTATACCATCGGCGTGATCGCCGAAGAGATTGGCGACTCCTACAGCTCACCTATCATCAGCGGTATTGAGCAGTTTCTGCGCCAGCGCGACTACTTCTTTTTGACCGTCGTTCATCGTCATGACGTCGCCCTCCTGAATAGGTATTCACAGATGCTTTCTGAACGCGGAGTAGAGGGAATTATCACTGTTGATACCACTGTTCAGGAGGCTCCTTCGCTACCCACCGTAGCCATTGCTGGGCACAAGAAGATCAAAGGTATTACCAATGTTGTCCTTGATCACAACAAGGCGGCAGTGCTGGCGCTCAGCCATCTCAAAGAACTACACCACGGGCGCATCGCCTTCATGAAGGGCAATCCCATCAGCTCGGATTCAAGTGACCGCTGGGACGCCATCTGCCGGGTAGCGGCTGAGATTGGCATTACGATCGATCCGGAACTGACCATACAGATCGATGCCGACGATCCAACACCGCGCCTCGGATATCCTATCGCCAAGCAGTTGCTGGCCCTTCAAAAACCCTTCACAGCGCTCTTCGCCTACAACGACATCTCTGCAATCGGCGCCATCCGTGCTATCCAGGAACAAGGACTTCGCGTGCCCCAGGATATTTCCGTGATGGGTTTCGATGACATCCCTGGCGCAAGTTTTTACTCCCCGAGTTTGACCACCGTGCGTCAGCCGCTGAGTCGCATGGGCGAGGTCGCAGCCCAAACTCTTCTCGACAGAATCGAAGGTAAGAAAGAATATCTTCCCGAGATTGCGATTGAACCCGAACTCGTCGTCCGGGAATCCACGGCAATAGCGCCTGGCTCCTGTTAGCATCCAATAGCCGCTTGTTCCCTTTGAACAGGCCGGCCTCTGCCATCCATGCCCGCCACCGATGCATCATTGCCGTATAACTCTGCTCGTCCCCTCACGTACGTGGGATATATCTGTTTCCTTCCGATCGGGATCGCAACGGTTCTTCTCGGTCCGATATTGCCAACCTTGTCTGCCCGATGGTCGCTCAACTACGCGCAAGCAGGAGCACTCTTCAACGCTCAGTATTTTGCAGCGACTTGCGCAGTCGCTTGTTCCGGAGCATTAGCCGCGCGATGGGGATTCCGGTTCCCGATTAAAATCGGCCTCCTTTTAATGACCATTGGCCTTTCCTTCCTGCTCTCGAGTTCAAAACTCGTAGGCATTCTGTGCATCGGGTGTTATGGAGGCGGCCTCGGACTTGCCGTTCCCGCCGCGAATCTTCTCGTAGCTGCTGCCAACCCGCAACGTCGCAGCGCTGCCTTGAACCTCCTCAACTTTTTCTGGAGCATTGGGGCTGTGTCTTGCCCATTCCTGGTTGCAGCCGCAGCCAAAAGCAACCACCTGCCAGCGTTCCTGATTTCCGTCGCTGGATTCTCGCTCGCAACTGCAATCGGAATCGCTCTCATGCCCGCCCGCGCGACAGAGCCCTCTACCATCCGTGATGCAAAACCGATGCTTCCGCTGATTCAAAGCAAGATCGGGGCATTCTGGATCCTCTCAGCGCTCTTCCTTCTATATGTCGGTGTCGAAAACTCTTTCGGGCAATGGATGGCCTCCTACGCGAAAAGCCTCGGCACGCTGCCATTAGCCATCTCACTCGCCACCCCCTCTTTCTTTTATGCGTCCTTGATGCTCGGCAGATGGTTGGCTCCTCTTGTTTTACGGCTCATCGAAGATACGAAACTAGTTCAAGCAGGCTCTCTTCTCGCCTGTGCTGGCATGGCGGGCCTGATCTTTTCGCATGATCTGTTCGGTATAGCCGTGAGCGCATGTGCCGCCGGATTTGGACTGTCCAGCGTCTATCCGATTACGATTTCATTCTTATCGAGGCAGTTCGAGTCTGGAAGCATCGGGTCGTTGATGTTCACCCTTTCGAATATCGGAGGCGGGCTACTTCCCTGGATCGTGGGTCTTTCTTCCAATCGCTTCGGAACTCTTAAAGCAGGGCTGCTCGTTCCTTTGCTGGGATGCGCTGCCATGTGGGCGCTGTTTCTGCCAGGCTCGCTGCGACACGCTCCGCCGCCTCAGGCGGATCTTCCGGCCATTTAGCTTTGCACCAACTTTGTTCGGATCAATTTCGCTGCCAGACGCGTGATCCTCACAATTCGGTAGAGCGGAAACAACGGCTCGGGTAGTCGAATCACGTCCCACTCCCCTGGTCCCGCAGTAAAAAGCAGTCGGCTCATAAATCGCACCTGGTCCTGACGTTTCTCTCGCAGGTGTAGCATCAGTCGAAAATATGCGAGCGACTCGATGTCGAAAGCCCTATTGCTGGCGATGTAGGATTCGATTTCCGTCGCGAGGACTGTTGCTTGCTTATCTTCTGGAATATTGATTTCAGCTTCAGGAGAAATTGGCGCTCCTAGCAGTCGATTGGCGAGAATAAGTGTCACTCGCAGGATTCGTTCGATCCGGAGCTTCCTCGCATGAGAACCAATCTGATCCCAATTGACCTTTTGGTTTTCCATCAGGCGCGCCAAGTCGCAGAGCCAGATCAGACGTCCCCAAACATGCTTCGCTGCATGTAACGAGAGAACGATGAAAAGGTCTTCCGCGGACGGTGTCTTCATCGGATGCCCCGCCACTGGTATGACAACTCCGCGCCGGAACATACCCTCCATGTCGAAATCTACGGCATAAAATCTTGGCTGGATCGCCCACTGCACCTCTAGCAGATTTCGTCCAGCCGTCCCGTCAAACGAATATTCGTATCCCGATCTCACATACAATTTTTCTTTCGCTTCCGACCAAAGCAAATGCGGCATGAAACCAAGCTTCTCTAACGCTGCTCGAGTGCGTGGTAGATCGTGTGCGCGAACGAACAAATCAATGTCACCCGACTGCCGCAATGCGATATCGCCGTAAGCCAACTCAGCCAGCGCCAGCCCTTTGTACGGCATTACTTCCAAGCCCAGCGCCGATAAAGCATCGACGATCCGTATCAATTCCCGCGACAGGATGAGCGTCTTGTGGACGTTGGTCTGGTACTTCTGTGCCAGGGCGTTGAAGTGCTCGCGGGGAATGGTATTTTCGAAATCCGAGAGCGCCTGAAAAAGCAGAGGCTGCACGCCATGTCGGTCTGCCAAGTCAACAATTGCATCCCACCGCAGCGGCAACTGCAGTAATGCGCGTATGCGATCGCTCTTTTCCTTCCGATTCGGTGCAAAACAAGCCGCCAGCAACAACGACCACTCGGGATCCGTTGCCAAGCGAATTCCAGACATTCTTTTGGATGAATGTGAAGCCGAAAGAACCAGACTACGCCAGAGCAGCCGCAGATGTGCTCGGTGAATTTGGCAGTGGGCCGATCTGAACCAGATTCGCAACGGCACGTTTCTTGGCGAGCATGTTGGCCGACGGCACACCCGTTCTCACAAAAGATTTCTCGCAATCCTGCGAAGAGGGCCCGCGCATGTTTCCTTCCATGAACGCGAGACCCGGGCATCGCGTGCAACTGGTGACGTGCGTGCAAGAGGTGCAGGTCGTCAGATCCTTTAGCCGAATCGCGCGCACCTCATTCATCTTGTCCGAATGCCGCCAGATATCCAGGAATTTCTGATTCCTCACATTTCCCGTCGGTAGTGGAAACTGCACGCACGGAAACACATCTCCATAGGGCGAAACGTAGCACGTAGTATGACCCGCACTGCATGGCAGAGCCGCCAGCGAATTCTCATCTCCCGGCGCGGGGATTGCGCAAAACTCATCCACATCCCCGACCAAGCCCTGATCCCGGAACACTCCTCGCAGAGTTGCCTGATCGGCTCCAAGGCTTAGCACCGAGCGGTTCCCGTCCATCATCGGAGTGACCGTCGGGTCCAGTGTGCTCTCGATACCTAGTTCTTCCGCTAGTGCGCGCACTCCCTGATAATCGTGCGCATTTTGGACCATCAGAACATTCGCAAAAATGACTCGCAACCCTTGGGACTTCAGAAACTTAGCCGCAGTGATAGACCGCTGTAAAGAGCCCGGCACAAGAGTGATGCCGTCGTGGACTTCGTGCCGATGCGAATAAATGCTGATCTGGATCGACTCGACTCCAATCTCTCGAAGCCTCGCCGCCTCTCGTTCGCGGATCATGATCGCGTTCGTCTTTAGCTTCACGCAGAATTGCCGCTGAAAACGGGCGTATTCGAGAATTTCTAACAGGTCTTTACGCAGGAAGATTTCACCGCCGCTCAGCGAAAGCACAAAAACCCCGGCCTCTGCCATTTCATCGAGCAGGTGCTTGATCTCTGCGGTTGTCATTTCACCATGGTCGTCATGGTCGAGATAACAATGAACACAGCGCTCGTTGCAACGGTAGGTCAGATCGAGTTGCACGCTGAGGGGGACATTCTTGGCCAGCGCTTTCTCGGTCAATTCCTGGAGCAGTCCGCTCATCGCTTTTCTCCGGCGGCAGGATTCTGTGTCGTGATCGGCGCTTCCGAAATCTGCAGGATTTCATGGCTCGCCAGTTCTCGTGCCAGCGTTTCAGCGTCAGCCAGTGCTTCCGTCGGCTCGACATCAAATTCGGTACAGATCTTTTTCTCTACGATCTCATCCAGTGGGGTTGCGCCATCCGCCGATTGCCAAAGAATGGTCGCAGTCTTGTTCAGGGTAAACAAAGTCGAATCTCGCCCCGACATGATCATCATCTCGCCGTCGAGACTTCTTGCCGCAGCCCGCGGGTTGCGTGCCATATACAGCTTGGTCATCCTATGAGCTCCCAAACTCTTTGATCCGGCACAAAAGTAAGTCGTGCCACCGGCACTCGCTTCACAAACTCGAACGCGGAGTAAAACACACTCTGCACCAATTCCTCGTCCTTGGCGAAGAACAAGAGATTGGAAAGCAGGGACCGCGCCGCTTCTCCCGGCCCAATCGGATCAATCCGGTTTTCCTTCCCTTTGGCCAGCAGATAGAGTGTCGAAATCGGCGCCGAGACATTCTCTCCAAGTTTCGCCAGTTCGCCGGTAAAAGGGGTGCCGAACGCGATGTATTCCCCATCCCGCCGCCGCACATAGGAAATCTCGTCTGTCAGCAGCGTGGCATCGCGTGGGGCCAATCGCGAGATCGTGGTTTTCCCGGCTTCGGATACGCCGGCAAACAGGAAGGCCTTTCCATTCCGGATTGCACTGGCTGAGTGCAGCAGAAATCCACCCTGCCGGGCCAGAACGAGCGTGTGGACGATTCGCAGCACCGCATCGATCGAATATGGATTCGCCGTCTGCCGAATCCAGCCACGTCGTGCCGCCGGCTCCCACTCCGCCTGAAAATCTCCGCGCCGCAATGACCAGCGCCCGGAACGGTAGTTGACTTCCACCTCCGCATCCGGATCGGCTGCCTTCGGTTGTGCGATTTCTACCTCGAGGTCAATCTCTACCTTCGCCGCGGCGCTCACGAAGCCCGCATAACGATCCTGCAAAAGTCGGAGAAATTCCGGATCGCTGGTTTGGATGCGCACGGGCATGCCGCCAATTTCAATGACAACGCTGAGACACTCGACTTCGGTGGTGAACGGTGGCAAAGGAAGCCCAAATTTCACGCTGATTGAATTTCTTACGTTTGCAGCCGTTCACGTGCTCCCACAAGCACACGAGCTGCTAAGTCCGAACGTTGAACCACACCTGCTACAACCCGTTCGTGAATGCGCAAACTTGTCCGCGGCTGGAAACGTTTTCCATTTCGGATGATGAATACTACCCTGCCAAGAACTTCATCGCCGTCAACAGGAGGATCCGCCGCCGCCATGGAATCTCCGCGCGTGATCATGTCTGAGCCTTCACTTCTCACGACGCGATGGGCGAATAGCCGTCGCTCCCGGCGAAAAAGAATAATCTCCCCTTCCGCCACCTTGGGGAAGCCAACTTGCTCCACAGTCAGTGTGTCCCCCGGCCAGATGCTGGGCAACATGCTCCATCCCGTGACTTGAAGACGCAGTCTTCCCGAGGAGCGCAACACCTCAGCGGCCAATTCACATTTCACCGCATGGGACTCGCTCATCACGCATTTGGCTGGCATCATGAGCTTTTTGGACTCTGATTGCACGCCGATGACAGTCCGGCGATTTTGCCGCATGAAAGCGCCGTCGTCACAAATACCTGCTCAAATCGAAACGACGGCTTCTCATAAGGCTTCTTATTCGTTGCCGGAGTGCGCGATTCATCGGATTGCATATGATTCATATCCATGAAGAAATCCCCGCTCGCTAATTTAGGTTTGCCTGCGATGCTTGCATCGCGCAGATACCGGTGCCGCCGGAAGTGGTACAAGTCTGGTTGGTCAAGTTGAAGAAGTATACTTGAGAAGCTCCTGTAGCAGTGCTCATACCGTCGACAATCAAGCCTCCCGTACCTCCAGTTGTCGTCAAACTTGATGACGGCCACGGTCCCGCATTGATCCAAATCGCGGCATTATCCGTCGTCTGGCCACCGGTCGTGGTATTCCATGCGGGCTGCGTGCCGCCCGACTTTCCCGCCTGGACAGTAACCTCCACGTTGTTGTTTGTATCGATAATGCGAGCCTGCAGACCGTAGCTATGGTTTGCCGTCCACCCCCCCAAAGCTGTGACCGTAGTAAGTCCCTGGTTCAGCCACGTGACGCCGCCGTCGACTAGCTTCGCCCCAACCACATTTGACCAGACGGGCTGAGTTGTCCCTGTTGTGCCGGAATTCAAGGCCACGCTGATGTAAGCGAGGTTCGTCGCAGTCCTGAGCACCAGGATTTCCTGTCCAAAGTTGTAGTGAGTCGTGGGCTGCCATGGCAAATCCACGAAGTTCATCAGGCAGCCTTTGTTGACGCAAGCCCGCCCAAAGTTCTGCACGCTGAAGAATAAGAGCTCAGCTTTGCTGGCGCTCGCATTCGGGTTCGGAAAGTCGGTAACCGGTGAGCAAGCCGGGCTTCTCGCTGCCGGAGTCAGCGCTGCACCCGGTACCGGAGTGGTCATTACTCCAGCCACAATCGGCACGCGGTAAAGGGTCGGGTAACTTCCCGTATTGCCACAAACATAAAGGCTTCCGGTAGCGTTCGACGAGTTGTAATACGCACTGTCGAATGCCCCAATGTACATTGGGTTCGGATTTGCCGAACTGTTGCCCACGGTGACTTTTGTCCCGTTAGTTCCGGAGGCGAAGGTCCTGCTTAGAGCATAAACAGCCGAACAGGCAACCGTCCCTGTGCAACTCGTAGTGCCATCGCTGGATGCAAATACAAAAATCAGACCACCCGTCACATCCAGAAGTGGGCCCTCCACGAGACCCACGGAGAAATCCAATCGCGCGGATGCAGTGGCCGGGCCACCCGTAGACGCGACACGGTAGAGAGATCCACCTCCGGCTCCCACATCACCGACAAACACGTTCTGCGACGTGTGGTCATAAACCGGATTGGAAAGAGCGTTCCCCGCATTTACTTTTACCGGAAAACCACCGCTGCTGACTTCCGTGGGCGTGCCCTTAAATACACCGATAACCTTATGCAGCCATCCGCCCGCCCCTCCAACCCACGCTATGTCGTTTGTGTAGTCGTAATAGGGAGAGGAGGTTCTGTCATCCAAATTACCCCCGGTGCCGGTATGCAGGAACACCTCTGTCATGCAAGGGGCGACGCACGTCGGATATACCGCCGCAGTAACAGAAGTCGGTACGCCCGGCGAAGTGATCGTTTCCGTCGTCGATGCTTTCCACTTGAGAAGAACGAGGCCTGCGTTCCCCGTCGGACTTCCTGAAGTCTGCACAAACGCGATCTGCGTTCCATCGAGCGAAATCACCGGTGAAGTCAGAATCAGACCACCCGTATTGTAGGCCCAGTAAATGGCGGGTACAGGACCACTGCATCCGCTATAGATGTTGTCATAGCCGACAATACTTGCCTGAGTTCCGCTACCGAGCAGCCCAGTACTGTAGACGACATAGTCCGGCTGCGATGCGCTGCCGCAGTTTGCCGCAGTCAAACTAAAAGAGTATTTAGCTGGGTAGTTCCCCCCGCCGGGAGTACCGGCGCTGCCCATATTCTCTTCCCACAGGCCGCCGGGGGACGTGCTCACTGCTCTAGCCGTAGAACCTGCAGTTGTTTGGGAACGCTCCGTCGGAAATTCCCGGGGTATTTCCCGACGAAATCGTTGCTGCCAATAGCGCGGATCCTGCGCAACTTCGCGTTCCTGCTCCGTCGAAGCCGGTTTGCTATAGATAACGTGCGAATGGCTCCAATCAGTTGGTAGCCCTTGAGGCTGAGGCTTAGCTGCTTGGCCAGTCAATACCCATCCCAGAATCATCAATCCAGACAAGCTCACACCTAGCCGGAAGAACCGTGCGGCAGAACCATTCATTGTCCCGACTCCATCGGTTGCGCAAGTTGCGAAGTTAATGCTGGTGCACCAATACTGGCTTCGATCTGTCCGTTGCTAATGCAGCGTTTGGAGAAAAATCGGAAGATAATCCCTTCCGACCTTTTCCCAAGCCGCATACTGGCACCTGCGGAAAGCGGACGTGTACCTTCCATCGGTTGGCTGGTTTGGCCAGAATTCTACTCTTTCTCCGTCAGCTCAAGCAAACAGGTTTTTTCGATACGTCTCGCCGCGTTGTCGACTAAACGAAAGTGCCCCAGAGCCCTTACAATAGTTGGAACCCTCCATAAATGTGACATCATCAAAGGATGGCCGCGGACGGTCGTACCATCGGACCGCCGAATCGCAAAACTGATTGGAAGGGCACGAGATAGCGGGGGATATGGAACAAGCTGTGCGCACCACTGAAGACAAAAACGTTCTTACACTCGAAGAGATCGAGCATCTGGCTGTCGAGGGCGGCCAATCCGCGGACACGCTAATGAATGTCGTAGCCCTCATCGCAAAACGGTTCCGCACCGATGTTTGCTCAGCTTATTTGCTGGAGCCCGACCGCGCCAATCTGGTGTTGGCTGCAACAGTCGGACTTCGCCGGGAGTGCATCGGCAATCTGCGCATGGCGGTCCATGAAGGTCTAACTGGCCTCGTCGCCGAACAGGTTCAACCAGTCTCGGTGAGCCAAGTCAAAAACCATCCGCGTTTCAAGTATTTTCGCGACTCCGGCGAAGATGCTTACCAGTCTTTCCTGGGTGTTCCGCTGATTGATCGAGGCATTCTGCAAGGGGTTCTCGTCGTCCAAACCATCGAAGCGCGTGTCTTCAGCGCAGACGAGATTCGCATGCTGACCGAGGCGGCCACGCAAGTCGCCCCTGTCGTCAGTGAAGCTCGCACCCTCGATCGCTTCATCGCTCCCCTGCAGGAACGCCTCTGGGCTCTCGCCCGCAATCTCTGGTGGAGCTGGGATCACAACTCCGGGAGCCTCTTCCTCGATCTCGATCCGACCCGCTGGAACGAAGTCAATCACAATCCGATCGCTTTGCTGAACGGAATGCCCCTATCGAAGCTGGAGACTCGCGCCACCGAGCTCATGCTTCACAGCCGCGTCAATTATGCGTACCGCCGTATGCTCGAATACCTGGAAGCCGATCGAACTTGGGGAACAAGGCATGCGGGAGTTCTTCGGCCTCATCCCGTCGCGTACTTCTCCGCGGAATTCGGAGTGCACGAATCTTTACCCATTTATTCAGGCGGCCTGGGCGTTCTCGCGGGCGACCACATCAAAAGCGCCTCCGATTTGGACATCCCGCTCATTGGCGTAGGCTTGTTCTATCCTCAGGGCTACTTCCGCCAGCATCTTGACCTAAATGGATGGCAGCGGGAAGAGTACCTCGATACCGACGTGAACCAGTTGCCCATGGAGTCGGCAATCGGCAAAGATGGACGTCCCGTTGTCGTCGCAATCGATACCCGCAGCGGTCGGATTCAGGCGAAAGTCTGGCGGGTGAAAGTCGGACGTCGCGACTTGCTTTTGCTCGATTCCGATGTCGAAGGCAATGCTCCCGAGGACCGCGAACTGACCTCCCGCCTTTATGGCGGCGATCTTCGCATCCGCATTCGCCAGGAACTTCTGCTCGGTGTCGGTGGCTTGCGCGCTCTGAAGGCGCTGGGCATCACTCCGGGAGTATTCCACCTGAATGAAGGCCATAGCGCCTTCGCGGTGCTGGAAGCAATTCGTATGCGCATGGAAGACGAAGGCATCGGCTTCGACGCCGCCGTCCCTCGCATATCTCGAGAAGTGGTTTTCACCACTCATACACCTGTACCGGCAGGCCACGACCGTTTCGATGCCAGGCTTGTGGAAGAGCACATCGGCCCTCTCCGCGAGGCCTTGGGCCTGTCGCAAGACAGCCTACTCGGTCTCGGCCGCGAAAATCCTACCCACTCCGACGAACTCTTCTGTATGACCGTATTAGCTCTGCGCCTGTCCCGCCGCGCGAACGCTGTTTCTGCGCTCCACGGCGAAGTCTCGCGCGCGATGTGGACCGGCCTCTACAAAGGCAAGCCAGAAGACGAGATTCCCATTGGGCACGTCACAAACGGCGTGCATGTTCCATCTTGGCTTGCTCCGCAGATGTTTCGCCTATATGACCGCCATCTCGGCACAGACTGGCATCAACGCGGCAGCGAGGCCAAAATCTGGTTGGGCATCGAGAGCGTCGATGATGGCGAACTCTGGGAAACTCACCTCAACCTCAAGTCACAACTCATCGATTTCGTGCGCCGCCGTGCCGTCGCTCAGGCCGAGCGCCGCGGGGAATCGGCGGAAGTTCTGCAGCGCCTGGAACGCGTCCTCAGCCCCGATGCCCTGACCATCGGCTTCGCGCGTCGCTTCGCGACTTACAAGCGTGCCAATCTGATTCTGACCGACATCGAGCGCCTTGCTTCCATGGTCAATGATCCCAACCGTCCTGTGCAGTTCGTGTTTGCCGGCAAAGCGCATCCGCTCGATGAGCCGGGCAAACGCGTTCTACAGCAGATCGCTGAACTGATGCGTGATCCCAAGTTCCGCGACAAGTTCGTGTTCGTGGAAGACTACGATATCAATGTCGGGCGCCACTTCGTCCAGGGAGTCGACGTTTGGCTCAACAACCCGCGCCGTCCACTCGAAGCCTCCGGCACGAGCGGACAAAAAGTCGTTTTGAATGGTGGCCTCAATCTGTCAATTCTCGATGGCTGGTGGGCGGAAGCTTACGATGGCATTAACGGCTTCGCCATCGGAACGGGCAAGACTCACTCCAACATCAACGTTCACGACACTCGCGACGGCGAAGATCTGATGCGCACGCTGCGGGAAGAAGTGATACCGCTCTACTACCAGCGCGATCGCGACGGATTGCCTCGTGGCTGGATCAAGCGCATGAAGCGCACCATCCGCACCTTAGGTTGGCGCTTCAACGCCGACCGCATGGTCATGGATTACACGTTGAAATGTTATGTCCCCGCGGCCGGCGGAACCTCCAGCGACCTCCGGACGTTTTCCTAGGAATGCCTTGCTAACACTCTCCGCTGGGCCGACTGGCTGTCCCTGATTCCTGAGTCGGAAGGCTCTGTGCTGTCGGCATACTGAATGGTGCTGTTCCGGCCAGGTTCGCTGCGCATTCTTGAATGGCCTGCGCATCAGCTTGCAGAGGAGATGGCAGACTCGGAACGGATAGATCAGGACTCTTGAAGTTGAAGGCGCTGGTGAGGTCTCCGACGGTGGCCCGGCGCCAAGCACTCAAATTCGGCACTTCCGCCCCGAACCGAGTCTCCAAAAAACGTAATACCGAAGTGTGATCGAAGAGGTCCGAGGACACGAGTCCCCCGCGACTGAACGGTGAAATGATCAGCATCGGAACGCGAAAGCCCAATCCAATCGGTCCGCTGATCGCCGGGCTGCCAGCCACGGTCGGATCCGGAACCGCTGGTGCAGTCACATATTCGCCGGGCGTGCCGGGAGGCGCAATGGTCGGCGGCACATGGTCAAAAAATCCGCCATTCTCATCGAAATTCACGAACAAAACCGTCTTCGCCCAGAGTATAGGGTTCGCGCTCAGAGCAGCGATGACGAGCGAGAGAATGCTCTCTCCAAAAACTGAAGGCGCAGGCGGATGATCCGAAGTCACAACTGAACCAATGAGCCAGGATACTTGCGGCAAATTGCCAAGTGCCACATCAGACAGGAAGTCGGTCGGGAACTGCGGTCCAAACGCATTCTGATGCAGCACCGATGCAGGATCCTGGAAATTCTTGAAATACGAGAGCACGTTGTCCGACAAAATCCCACCAAGAATATTCTCGTCGGGCGAGGAATAAACCTTCCAAGAAATTCCCCGAGCCTGCAGCTGTTCGGGCATCGTCGTATACGTCAGACGGCCGTACATTGCCGAGCGGTTGGTGACGATCGTCTGCAATATCGGTCCACCATTTTTCCCATCTGGGTCGAGCGAGGCCGCCATCGCGTACAGACGATTCGGGTCGGTCGGCCCGATGACGGAACAAAAATAGTTGTCGCAAATCGTGAATGCGTCGGCCAGCGCGTAATAGTAGGGAAGATCGGCGCGAGTGTAATAGCCCATACTCAGCACCGCATCGCTTGCATCAATCGGCAGGCGCGAATTCACGAAACCGTCCATCATGCCGTTATCCCAACTTTGATGTTGGGGCACCCAGTCATGGCTGATGTCGTGCGTGCACGCTGCGTCTATTTTTGAGGTGTCCAGATGAAAGGGGAGAAGTTGGCCGACCGGTGAGATCGCAGTATTCGCGGCATCGGGTTGCTGGAACGCCGCGCTTTGATCCGAGAATCCGCGCACGCCCCGATAGCTTCCAAAATAGTGATCGAAAGACCGATTCTCCTGTGTGAGGATCACCACATGTTCGATGTCCGTTAGCTTGGCGCACCCGGACCCAAGGAATGGAACCACATTGGAAACGCCACAACTTTGCAGACCCAGAGAGGACAACTCTGCCACTGCCGCAGCACCTCCGAGTTTGAGCAGTGCTCGGCGCGTGAGATTTCGCATATGCCAAACTTGGATGCAATCGCCCGAGCAAAGGTAGGACCAGTAAGGGGGCCCTTCAGTAGGCAACTAGGATCTTGGATCAAAAGGGCTCGAAGCCGAGCCCTTACGCGGACCTCTACTCGAAAGTATGGCGAAGAAATCTGGCGGAGAGTGAGGGATTCGAACCCCCGATACGGTTTCCCGTATGCCGGTTTTCAAGACCGGTGCCATCAACCACTCGGCCAACTCTCCACTTGCATAATCAACAACTTAACAACGTTACCAAAGGCATCTTTCTAACTTTTTCTAACGCTGATAAAATCGCCGCAAGTTGTTTCTCTGTTGCTTGAAGGGGGCTGCAATGAGACAGCATCGGCGTTCTAAACGTCATCAGCGTGGTTCCATTCAAGAAAAATCAGACGCTTTCTATGTTGTTTATCGTACCACCGTGCATGGGAAGCGCAAGCAAGTTTGGCATCATCTCTGCGACAAAAACCGCAACACCGGCCACGGATCAATTCACGCACAAGCCGTGCGTGAGTTGGCCGAGGATCACATGCGCCAGGTCAACAGCAGTAATGGGGTTGCACCGGCTTCAGACCTCACCGTTGTTAAATTTTGGGATGACACTTTCTTGAAGTTCATCAACGAAAACCTCAAGCCTTCCACCGTGCAGGGCTATATCCAAATTTGGAATCAACACCTCAAGCCTCACTTCGCTGACAAGACGTTGCGTGAATATCGCAAGGGCATGGGGTCACTGTTTTTAACCAATCTCGCCAAAACTTACCGGCCTCACACTGTCAAGCACATCAAGTTTCTCGCTTCATCCCTCTTCGCACATGCAGCCAACCTCGATTTAATTGAGTTGAACCCATGGCACGATTGTCGCGTGCTCGGTAAGGAGTTGGAAAACGGTGTCACAGAGGTGTACAGCCTAGAGGAAATCGAAAACATCATCTCTGCGTTGGTTAATTGTGTTGAATGCCAACTCATCATGGCCCTCACGTACTTTGCGGGCCTCAGACGCGGTGAAATTCAAGGTTTGCAATGGGGTGATATTGATACTGACTTCATCCACATTCGCCGCAACAAGGTTCAAGGCAGGGTCACCACGCCGAAGACCAAGAGTTCTGCGGCTGACGTTCCTATCATCGAACCTTGCCGCACGTTGTTTTGGCTGTGGCGTGCAAAATGCACCAAGACAGGTGACGGGGATTGGGTGTTTGAAAAGAACCTTCAGAACACGGCACGGTTGCGCATCATCCCTGTACTCGACAAAGCGAAGTTGCCATGGCGTGGGTTTCACGCAGGCAGACGCGGCCTCGGTACCAAACTGCGCGAGTTGACCGGCAACAGCACAGCCGCGAAGAACGTGTTGCGTCACAGTGGTGAGGTGGTGACACAGCAACATTACGAAAAAGCTTTGCCTGAGGAAGCGTTAAAAGGAATGAAGCTGTTGGAAGCGAAGGTCAGGGTTGAAAAATAACAAGGAGAGACTATGATGGTGATCAACATGAACACCGAGTCAAACCCGGACTACACAAAACCCGAGCTTCTTGCACGTTTTCTTCGTTCGTTCGATAACGTTGTGCAAGGCAAGTACCTCGCTCATGCGATGGGTGAGCAACTTCGGAGCGCGAGGGTGAATACAGAGCAGCAAATGGAAGCCATGAGGCAAACGGCAAGCCATGAAGAACCCACCATCACATATGTTCCGCGCGAAAAGGAACCTCGTCGAAGATTGGGTTGGTTCTCTAGGCTCCGTTACAACAGAGACAACATCAAGATGCGAGCCAAGCAACGCGCAGGGCAGATGATTCAAACCTTGGAACTCAAGGTTGGTCAGCCGGAAAAGAATAGTCCTAAGCCTCGTACCATTCTTTCTGATGTTGGCCTCACGCGCAACGAGTCTTCACAGTACCAACAGCTTGCCAAGGTGCCTGAGCCGAAGTTTGAGAAGGCCATTGAGGTTGTTAAGAAGCGTGATGGTGTGCTCACCGAGACCGCAGTCAAGAACCTCGTCGAAGATTGGGTTGGTTCTCTAGGCTCCGTTACAACAGAGACAACATCAGACTCCGCAAGTACAACCGCGAGTGGATTAAAAATAACATCAGATAATTTGCACGATGTGACCGATGGTTGGCTATTTTTCAACATATTGCTCGGCAGGATTTCACGCAGTGATGGGTCTCACACCTCGTTATCGGTTGCTCGTCGTCTAGGCTCCAACAAAGGCTTCCTCTCAACCAACAAGCTTTCGGCACGCTTCCTCAGATGCTTAATCGTCTCACCTAGGAGTTGCGATAGCTCTTGCAGGATTGGTTCTAAATCACCGTTGGTTGCAGTGTTTGCGTTCGCGCAGAGTTGGCGTATTCGGTCCTCGATTCTGCGTTGAGGGGGAGACATGAACAAGCCGCAGAGTAAGTGTACACACCAAAAGTGTAATGTAGGATACCCGACAAAGGGTATTTACTACATTGTTTTCCCTAAGGCGTTTACCAAAGATGAACCAAGAGATAGCTTTGACATTGTTAAACTTTGAGTACCGCAGTCGTAATAATAGAAACGTAATTTGCGCGACGGTTCCCGCTCTGCGATTCTGACTGCGTTGGCGGAAGTCAAAATCCTGATGGGGTGAGGTGATCTTATGAGCATTGACTATATCGCAGAGGAACTGAACGGCATGACGTGGAACGAATACCGCAAAGGATGCCGCATGTCGAACGTTGAGCCGGTGCGCGCCGACCTCGCTATAGGTGACATTCCTAGCTGTGTTCGATACCAGATCGCGTTGCAAAAGCCGCAATCACTAGCGAAGGCCGCAACAACCTAAATACGAACTTCAATATCAGAGCCGGGCGAGGTCGTGTACCTTCCCCGGCTTTCTCGTTGCTGAGTTCAACGCTTGTTGAAGAACGTAACATTCTTCATGTACAGCTTGCCCTTCATCGTCGGTCTTTGTTGTCTTGAGATCGACAGGTTTGTTGCAGATTGAGCAATTGATGGTTGTTGAATCGAGAACCCGCATGTTGGGACACCTTGGGACTTTTGGATGGTTGGGAACATCCGTTACCTCCATTATAGTCCCCCAAGGGTTGTAAAACTCCAACAATAGCAAGGCGAGGCCGTTGGACGGCATCGGCTCAGATCGTCGCAGCCGTGGCACGCTGTGAGCCGCGTGGGGCCAATAAAAAGGCCCCGGAATCCCCCCAACGGGGACCGGGGCCTAACGGGGAAGACTGATTTCGGACGGCATCATACCACGGACCACCCAACCCGTTGAAAATACTCGCCAAAGTTAGAAAGTGGTTAGAAAGCCTCTGCAAGTGATGGGGAACACGCTACTTACAGTCGCAACAAGTCAATCCAACCGGTGACACCACTGCCAGGTTGATTCTGCACTCGGCCTTCAGGTTTAACGGTGGTACAAAATTCATCCCCTTGTGTGTGCCTCAGGTTTAACGGTGGTACAAAATTCATCCCCTTGTGTGTGCCTCAGGCTGGTCAACCAGGCGATTTCCGTGTTCTTGTCCCAGTGATGGGAGTTGTCTCAGTCTAAAAATTAAGTTCTTTATTTTTGTGGTACTTCCCATCAGTAGGACAAGTAGGACAACTGGACAAGCATTCGCAGAACTGCCCTACCGTTGACCTTTTCTGTCGAATGATACGCTTAGACCACACAAAAATAAATAAAACCGGGGGGCAGAGATTGACGCCGTTGTACTTACAAGACACATTTCACCGAGGTTGCAACGACCTTGGTCCGACTGCCATTGACTACTGACAGTACTCATGTCACATTGACACTTGATGGGCGTAGATATCCAAGCCGGAGCTGGAATCAGCAAGGCCGGGGTGCGCCTAAGTGATCTGACCGCTGTTAGGAATTTCGTGATTGACTACCTTGCTAAACGGTGCAAGTGGTGTGGTGCTGATGTTATAGATTCACCTACAAAGCACCGGCAATTCTGTGACAATAACAACGTTTGTTGCAATGCTTACTCACGTGCCAAGAAAAGAGGCAAAGCAAAACGGTCATCGCTCACTGTGTGTCGAGCACGCGCACAACGGTGGGTGAAACTTTGGGAATGGGGCAAAGCAGGTAGCACAGTTGACAACATACGAGTGAGCCGAGATGAGGTCATACGTGCATCAGGTCAGACCGTTGAGTGTATCCGCGATTTCAGCGATCAAATCAGTGAGAAGCCGCTAACCTTTTCAACATTATTGGACCACATCAGAAAAGAGAAGGTGACGGTTGACCGCATCATTGAGCGAAGGAAAGAAACACGGTTGGTTAAAGACGTTCATCAACCATGCTTCTCAAGGTGCCTGCATTGTGGTACCGAGTTCACCGATGTAAAGGGAAGGCCAACACTCTCTAGCTTCGCCTTTTGTGATGAAACATTGTTGGTTGCTAGTTCATGTAAGCGAGCATGGTTGGCTGCACATCCTGAGGTCAGCAAGTGGAGCGGACCTGTACCTGAGCCAACACCTGTGATTACAGGATGGGAACGAGGCGAGATTGAACACAGAGGCCGAGCGGGTTTGCGACGAATTAAGCGGGGTAAAGATCAAGAAGCATTCATAATCAAGTAGTTCGCCAACATCTGAGTTTTACCAACCTCAGCCAACGCTGAGGTTTTTGTTTTTGCGTGAAAGGTACAAGTATGAACACATTTGAGCAGAGAATGGACCGATTACAAAAACGCTTTGATGAAACCAAAGCGATGAGTTTTGCGGACCTTGAGCAACGGTTGTCAACCATACCACCCCTGAGGCGTGCCGCTGACATTAAATCCCCCATCGCTGATGTCATTCGACCGGAGCAAATTGTAAACCCGAGTGTGAATGTTGCTGAGGGGATTGATTACACCAAGGAACAAAAGCAACGATGGGGAACCATCACAGGTGGTGATGTCATTGGTTATCCGGCTGTCAGTTATTTGATCTGTGAAAGGTTGTTTCCCCTAATTGAAGCCGGTAAGAAAGTTGCCGTTATCGGTGAGGATGAAGGTTTTGATGATTCGGTTGATGATTGTGATCTTGCGTCCGGCATCTGCACATTCTACGGCTCGCTGAGCAACCAAGACGATGCTTTAGCGTTGCGGGATGAGATAGCACTCGGCAACGTTGATGCGGTTGTGTTGCTCAACCAAGAAGGAAAACTTGACCACATCAACATGATTGAGGCCGTGCCTGTGTACCGCGGCACCAAAGTGGTGATGACGAAGAGGCTTCCGATCTTCCATGTTCACGGTGAGCAGTGGGTGTGGAACGATGAGAAAGAAAGGTTTCAATTCAATACAGTCTTCGCACCGTTTGAAAAGGTAATTGAACAACACGAAGATGATCGGGTTGGTTGGGTTGAAAGAGCAAGCGACATCAGGAAAGAACATCGTGAATGGTTGTGGCCTGGTTATTTGGGTTGCAACAAGGTTGCTCACTTTGGGGGAGCATCCACCGAGGGCAAGTCACCTGTGACATTGGATATTGCTGCGAGGGTGTCTGCCGGATTGGATTGGCCGGATGGTACGAAGAACATGTCAGGTCCAAAGGCTGTGATACTTCTTGCGGCTGAGGATGATTGGTCAGACACCATCGTTCCACGTTTGGAAGTGGCAGGGGCAGACCTCAACAACATTTACCGGTTCTCCGTGAAGCAACAAGCGGTTGAAATCACACCTTCGCTTGACAGCGATTGCCAGCGGTTAGAGAAGCAGATCGCACAGGTTGGGAACGTCGCGTTGATTGTGATTGACCCCATCACGAATTATCTTGGCCGAGCCAAGATGAACCTTGAGGAAGAAATACGCGGGGGCATCCTCATGCCGTTGTCACAGGTTGCCAAGAATCATCACTGCTCAATCGTTACAGTTGGTCACCTCAACAAGCGAGGCAGTGAGGCCACGGTGTTGCAAAGACTGATGGGGTGTGCGGCCTTCTCGGGCGTTGCGCGTGATGTATTCATCTTCGGCCCTGACCCCGAGGATGAAAATAAATACGCTCACATCATGAGCGAGATTCGTAACAAGTCTGCACCCAACCTGAAGTATCAGACCGAGGTTGTTAAGACCGAGTGGGATGGTAAGACCTCGGAAGTCATCAGAGTGAAATGGTGTGGCGTCTCTCACGCTGAGGTGGATGACGTTGTTAATGCACCCAAGCAACAAGAGAAATCAATCACCGGTAAAGCAGTAGCCATCATCACAGGTATGTTGCGGAGCGGGGCTAAGCGGAAAGCGGACATTGACCAGGCGTTGAAAGAGAACGGCATCACCCTTGAGTCTTTGAAGTTTGATCGAATCCGGAAGCGTTGCAGGGCCGAAACCCGGCCTTTGCCGGGGAAGAATGCCGGGTGGGAGTGGTTTCTAGCAACGAAGCAAGAGCAAATGTTTGACGACCAAGGAGCGACCAACAATGACAACGTTACTTAACGATGATCTGTTGAATCAGGTCATCAGCGACGATGGTTTGCTGAAGATAAAAACGATAGTACGCCTCAAGAAGCTTCTGCAACGTGAGAAGAAAGGTTTCTTTGGAGTGTTGGATTTTGAATAACATAACTATCTGGATAACCAAAGTCGGCGAGGGTAAAATTCCCCGTTCCTGTCCCATAGGGAAAATAATCCACTAAGTATGCATCACTCAACA
>Ga0209168_10000836_pt1 | contig 27090 bp, 21 predicted proteins | sample Coa_R1_FD_187156 | JGI IMG/M metagenome (GOLD analysis project Ga0209168, IMG submission 187156) | Surface soil microbial communities from Centralia Pennsylvania, which are recovering from an underground coalmine fire - Coalmine... | ecosystem: Environmental > Terrestrial > Soil > Unclassified ...
AACCGATCTATGATGTCATCGCCAGACTCGCGGGATCGACGTACCCCGATGAGTGGGTGATCCGCGGCAACCACCACGACGGGTGGGTGAACGGCGCGGGCGATCCGCTGTCGGGCCAGTCGGCCCTGCTCGACGAAGCCCGTGCGTTAGGCGACCTGGTGCGACAGGGCTGGCACCCGAAACGCACCATCGTGTACGCGGCCTGGGACGGCGAAGAGCCGGGTCTGTTAGGCAGCACCGAATGGGCCGAGACGCACGCCGACGAGCTCCGCGCCAAGGCCGTGGCCTACATCAACAGCGATGGCAACGACCGCGGCTATCTCAACGTCGGCGGGTCGCACACGCTCCAGCGGTTCGTCAACGACGTCGCGCGCTCCATCCAGGATCCCGAAACGCACCTCACCGTCTGGAAGCGGTCCGACCTCGCGCACATCGCCCGTTCGCGTTCGGCGGATGAACGGCGCGAGCTGCGCGGCCCCAACGGCGAGGTGCCGATCAACGCCCTCGGCTCGGGCTCCGACTACACGCCCTTCCTCCAGCACCTGGGCATTGCGTCGCTCAACATCGGCTACGGCGGCGAAGTGAGCAGCGCCGGCGTGTACCATTCGATTTACGATGACTTCTACTGGTACACGCACTTCGGCGACACGTCGTTCGTGTACGGCCGCGCGCTCGCACAGACGGGCGGCACGATGGTGATGCGGTTGGCGGACGCCGACTTGCTGCCGTTCGATTTCACCGATCTCGCCACGACGGTGCATGGCTACGTGGGCGAGCTCGAGAAGCTGCTGGACGCCGAACGCGACAGCACCGTGGAGCAGAACCGTGAAATCGCCGAGGGCGTATTCGCGGCGACGTCCGATCCATGGTCGCCCACGACTGCGCCGGCAACGGAAGCGGTGCCACCGCACATCGATTTCTCTCCGCTCGACAACGCGGTCGACTCGCTCACGCGGAGCGCCGAGCGGTATGGGAAGGCGGCGGCCGCGGCGACCGCTCACGCCCCGCCTAACGCCGCTCTCCTGGCGCGCGTGAACGCCCTGGTGCTTAAGAGCGAGCGGCGGCTCACCAACGCGCGCGGCCTGCCGCGCCGACCCTGGTACGTCCATGAGTTGTACGCGCCCGGGTTTTACACCGGCTACGGCGTCAAGACCATACCCGCCGTGCGCGAGGCGATCGAGCAGCGCGACTTCACGGAAGCGAGCCAGCAGATCCTCATCGTGGCCGCCGCCCTCACCGATGAAGCCGCCCTCGTCGACTCGGCCGCCGCGGCGTTAGGCGGGCAGTGACCGGGCCCGCCGTCCTCATTGAGCGGGTTTCCAAGTCGTACGGCGACGTCCGCGCCCTGGTCGACGTCTCGGTCGACGTCCCACAGGGCGCGTGCGTCGCGCTGGTCGGTGAGAGCGGCTCGGGCAAGACCACGCTGCTCCGGTGCATCAATCGACTGGTGGCGTTCGACGCCGGCCGGATCGCCGTGTTCGGCACCGACGTGCTCCACAGCGAGCCGGTAGCGCTGCGCCGCGCCATCGGCTACGTGCCGCAGGATGGCGGGCTGCTGCCGCACTGGCGTGTGCGTCGCAACGTCGCGCTCGTGCCGTGGCTGGATGGTGCCGCCGACGCGACGGCGCGCGCCGAGCGCGCGATGGCGGCGGTCGGCCTGGAGCCGGCGATGGCCGAGCGCTGGCCGCACGAGTTGTCGGGGGGACAACAGCAGCGCGCCGCGGTCGCGCGGGCGGTGGCCGGCGGACAATCCCTGGTGCTGCTCGACGAGCCGTTCGGCGCACTGGATGCGATCGCGCGCTCGGACCTGCAAGCGATGATGATCGGGCTGCGCGAGACAGCGGCGCTGACGCTGGTGTTGGTCACGCACGACCTGCACGAGGCATTCCGCTTGGCCACGCACGTGGTGGTGATGCGGGCGGGACGGGTCGAGCAGCAGGCGCCGCCCGCCGCGATCCGCGCGACGCCGGCGACGCCGTACGTGTCCGCGCTCCTGGCGCGCGCGGGCGTCGAGGCGGCGTGATGCGCCGGCTGCTGGCCGCGATCGGCGGAGCCGCTCTGCTCTTGCCTAACGGAACAGCGCAGCCCGCGCAGGCGCAGGCCGCCGGGCGTCCGGTAGTGGTGGCGTCGAAGCCGTTCGGCGAGTCGTATCTCCTGGCCGAGATGTTCGCGCAGCTGCTCGAGTCCCGCGGCATTGCCGTCGAGCGTCGGCCCGGACTCGGCGCCACCGAAGTCGCGTTCGCGGCGCTCGAGTCGGGCGCGATCGATGTCTATCCCGAGTACACCGGGACCGGCCTCCTCGCCCTCCTGCACGCCCCGCCCATGCACGACGCGGCCGCCGTGTTCGACACGGTGCAACGCGCCTTCGAGCAGCGGTGGGGCATCCGGTGGCTGCCTCCGTTAGGCTTCGAGAACACGTATGCCATCGCGGTGCGGGCGGCCACCGCCGGCCAATACCGCTTGCGGACGCTGAGCGACCTGAAGGCGGCCGCGCCGAAGCTTACGGCGGGATTCACCCCGGATTTCATCGGCCGCCCCGATGGGCTCCCGGGACTGGCGCACGCCTACGGCCTCCACTTTGCCGCCGTACGGCCGCTCAGCCAGGCGCTCAAGTACCGCGCTCTGGCGGCCGGCAAGGTGGACATCGTGGATGGCTACTCGACCGACGGCTCGATCGCGCGCTACGGCCTCGTCGTGTTGGACGACGACCGGCACTTCTTCCCGCCGTACCAGGCGGCCGCGCTCGTCGGCGCCCGGCTGCAGCGAGAGAATCCGGCCGCCGTCACGGTGCTCACGGAATTGAGCGGCCGCCTCAGCGCAGGGGTCATGCGGGCGCTCAATCAACGCGTGGAAATCGGCGGCGAGTCGGTGGCCGCCGTCGCCGCGTCGGCCCTCTCGTCCTTAGGCCTAACGAAAGGGGCGCGCACCGTCACGGCGCAACCCGAGGCGCGAGGGTCGGGATTCGTCGCGTACCTGTGGCAGCGGCGTGGCGCGCTCTGGAACGACACCCTGCGCCACCTGCTGCTGGTGGCCGTGCCGCTCGTGGCGGGCATGCTCGCCGGCGTGCCGCTCGCCCTCTGGCTCGAGCGCCGCCGCTCGGCGGCCGAGCCGGTGATCCGTGCCGTGGGCCTGCTGCAGACGATCCCGAGCATCGCGCTGCTCGCGATCATGATTCCATTGTTGGGCGTGGGAGTGTGGCCGGCGCTCGTCGCGCTCTGGCTCTACTCGCTCTATCCGATCGTGCGCGGCACGTACACGGCCGTCCGCGACGCCGATCCGTCGGCGGTGGCGGCGGGTCGAGCGTTAGGCATGACCTCCGCGCAGATCCTGCGATGGGTCCGCACGCCCCTCGCCGCCCCCGGCATCATGGCGGGCATTCGAACCGCGGCAGTGATCGACGTCGGCACCGCCACGCTGGCGGCGTTCATCGGCGCCGGCGGGTTAGGCGAGCCGATAGCCACCGGCCTCGCCCTCAACGACACGCGGCTCATCCTTTCGGGCGCCATTCCCGCGGCCGTGCTCGCCCTGCTGGTCGATGCCGTGCTGGCCGCCGTCGAATGGTGGACCACCCCCGAGCCGCTCCGCGCCGCGGCGCGCGAACGCGCGGGCGAGCGATGAGCGCCTGACGTCAGGTCTTCTCGACCTTCTCCACCACCAGCGTGTAGTTGGCGGCGAGCGCCGCCAGCGCGCCGATCGCAACCCAGATCGGCAGCAGCACCGCGCCCACCACGCCCACGGTGAGCGGCACCTCCATCAGCGTGTGCCCCTGGTCGTTCTTGATGGTGATCCGGCGGATGTTGCCCTCGTGAACGAGCTCCTTCACGCGCGACAACAAGCGCTCGCCGCTCACCTTGTGCTCCTCGGTGTGGACCTTGCCCTCGGACGATGGAGGCGGAGTCGTTGGTGTCATCGCGTACCCCTTGGAAGAGTTCTGGTCGGTCATTTCTCGGTATCCGTGGCGAGCACTTTGGAAACTTCGGCGTGCGCCAGCACGACGTCGGGATCGCGCTGCAGCGCCTCGTAATAGTGCGTCCCGAAACCTACTCCTTCTTCGACGGGCGTGAGCAACGTCCGCGCCGTGTTCATGAGACCGTGCACGTCGGCCATCGTCGGCGGCTCCTCTGCGTCGAGACGCTCATCGATCTCTACTACGAGCGCCGAGATCGGACGCAGCCATACGAACCACGGATCGTGAATCACGAGCTGGAGCAGCTCGCCGCTCGACGACACATGACCCACCACGCGCTCGAACGTCCGCCGCTCCGAGTACACGAGGGTCTTGTGCAACGCCAGCAGCGCCCGCCTGAGCGCGCCCAAACGCTGGCGAGCAACGTCGGTTTCGAGCATGACGGAAACTAACCCGGACAGCGAAGCGGCGGCTGCCACGGCCCGTTTACGCGGGCGTCTACGGCATCAGATTCCCGCATCTCCCATCGAACCATTCCGGAGGATGCGAGGTGACGTCCGCCAGGTCGTGCATGACCTCGTGCCGCACCACGAACGTGTCGTTGGCGTAGAAATCGGCGATGACGATGGTATGCAGGCTAGGATAGGTGACCGCCGCCGCGTAGCCACCCGCATCGGGCGCGCTCACGAGAGAGCCGGGAACGTGGTACCAGCGGATGCGTGCGAAGTCGCCCGTGAGTCCCGAGCATCGCTCCATGCTCGCATACGCAGACGCATACCACGCCGGCGGAACGAGCGGCGTCGCGTTCGCGAGCGCGGCAGGCGCGATGGGCGCCGCGGGTGAGGCGCAGGAGAGCACCGCGGCGCCCAGGGCGAGAGAGCGAGCGAGGCGAGGCATGTGAGTGGCGGACAAGTCCTTTCCGAAGCCGGTGCGCGCCTTACCGTGCAAGCGCGATTCCAGTCTCGCGGGCACGTTGGACCAGTTTGCCGCGTCGAACCGCCGCATGCCAGCAGCACTTCGACGCACTCGGCGCAATGGAACGATCTGTGCCTGCTTCGCACGCGTCGCTGGCGGACGCTGCCGTACCGGATCGAGTGGCATCGGCCTTGCCCCGGCAAGTCGGTGCATCTCTACGCGGACGCGCGTGAGTCATCGCGTCCGACACCACTGAGCCAACCGTTCGGAGGACGTCTCCATGCACCAAGTCACGTCGCGGCCTGTCGGCCGGCTGCTGGTCACTCTGGCCGCGCTCGCTTCCGCCGCCTCGCTCGCCGCGTGCGGCAGCGACAACGGAACCGGCGTCAATAGCGGGTCGATCCAGGTGACCTCTGCGACCACGGGCGCGGACGTCGATTCGAGCGGTTACAGCGTCGTCGTCGACAACGGAAACGGTCACGCGATCGGGATTGCGGACTCGCTGACCATTTCCAGCGTCCGGGCCGGTTCGCATCAGGTCGCACTCACATCGGTGGGATCGAACTGCACGGTGTCGCCGAGTGATACGCAAACCGTCGCGGTGACGGCGGGTATGGCAGCTCCGGTCTCGTTCCAGGTGACGTGCGCGCTGCGAGAGATCGTGTTCGCATCGTTCCCCGCCGACAGCGGCGACATCTTCACCATCGCCGACGATGGCAGCGGCTCTCACGTCCTGGCGTCATCGCCGAGCTTCGACGGGCTGCCGTCGTGGTCGCCTAACCGACAGCTGATCGCGTTCTCCTCGAGCCGCCAGCACACAGGACACGGCTTCGACATCTGGGTGGTGAAGCCGAACAACACGGCGCTCCAGCGGATCACCACCGACCCGGGCGAGAACGGGCTGCCGGCGTGGTCGCCGGATGGGAGCAAGATCGCGTTCGCATCGACGCGCACCGATACCGCCGTTGGTCACGCCGAGATCTGGGTGATGAATGCCGATGGGACCAACGAGGTCCAGCTCACGCACGACGACGCGCTGGCGAACGCGCCGGCGTGGTCGCCCGACGGTTCGAAGATCGCGTATCAGTCGAACGCCAGCGGAACGACGCAGATCTGGGTCGTGAATGCCGACGGAAGCAACGCGCACCAGCTGACGAGCGACCAGTTCAACGACGCGTCGCCGTCGTGGTCGTCGACGGGTCTCATCGTGTTCCAATCGGACCGGGACAAGACGGCGGGCGACACGTCCGAGGTCGAGGTCTACGTGATGAAGGACGACGGCACGAATCAGACGCGCCTAACGACGAGCCCAGGCTTCGATGGCACGCCGGCGTGGTCATCCGACGGGAAGAAGATCGTGTTCGAGAGCAGCCGCAGCGGCCACTCCGATGTGTGGGTCATGAACGCCGATGGCACGAACCAGACGCGCGTGACCTCCAACGGCGCCGACAACGGGACGCCGAAATTCGAGCCGTAGCAGGCGGCGTCGACGCATCGGGCGCCTCCTGTTGTCAGAGGCCTACCCTCGAGCACCGATGACAACGGGCCTGACGCTCTGCGCGTCAGGCCCGTTGTGTCATATTGCCTGTTAGGCCGCTGCTGCGGCCGGTGCCGTTACCAGCCCGGCGTCAGCTGGAATCCCCACTGGTTCTTGGCATTCGGCCGCTGGAACGGGTGCGCATACCACACTTCCGCGACCAGATAGCTCAACACGTTCACGCGCATGCTCACGCCGGCGCTCACCACCGGCACGCGTCCCTGCGACGTCGTCGAGAACTCGATGTTCGGCGGGCTTGCGGACGTCCACGCCACGCCGGCGTCGACGAAAGGCGACAGCTCGGTCGCCAGATACGGGAAGTTGATCAGGCCGAACTGATCGGTGCCTAACACCGGAATCCGGAACTCGACGTTGGCGACCGCCATCTTGCTGCCGATGAGGCGGTCGAACACGGGGCAGCTGCTGGCGCTCGTGCCCGTCGATACGCATTCGTTCGTGTTGATCGAATTCACGTCGTAGCCGCGGACTAGCGCGGGGTCGCCCACGTAGAGCGGGAACAGCTGAGGATTGTCGGCATCCGACCCGTACCGCCCCAGGTGGATGGCGCGGAACGCCAGCGTGAACGGGCGCATGAAGAAGTAGCGCCGGTAGTCGACGAGGACGTTTTCCATTTGCAGCGATCCGAACGACGGATCGACCTCGAAGCGGTACCGGCCGCCGGCGATCGGCGACGTGAAGCCATAGTACGAGTAGTCGCCCACGAAAGCCGCCGTCAGCGACACGTAGTTCCAGGTCGGGAGCCCCGACGATATGTCCTGCTGCGTCTCACCGAACGGAATGCCCGTGCTGGGGTCGACGAACAACCGGAACAGCTGCGTGCCGTAGCTCAGGTGTGTAGCCGAGACGCCGAGCTCGATGCGTTTGGTCAGGTCGAACGGATACTGCGTTCCCGCGCTCACTTGATCGAAGTACTGCCGGATCAAGCGCTGCTCGAAGACCGTCGTGGGAATCTGGTTGCCGTTGTTGTCGGTGAGCGTCGTGTCGAACGCATCCGCGCCTAACAATGGATACACGGTGTGCGACAAACCGACCTGCCAGTTCCACCGGTGGGCCAGGTTGGCGTAGAACACCTGTCCGCCGAAGTCCCTGAGGTCGCCGGCACCGCCTAACTCGACACCGATCACGTTGTTGCTCAACTGGTCGGCGAAGTACGCGGTGACGCCGCCGCCGGCGATCGTTCCATACGCGCCGACGCCCACGCCCACGCCGGGCGAGCCGAGATACTCGAGCGACAGCTTCGGGTTGTAGGGCAGCGTCGCGTACTGCTCGGCCGGCGGCAGACCCGTCACCGGATCGTGCACGCGCTGCGTGATCTCGCCGACTTCCACCGGGTGCAACGGCGGCATCGCGCCGGCGATGGACGTCGTGTCGACGTTCGGGCCGAGCAGCGTGCCGCCGGCTTGATCGGGCTCGATGGTGTGCAGCGAGTACCCGCCGCGCTCGAACAACGAGAACGCGAGGCGCCCTTCGTCTTTCGCCACCGACAGGGCAGGCGAAAGGGCTTCGATGCCGCTCACGCCCGTTGCCGACCGCGTCACTTCGTAGACCTCGTTCGACTGCAGGTTGATGCGATAGATGTCATCGAACCCACCGCGATCGGACACGAAGTAGATGCTCTTCCCGTCGGGCGAGAACTGCGGGTTGATCGATTTGGCGTCCGGAAACACGGGTACGAGGGAGATCTTGCGCGTGTCCATGTCCATGAGCGCCAGGTGCATCGGCCCATACTTGAGCGTATCGAGATTCGTGAGCGGACCGGAATCCGTCACGAACGCCACCGTTTTGCCATCGGGCGACCACGCGGGCTGGATCTGTGCGTAGCGGTCGTGCGTGAGCTGTTCCTGGTTGCCTGTCTTGAGATCGAACAGGTACAGGTCGCTGATGCCGCCTTCCATGCCGGAAAACACCATCTTGTCGTTAGGCCCCCACGCGACATCGGTGATCGCGCTCACCCCTTCCTTCGGTTTGATGCGGCGGATGATGTCTTTGCGTGCGACGTCGAAGACGTCGATCTCGTTCTTGCCGCCGGCGAAGACGATGAATGCGAATTGGGTTCCGTCGGGGGACCACGAGCCGGATGAGTTGATGAAGCTGATCGCGTCGAAGTGCTGATCGGTGTTCGGGCCGGTGAGCTTCTTCACGATCTGGCCCGTCTGCGCGTCGGCCACGTAGAGATCGATGTTCAACAATCCGCGCGTCGTGAGGAACGCGAGGTATTTGCCGTTGGGACTCAACGCGGGCGACACATCCATGTCGCCGTATTTGCTGCCCGGACGGAGCAGCCGCTTGCCCAACGAGTCGGGCGCTTGACGCCCTTCCATGAGCGGAAGGTAGGCGTCCTTGATCGCCTGGAGCCACTGCGCCGAGAGCGTGTCGCTGCTCATGCCGAGCGTGCGGCGGATGCCTAACTCGAAGCCGCTCTGCAGCGACGCGCGGTAGAGCTGCTGCACGACGTCGTCGCCCCACCGGCCGCCGATGTACGCCCACAGCGCTTCGCCGTACCGGTACGGGAAGTAGCGCGGGTCGGTGCTCAACTTCTTGATGGTGGGCAGATCGTTGCGCAGCGCCGCATCGCGCAGCCACATCGCGGTGTTCGGATCGTATCTGCCTAACGACAGGTACTCGGCCATGCCTTCGATGAGCCACAGCGGCAGGCGGTCGAGCGCGACCATGCCTCCGCCTTTCATCTTGCCCGCAATGTCGTACTGGAACACGTGCGTCAGTTCGTGGCCGATCACGTGATCGTCGTCCGCGTAGACGCCGGTGAACGGCAGCACCACCCGGCTGCGCAGCCCCTCGGTCACGCCGCCCGTGCTCTGATCGATGAACCCGCCGATGACGTTGGTCTGCTCGAAGTCGGCGTGATCGGCGTACAGAATGATCGATCGCCGGTCGAACGCATCCGTCAGAGTCTTGCTGTGCCGGTCGTACCAGCGCTCGGCCATGCGCGCCGCATCGACGGCGGCGAGCGACTCGGCCGGATAGTAGTAGATGTCGAAGTGCGGCGTCTTCAGGCGCCGGAAGTGGAAGGTCTCGTATTGCACCTTGTTGCGGCCGAAGTACTGCGCCGCGGCCGGTGAGGCCAGGCTGGCGGCGAATCCTATCGCGAGTGCCGCCGCGATCGCGAGGGCCTTACCACTTGGTATTCGTACGCTCGGCACGTTAGCCGACCTCTCGTAGGGGGTGAGCGCGCGACTCGACGCGCACTGCGTCGCGCAATCGCCATACCAATACACGCCTCGTCGTCGCGGTTCGCGCGAGACGAGTCCGCATGCTGCACGTACGATACTACAGGCCAGAGTCATCGGAAGATGGTTGGTCATCATCGTGCGGTGACCGGATTCCGACACAGTTGCCCGTCCCCGGTCGAGGACGCCGCGGTCGCCCTGGCCGCCTTCGTGCTGCCGCTCTATCGTTCGGCGTGCAACGCCATCCTCAAGCATCTGCCCGATCGATCGCGGCCGATCGCCTGCTGTTTCTCCTCTCCTATCTGCTCTACTGGGCCGCGACCTTCCTCGTCGCGCGCGGCGTGTTTCTCATCTACGAGCATCGCGCGACGGCGCAGTTGGGCATCGACACCATCGCGCGTGTGTTCGCGCACGGCGCGCGCATGGACCTTTCAGCGGCTGCGTATGCGACGATAGTGCCAGCGCTCATGGTCGCACTCGGCTTGGTGCTACGGCCGAGCGTGGTACGGGCGGCCGTCACCGCGTACACCTATGCACTGGTCATCGTCGTCGCGCTGTTCACCGCGGGAGACCTTGGTATTTACGATGCGTGGGGCGTGCGGTTGGACGCAACGCCTTTCACCTACTTGCGTACGCCGGTGGAGGCGTTTGCGTCCGTAGAATCGGGCCCGGTGCTGCTGTGCGTCATGGTCGCGCTCGTCTTCGGGGCGGCGTGCATGATGGGATATCGCCGGCTCGTCGCACCTCGACTCGACGATGCGCGCCGCCCAAGTGCCCTCGCGGCCGGACTTGCTCTGCTCTTCGGCGCGCTGCTCGTCGTGCCGATCCGCGGCGGTCTGCAGTGGACGCCGCTCAATCAGAGCAGCGTGTATTTCTCGAGTAACGAATTCGCGAATCAGGCCGCGCTCGACGTGCCGTGGAACGTCGTGCATTCCCTGACCACCGAGAATGCGTTGGGCCGGGCGAATCCGTACACCGAGATCGACGCGGCCACCGCGCGCCGTGTCGTCGACAGCCTGCTCGCCGACCCCGGCGCGACGCCGCATGGGATGCTCCGGATCGCGCGGCCCAACGTCATTCTCATCATCTGGGAGAGCCTCACGGCCAAGGTCGTTGCTCCGTTAGGCGGCGTGGCCGGCGTCACGCCCAACCTCGACTCGCTCATCCACGACGGGATCTTCTTCGATCACTTCTACGCCTCGGGCGACCGCAGCGCCAAGGGACTCGTCGCGATCCTGAGCGGCTTCCCGCCGCTGCCCCACGTGCAAGTGATGAACACGCCCGAGCGCGCCGAGCGCCTGCCGATGCTGAGCCGCGATCTGGGGACGGCGGGATATGCGACATCGTTCTACTACGGCGGGGAGCTCGCGTTCGCCAACATCAAGTCGTATCTGCTCGACGGCCGCTTCGACCACCTCGTGGGCGAGAGTGATTTCCCGCGCAACGAGCGTAATTCCAAGTGGGGCGCGCACGACCAATACGTCCTCGGCAAGCTGCTGCATGACGTGCCCGCGATGCCGCGCCCGTTCTTCAGCGCATTGTTCACGCTGAGCAGCCACGAGCCGTTCGAGGTACCAATGGCCCCGATGTTTCCGGGCCACGATCAGGCGGCGCTGTTCCTCAATTCGCACGTGTATGCGGACCGCAGCGTGGGCGCGTTCATCCGCTCCGCACGGTCGCAACCGTGGTGGGACAGCACGCTGGTGGTGATCGTGGCCGACCACGGGCACCCGCTGCCGCGGATGCGGCTGCCCAACGGAACGGAGGCCGACGCCCGGCAGCGCATCCCCATGCTCTGGTTAGGCGGAGCGCTCGCGCGCCGCGATACCGTCGTCACCCGCTTCGGCGCGCAGACCGACGTCGCGCCCACGCTGCTCGCCCAACTCGGCCTCGATCACAGTCGCTATCGATTCGGGCAGGATCTCTTCTCGCCCAACGGAACGTCGTTCGCCTACTATTCGTTCCTCGACGGCTTCGGCTTCGTGGACGCGCACGGCAGCCTGGTCTATGATGCGCTCGCGCGCCGCGTCACCCAGCGATACGGGGATGCGGGAGAGCCGGAGCAGCGCGCAGGACTCGCGCTGCTCCGGCTCTCGTTTCAGGCGTATCTCGATAAATGAATCGCGTGCTGCCCAACGAGCAGGCGCGCGTGCGACAGGTTAGTGCACTTGCACCACGCCGGTGTCGGCCTTTACGGAGTCGTCAAGGTAGGTGTACGTCCCCGCCTTGAGAAAGATCGTGAACTTCGACTGGCCCATCGCGATCGGTCCGCTGCTCGCCAACGAGTCGGGCGACAGCGCGGCGATGAAGCTGATCGCGTGCACGCCATCGGTGGACGTCCACGTCACGGTGTCGCCGACAGCGCTCGAGACCGTGTCGGGAGTGAACCCCGTGTTGCTGATCGTGACGGTGTGATTGACAGGATGGGGATTCGGATTCACCCCGGTACTCGAGCTGCTCCCGCACGCAGCCAGCGCGATGAGAGCACCCGCACTGACGATGACGGCGATCGCGTTGCTACGCATGGCTTTCCTCCAAGACGTGATCCAATGTGCATCAGTCCCGGCTGTCGGAGCCCCACGCTGCCGTGCCGGAGGCGAAGCGCCCACCAGTCGAAGCAATTCTCTTGCCGCCGTCCCGTTCGCCGAATCGCGCGTTAGCCCCGCGCACGCTAGCGGAACGACCATTCGAGCATCATGCCGGCGCCGCCGTGAGCACCCGTGTCGCGCTCCGGCACCACCGCTGACGGGACGAGCCACCGCTCGAGCGCGTTGTGCGGATGACGCCGGTTGAACCGCTCCACTATGAGGCCGCTGTATTCGCCGACGAGCGCGCCGACCGCGACGTCGCTCAGCCAGTGCCGATCCTTATAGATGCGAGACAAACCGACTAACGACGCCAGTCCGTACGTGACCGGCGTCACGACCCGAGCGGCGTGCGGCCAATGCAGCGATCCTTCCGCGTCGACCACCGCGGCGAGCGAGAACGCGGCACTGGTGTGCCCGGATGGGAACGACGTGAAGCCGCCGCCGGTGAACCCATCCATGAACACGAAATCATCGGCGTCGGCCCGTTGCAGGTATGGCCGGTTGCGGCCGGCAATGCCCTTCACGAGCTCGGTTGCCGCCGCGCTCATCAAGAGAGCCTCCGTCGCATGCAAGCCGACCTCGCTCACGGTGTGATTGCCGGCGATGCGACCGACGGCGTACGTGCCGACGCTCAGGATCACCGTGCCCGGATCGCCAAGGAGTGAAAAATCGTTGGCGATCGCGTGCGCCGATGCGCTCGACTGCACCGACCGCAGGTCGACGCGCCCGCGCAGCCAATCGTCCGCCGGCATGAGGGCGACGGCGCCGGCCACGAGCGCCGAGGCGACGACCGCGTCGTGCCGCGTGAACACCGCGCGCCGCGCGGCGCGCGCCGTGTCCGCCGATTGTGCCGGCAGCGCCGCCGCGCCGCAGGTCATGCCTAACGCTAACCAGCCGATGCGGCGCACCGTCACTTGCACGAGCGGACGCGCCACGACAGCGTGTTGGCGTTTCGGGTCACGAGGTCGCCGGCCCATGCCTCCTTGCCTTGGGCGGTGACGAGCGTCATCTCGCAGTCTCGCGACAGCAGCACCTTCCCGTTAGGCGCGGCGACCGCCAGGTGCATGACCATCGGCGTGGGCGGCGGCAGCACCCCGTGGTACGTCGTCTGGAGCTCGATCTGGCCGCTCCCCGGCGCCATCCGCGCCGTCGCGCCGCTGAACTGCAGCACCCGACCGTTGAGTCGCCGCCATTGGAGGTCGAGGCGGAGGGTGTCGCTCGATTCGGGGTGCGCGTAGGAGACGGCCACGGTCATCTTCATCCACGTCGAGGTGAGCACCGAGACCGACGTGATCGTGGCGGGCTGAGGAGCGGCGGCCACGACCATCGGGATCGCCGCGACCAGGGCCGCCGCGGCCCATCCGCGCCGCACCCACCGGAGCGCACCCTGCCTAACGTTTCCGCCTGCCGAGCCCTTCGCTACCCTCATTGACGACACCTCGCTCCGCTGGCACACCATACCGCGAGAAGAAGTCGAGCATCGTCGGGGATGCATACAACTCGCGCGTGGGCAGGTGCCCGAACAGCCAGCTCCGCCGGCCGCCCGGCCACTCGTGCTCCCCGCCGACCACCGTATAGAACACCACAACCGTCCCGTTGGTGCAATCGGTGTACAGCTCCCGGATCACGTGGCCGCTCTTGCTCCGCTTGACCGGGGCCGAACAGCCGTCGTGATGAGCCCAGAACGCCACGGCTTCCGGCGCCGACAAATATGAAACCGGCGCGCCGGGGACCCGTTCGCCATGGTTGTCGTAGGGGATGACTTCATCCGCCGTGCCGTGAACGACCATCACCGGCAACGGCCTGGTGGTCGTGCACGCCGAGTCCGGCATTTCGCCCGCGATCACCGCGAAGCCCGACAGCTTGTCCGCGATATCGCACGCGAGCGTGTACGTCATGATGCCGCCGTTCGAAACGCCGGCCAGAAAGACATGCGTCGCGTCGAGCGCGGGTACGCGAGCCAGCGATTTGATGAGGGCGGAGATGAAATGGACGTTGCCCAACACGGTCGCGCGACCGTCGGCGGTGGTATCGCCTGTCGGCCAGTCGAGGAATTCCACGCCGAGTGTGCCGCTCCCATCCGGGTAGGCGACGGCGTAGTGGTGGTCGTCTGCGGCGTCGTTCAGCTCGGACTGTTGCGCCAGCCAGCTTCCATTGGTGCCACTCCCGTGCAGCACGATGACAATGGGCAGCGGCTTGTCACCCTTCCGGCCGTAGTCGGGCGGGAGGTGAAGCAGATAGGTTCTCGCGGCGCCGCTAACGCTGATGGTGTGGTACGAGTCGCCCGGCTTGAGCGCGCCTGGGACGAGCGGGCGCGCGCCGATCAGCGGCAAACAGCCCGACAGGCCGGCGATCACGGCGGTAGCCGTCACGTGCGCGACCATCATCAATCTGCGCCGCGCGTGCAACCGGCGCTGCGGCTTCGCGAGCCCACGGCGGGACGCGATCACGATCGTCGCACGTATCGGGTCAATCCTTCGAACCTCGACGTGGGAGAGACGAGCACACCAGTAAATTATCGCCGCACGGCCGGACATGCCTGCATTACCTGGTCGGCCGGCCCGCGGCCCACAACGATGGCGCAGGCGCGCCCCCGACTCAAGCGCGCGCCACCGCGCGCCGCCTTTGCCGGCCGATCGCGCCGGCATCCCGGGACGCGCCAGCCAGGGTCGGCCCGTCCCCGGGATCCATCAACCGCCTAACAGTCCGTACGCGAGCAGGGCAAGCACGAGCGCGCTGATGAGCGCGTACAACCGGTCCTTGCGAATCGCGAATGCAACGAGGGTGAGCGCCACGCGCGCGATCGGCGTCGCGATGAGCAGCACGACCCCTGCCTGCACGATCGCCTCGGCGTTCCCGGCTGCGACGCCTCGCGCTACGTCGGCCAGCGAACGCAAGGGCGAAACCTGTCCGCGGAATGTGTGATAGTCGGGATGCGTCGCCCCCGATTGCATCAAGTAGAGGACGCCGCCGAGCAACGTGACCGCCGCGGCGATCAGTACGCCCAACCGCAATACTGTGCCCACGACCTGCTCGGTGCGGTCGTCTTCCGTCGAGTGGCCGGTGATCAGCGTATGCGGGACACTCATCTCAGATCTTTCCCGTGAATGCATTGAGCAACAGCTCCACGGCGAGCGCCGCAACGAGCACGCTGAATACCACCCGCAACTTTTGCGTGTGAAGGTGCGGTAACATGCGCGCACCGACCAATGCGCCCGCGAGCACACCGAGCATGACCGGGAAGGCGAGGCCGGGCACGATATAACCGCGATGCAAGTAAATTCCCGCGCTCGCGGCCGCCGTCACTCCGATCATGAAGTTGCTCGTCGTCGTCGACACCTTGAAGGGCAAGTGCATCGCACGATCCATCGCGAGCACCTTCACGACGCCGGAGCCGATGCCCAACAATCCCGACAGCACACCGGCGATGTACATGAGCCCGAAGCCCAATGGCACGCGCTGCACCTGGTAGTGCTGTGGGCCGTTCGCCGTGGGGAACGTCGAGTCGAGTCGGAGCTTGAGCGCGATCGGGTCGGATGGACCGCCCGCGATGTGATCGACGCGCGGGCGCGTCGATGTCCATGCCGTGTGTAACAACACGATCCCGAAAATCACCGCTACCGCGGTTGGCGAGACGAGGCCCGCGATGAACGCGCCCGTGATGGCGCCGATCGTCGTCGCAATCTCGAGCAGCATGCCGACGCGAATGTTGCTGTAGCCTTCCTTCACGTACGCCGCCGCCGCGCCGGACGAGGTCGCGATCACGGACACGAGGGACGTGCCTACGGCATATCGAATGTCGACATGAAACAGAATGGTGAGCAGCGGAACGATGATCGCGCCGCCACCGAGACCCGTGAGCGCGCCCAACAACCCGGCGGCGAGTGCCCCCAGGAAGAGCAGAATCGTGATGTCCGTGACTGGCATGAGTGCGTAACGCGAGGAACAAGGGCAGGGCAGGCTCGCCATAGTCTAGCGGGTGCGACACGCATGCACTACCGGTTGCCGCGACCGCCGCTAACGGCGCACATTGGAGCGTACCCCGCCGGCGACCATGGAGGACGCGTGAGCACGTTCCTGCGAGCGACCGAAATCCCAACGCACGGCGCGCGGACGCTGCCCGGCTCCTGGTACACGTCGCCGGCAACGTACGCGCTCGAGCTCGACCGCATTTTCCATAGAAGATGGCTATGCGCGTGTCGGGCATCGGATGTCGCGCAGCGCGGCGATTACGTCGTGCGCGTGGTGGGCACCGAGAGCGTCATCATCACGCGCGATGACGGCGGCGCGTTCCGCGCCTTCCACAACGTGTGCCGGCATCGCGGCACACGTCTGTGCGAGGACGCGCACGGCCATTTCGATTCGGGCATCCAGTGTCCGTACCACGCGTGGACGTACGCGCTGGACGGCAAACTGATTGGGGCGCCGCACATGAGCGGCACCGAAGGTTTCGACAAGAACGAGTGGCCGCTGCACCCGGTCTCGATTGCCGAATGGGAAGGCTGGCTGTTCATCAATTTCGACCGCGATCCCGAGCCGTTCTCGAGCGCCTTCGCGCCGGTGATCGGACGGTTCGAACGCTTTCGGTTGCCCACACTGGTGCCGGCGCGGCGCATCGAGTACGACGTGCGCGCCAACTGGAAGCTCATTCATCAGAACTACTCCGAGTGCTACCATTGTTCGCCGGTGCACCCGGCGCTCGTGCGGCTCACACCTGCCAACAGCGGCGAGAACGATCTCTACGACGGACCATTCCTCGGCGGCTTCATGGTGATCACCCAGCCGGGTGGCAGCATGAGCATGAGCGGTCGCGCGTGCGGTGTTCCGGTGGGCGATCTGCCGAGCGAGGACCTGCAGCGCGTGTACTACTACTCGATCTTTCCGAACATGCTGCTCAGCCTGCACCCGGACTACGTGATGGCGCACACGCTGTGGCCGCAGGCACCAGATCGGACGCGCATCACGTGCGAGTGGCTGTTCAACCCCGCATCCTTTGCCGACGCCACGTTCGACGCGAACGACGCGATTGCGTTCTGGGACATGACCAACGCGCAGGACTGGCACGTGTGCGAGCTGAGCCAGTTGGGCGTGTCGTCGGCGGCGTACACGCCCGGTCCCTACTCGGCGCGGGAAAGCCTGTCGGTGGCGTTCGACAACGAGGTGCGGCGGAGCGTTGCCGATTAACCGTTAGGCGTCGCGCAGCATCTCGCGCGCGGCGTTGTAGCCGCACGCGCCCATCACGCCCCCGCCCGGGTGCGTGGCCGCGCCGCACAAATACAGGTTCTCGACCGGCGTCCGGTAGTCGGCGTACCCGGCCACGGGGCGCAGGAAGAACAGCTGCGGGAACGTCATCGCGCCCTGGAAGATGTTGCCGCCGGTGAGCGCGAAGCGGCGCTCGAGGTCCACCGGCGTGAGGACCTCCCGCGCGATCACCGATCGCTTGAAGTTAGGCGCGTACTCGTCGAGGATGTCGAAGCAGCGGTCGGCGAAGCGTTCCTTGAGGTCGTCCCAGTTTCCCTCGCGCAGCGCGTACGGCGCGTACTGGATGAACATGGTCATCAGGTGCGTGCCCGGCGGCGCGACGCTCGGATCGACGGCCGATGGAATGGTGCACTCGAGAATGGGCGAGGCCGATGGGCGTCCGTACTTCGCATCGTCGTACGCGCGTTCCATGTACTCGAGCGTCGGGGCGATGTGGATCGTACCGCGATGCTGCGGTCCGGCCGCGCCCGCGCCGGACGGCAGCGCCGAGAAGTCAGGCAGCTCGGACAGCGCGACGTTGATCTTGAGCGACGCGCTCCGGTAATCGATCTGCTGCACCGCGCGCCGGAAGTCCGCCGGCAGATCGCGATCGTCCATGAGCTCGAGGAACGTGACGTTCGGATCGGCATTGGATGCGATCTGGTGCGCCGAGAATTCCATGCCGTCGGCGAGCACAACGCCGCGCGCGCGCCCGTCGCGCACGACGATCTTGGACACCGGGGAAGCGAGGCGGATCTGCACGCCTAACGAACGGGCCGAGGCGGCGAGCGCCTGGGTGATGCCGCCCATGCCGCCGCGCACGTAGCCCCACACACCGCGTACGCCGTTGCACTCTCCCATCACGTGATGAAAGAGGACGTACGCCGTGCCGGCCATCGACGGCGAGGCGAACGCGCCGATGATCGCGTCGGTCGCCAGGGTCGCCTTGAGCTGTTCCGACTCGAACCAGCGGTCGAGCACCGTGCGCGCATCGGCGGTGAGAATCTCGATGGCGCGTGACGCGTCGGCCCCGAGCGCGCGAAAGTTCCAACCGAGCTTGCCGAGTGCGAGGAGATCGCGCGGGCGGTTGGACCAGGGCGCCGGCGGCGGCTGCATGAGCGTCGGCTCGATGAGGTTGGCCACGCGCTCGAGCATTGCCTCGTACTGCGGATACGCCGCGGCGTCGCGCTCGGAGAATTTCGCGATCTCTCGCTGCGTCATCGCTCGATCGGGGCCCAACAACAAGGAGCGTCCATCGGGAAACGGCGTGAACGACGACGGATCGCGCGGCAGCATCGCGAATCCGTAGTCCGCGAGCTCGAGATCCCGAATGATCTCGGGCCGCAACAGGCTGTTCACGTAGGCCGCGGTCGAGACCTTGTACCCGGGCCAGGTTTCTTCAGTCACGCACGCGCCGCCGACGATGTCGCGCCGTTCGAGCACCAGCACGCGCCGTCCCGCGCGCGCCAGATACGCGGCCGTGACGAGGCCGTTGTGTCCCGCGCCAATGATGATCGCATCGTACATCGCGCCCACTGCCGACTCTCCGAGAATCTGGAAGCACGAAAAGGTCGATGGCGCGAGCCTCGCGCGTCAAGGTCGGCGCGTGTAGCTTTGCCGCGCCGCGCACGTCCGCGCGACGTCCCGCCTACACGAGCTCCCGCTACGCATCGATCGTGACCCACGCCGCCCAAACGTCGAGCTCCAGCTCCGTAACGCGCCGCGCGGCGTGGTTCGGCTTGGCAGTGCTCACGCTCATCAATCTCCTCAACTATCTCGATCGCAACGTCGTGCCGCCGCTGGGCGAGAGCCTGCGGACATCACCGCTGCACGTCACGGATCCGCAGTTCGGCGCGCTCGCCAGCGCCTTCATCCTCGTCTACATGTCCGCGGCGCCGGCGTTCGGCGTGTTAGGCGACAGGGGCTCGCGCCCGCGCCTCATTGCGTTAGGCGTTGGGCTGTGGAGCATCGCCACCGTGCTCGCCGGGTTCGCGTCGCGCTATGCGTGGCTGCTCGGCGCGCGCGCGGCGGTCGGAATCGGCGAGGCCGCATACGGGAGCATCGCCCCGGCGCTCCTCGCCGATTATTTCCCCGATCGCCTGCGCTCGCGCGTGTACGCCGTGATGTACATGGCCACTCCCGTCGGCTCCGCGCTCGGATACATGGTGGGCGGCGCGATGGACGCCCGGTACGGATGGCGCTCGGCGTTTTTCGTTGCCGGTGCGCCGGGATTGGTGCTCGCGCTGCTCGCACTCGGTCTCCGCGACCCGCCGCGCGGCGCGCAGGACGCCATCGCGGCTCCCACGCGGTCGCGTGGGTTTGGCGCGTACGCCGAAGTCGCCCGGGTCCGCGAATACCGCCACACCGTGTTCGGCTACGCGGCGTACACGTTCGCGTTGGGCGGCATCGTGGCGTGGATGCCCACGTTTCTGGTGCGTGTGCGACACCTGAGCGGCCAGAGCGCTTCGGTGACGCTCGGCGCGGTGCTCGTCGTCACCGGGTTCGTCGGCACGTTCGCGGGCGGATGGCTCGCCGATGCGCTTCACCGGCGGATGCCTAACGCAAATCTGGTCGTCTCGGGCGTCACGACACTCCTCGCCGCGCTGCCGGCCTACGTGGCGCTGACCTCGCCCAACCACTCGGTGTACTGGCCCGCGCTCGCCGCCGCCGAGGTGCTGATCTTCATGTCGACCGGCCCGATCAACTCCGCCATCGTCGACGCCGTGCCGGCCGCCATGCGCGCGTCGGCCATGGCCGCGTCGATTTTCACCATCCACATCCTCGGTGACGTGCCGTCGCCGTACCTCATCGGCGCAATGGCCGAGCGCACAGGGCTCGGCCATGCGGTGCTGCTCGTGCCGGCGGCCGTCCTCGTCGCCGGCCTGTGGTGGATCTACGCGGCTACCTTGCCGCGTTCACAGGCGCGATGAACTGCAGGGTCTTGCCGCGCGTGATCACGGCGCGCAGTGCTTCGTACACGAACGGATCGAGCAGCGTGCCCACGTGCTGCTTGAGATAGGCGATCGCGCGATCCGGCGGCAGCGGCTTCTGGTGCGCGCGTCCGACCGTCACGGCGTCGTAGGCATCGGCCGCGCAGAGTATGCGTCCGCCTAACGAAATCGCTTCGCCCTTGAGCGCGCGCGGATACCCCGCGCCGTCGTAATGCTCGTGGTGGTCGTGAATGTAGTCGAGCACCACGCCGAGGTGCTTGAGCGGCGCCAGGATCTCCATGCTCACGCGAACGTGCTCGCGCACGTGCGCATACTCCTCCGGCGTGAGCTTGACCGGCTTGTTCAACACTTCTTCCCGAATGCCGATGCGGCCGATGTCCATCAGCCGTCCCGCCAGGCGCACCGCCTCGATGGTGTCCTCCGAGAGACCCATCTCGTCGGCGATCGACGCCGCCAACTCGCCCACGCGGTGCGAACGGCCGTGCAGGTAGCGGTCCTTCGCCTCCATCGCATTGATCAACGTCTCCGTCACCGTCACCGTGAGCGTGCGCAGCGCCTGCTGCTCGCGCTCGAGCTCCGCCGTGCGGCTCGCGACTTCATCGCGCACCAACTGGTCCACCTGACGCTGGTGCAGCATCAGCTCGCGCTTGCGACGCACCCGCTCGATCGCGTGCTCCAGATCAGGCAGGTCGACGGGCTTGGTGAGGTAGTCCATCGCGCCGTGCGAGAACGCCTCGGTCGCGGTGGCCGCATCGCCCACGGCCGTCAGCATCATGACGCCCAAGTCGGGGCTCACCTGCAGCGCGTGCGGGACCAGTTCCAGTCCGGTCATGCCGGGCATGCGAATGTCGCACAGCATGATCGTGAAAGAGTGCCTGCCTAACTGATCCAGTGCGGCCGCTGCCGAGCTCGCCGTCTCGACCTGAAACCCGCGAAGCGTGAGAAACCGGCCGAGGGCGTTGCAGATCGCTTCTTCGTCGTCGACAATCAGCACGCGCGTCGCGCGGCGCTCGTCGTCTCGCAGCGGCACTCCGGGATCGACCCGTCGAACCGGGCCTGAGACCCGGAGTGCCGTTGCCAATGCGGCTGCAGCCATGGTTAGTGCTGGACGAAGGACGGGCTCGTGACGCTCCCTTTCTTGCCCGTCGGTACAGGGGACATGGAACCACCCGACGTGCTCATCGACACCACGCTGCCCGTGCCGCCGTACGCACCGCTCACCGCCAGGCACATCGAAGCGTTGCACGAGGGCTGCCCGATCGCCACGTTGTCGCTGGCAAAGTCGACCGTTTCGCCGGTGGCGATCGTCACTTCGCGGAGATACGGCGTGCCCGTGGCCGAAACAAATACGAGCTGCGTACCATCGGCCGACCAGGCCGGGTCGACCGCGCCGCCCGCCTCGTGCGTGAGCTGCACCGCCTGTCCGCCCGCGGCCGGCATGACCCACACCTGGGGCAGGTTGCTGCGCGTCGAGACGAACGCGATCTGCGAACCGTCGGGGCTGAACACCGGAGCGCGCTCCGGAACCCACGTGGCCGAGCCCGTGGTGAGCGCCGTCTGGTTGGCGCCTGACACATCCATCGTGAAGAGACGAGGCACACCGCCGCGAGCGCTGACGAACACGATGTGCGTGCCCGTGGGATCGATCGCCGCTTCGTCATCAAGGCCTGCGCTGTGCGTCAACCGCGTCTGGGCGGAGCCGTCCAAGCCCGAGATATAGATTTCAGCATCGTTGTCGCGGTACGACGTGAACACCAGGCGACCCGCCGCGCTCTTCGGGTTGTTGTCCGTCGAGTTGTCGAACGTGAGGCGCGTGCTCGTGCCGTTGTGGCTCCAGTAGATCTGCGGCGTACCGGCGGCATCGGAGGCGTACACGAAATCGGCGACCGACGGGGCTTTGGGCGCGCGTTGCTGCTCAGGCGCCAATGGGCTCGAGGAACTCGAGCACGCGCTGGCCAAGAGAGCCGCGCAACCGACCGCGAACGCGCGCGGTGTAAGACCAACGAGTGGGGAGTTCGTGCGGGACATTGGAGTAATGCTCCTCGAAAGTTCAATGGGACTTCGTATCGATTCGACTGTTCGTGCTCTGACATCGAGGAGTATCGTGAAGGGCCGCAACGCCTTGAGATTTGAGGCAATTAAAGACGCCTCATGTCGCGCGTCCTGGATTCGCGCACTTGTCGCCGTGTACGCGAGGCGAACGGGTCCGGTGCGGGGTATATTCTTGCCGGCATGACACCCTTGCCCGGCAACCGCCGCCGCGCGCCGACGTCGCGCGACAAACCCGTCTTCCTCGATGAGTCTGGAAGGCGGTGGCGTTTGCTGCGTTTGTTCGCGATCGGCGTCGGAGTGGTGACGTCGCTGATTGCGGCCGCGGTGGTGGTCAACCTGCTCGGCCCAACGCTGGCGCCCTCGCTGCCCATGTCGGCGACGCCGCCGACGCAGTCGCATCTCGTGACATCGAAAGCCCAACGGCGGCGGTTGGACAAGCGACTGCAGCTATGGTTCGAGATGATGCGGCACCGCACGCCGCCCGCGCTGCACGCTCAGCGGCTCCCGCTCCGCGCGCGCACGGTCATCGGCAAGACGCCGGAACCCGGCCAGCCGATTGTCGCCGGCTTCTACGTGAATTGGGACGACAACTCGCTCGCGTCGCTGTCGGCGCACGCCGACGACATGGATTGGGTCATCTGCGAGTGGGGTTTTCTCGTGCCGGGCGGCGACTCGCTGCGGATCAACATCGACCGCCGGGTCCCGTACAGCATCGCGCAGAGAGTCCCGGACGAGCGCCAGCGTCCGTGGATCTTCGCGATGGTCTCGAATTTCGACTCGACTCGGGGTAAGTGGGACACGCGGTCGTTGCGGCACTTGCTCACCGATTCGGCGTCGCGCGAACGCGCCATCACGCAGCTCACCGACAGCGTCATGCGCTACGGGTTAGGCGGCGTGACGCTGGACTTCGAGGAAGTGCCGCCGAGTCTCACCGACGCGATCGTGAAGTTCGAGAAGCGGCTCAAGGCGAAGCTCGCCCCGCAGGGCCGGTTGGTGACGCAGGCGGTTTCGTTCAACGACAACGACGTGCAGCTCGCCAAGTACGGCGCGGTGGCCGACAAGCTGTTCCTGATGCTGTACGACGAGCACTACGGCGGCGGCGATCCGGGGCCGGTCGCGAGCCAGGAGTGGTTCGTCCGTACGGCGCGCCATATGATGCGCTTCATTCCGCCCACGAAGGCGATCCTCGCGTTGGGCGCCTACGGGTACGACTGGAACGACTCCGAAGATTCTGCGTCGGCCATGACGTTCCAGGATGTCATGAGTGCGGTGCGCGACGCCGCCGTGGACGGGCAGCCCGCCGCGATCCATTTCGACACGGCGGCGCTCAATCCCTATGCAACGTGGCGCGACCCCGATTCGACCGACCACGTGGACTGGTTCCTCGACGGGGTCACGGCCTACAACGAGATCATCGCCAGCGACGCGTTAGGCGCGGGCGGCGTCGCGGTGTGGCGTCTCGGCTCCGAGGACCCGGCGATCTGGGCGGTGATCGGCAAGCGCGGCATCGATGCGCCGGCGGAGAGCTTGAGCGTGATTCCGTCGGGCTACGACCCCGAATTCCAGCCCAAGGCGGGGACCGGCGAGCTGCTCGAATTGCGTGCGCGCCCAACGGAAGGAGCACGCGAGATCCGCGTCGACCCGGTCACGCGGTTGGTGGTGGACGAGACAGTCACGCGGTATGCGACGCCGTACATTGTCCGCCGGTTCGGCGGAGGATCGCCGCACAAGATCGCGCTGACCTTCGACGACGGACCCGACGGACGCTACACGAGCGCGATATTGGACACGCTCAAGTCGCGGCACGCGCCGGCCACCTTCTTCGTGATCGGGCAGAACGCGGAGGCGCACATCCCGCTGCTCCGCCGGGAATACAACGAAGGCCACGAGATCGGCAACCACACGTTCACGCATCCGAACCTCAAGTTCGCGAGCGAGCGTGTGACCAAACTGCAGCTCGACGCGACGGAGCGGTTGCTCGAAGCTGTGTTAGGCCGGCGCACGGCGTTCTTCCGTGCACCCTATTTCGGCGACGCCGAGCCGACGACGTCCGACGAGCTCGATCCGATCGGCGTCGCCACCGATCGCGGCTACATCAGCGTCGGCTTGCGCATCGACGCCGAGGATTGGCAGTCGCCGGGCGTGAAGACGATCATCGACACCGTGCTGCACCAACTGCCCAAGGGCGGCAACGTCGTGCTGCTGCACGACGGCGGCGGCAATCGTGCCCAGACGGTGGCTGCGTTAGGCACACTCATCGATTCGCTCCGCGCGCGCGGCGACACGCTGGTGCCGCTGTCCGAGCTGGTCGGCATCTCGCGCGACGTGGCCATGCCGCCGCTCCCGCCGCAAGGGCGGCTGAGCCGCTTCGGCGAGCTGCTCGCGTTCGGCAGCGTGGGCGTGGCCGAGTGGGTCCTCTACTGGCTGTTCACCATCGCCGTCGTCCTCGGCTTCGCCAGGCTGCTGTTCATCACCACGCTCGCCATCATCCAGCGCATCAAGCGACACCAGAATCCGGATGCGCCGGTGACGTACGCGCCAACGGTGAGCGTGATCGTGCCGGCGTACAACGAAGAAAAGGTGATCGTCAACACCATCCGCAGTCTCGTGACGCAGGAGTACCCGGGCACGCTCGAGGTCGTGATGGTGGACGATGGATCGCCCGACCGAACGATGGAGGTGGCGCAGGCGGCGTTCGGCCACCATCCGCGCGTCACGCTGCTGCACAAGCCTAACGGAGGAAAGGCGAGCGCGCTCAACTTCGGCCTGCGTCAGGCACACGGCGAGATCGTGATCTGTCTCGATGCCGACACCATCTTCGCGCCCAACACGGTGGCCGAGCTCGTGGAGCCGCTGCACGATCCGAGCGTGGGCGCCGTGGCCGGGAACGCCAAGGTCGGCAACCGCGTGAACCTCGTGACGCGCTGGCAGGCCGTGGAATACGTCACGAGCCAGAACCTCGACCGGCGCGCCTTCTCGCTCCTCAACTGCATCACGGTGGTGCCCGGCGCGGTCGGCGCGTGGCGCAAGTCGCTGATCGATGAAGTGGGCGGCTTCAGCGAGGACACGCTCGCCGAAGACCAGGACCTCACACTCTCGATCCGGCGTCGCGGCCACTCGATCGCCTACGCCGACGAAGCCATCGGCTACACGGAGGCGCCGGACTCGCTGCGCGCGCTCGCCAAGCAGCGCTTCCGCTGGTCGTTCGGCACGCTCCAGTGCCTGTGGAAGCACAAGCGCGTCTTCCTCGACCCACGCTACGGTTCGTTAGGCCTCGTGGCGATGCCCAACGTCCTGATCTTCCAATTGTTCTTCCCGTTCGTGTCGCCGATCGCCGACCTGATGTTCGTCTGGAGCCTCATCTCGGTGTGGTTGGTGCGCACCCAACACGGACCGACGTACGCGCTGACGAGTCTCGAGCAGGTGCTCACGTATTACGCCGTGTTCCTGCTCGTCGACTGGATCGCGACGGTGGTGGGTTTCTTCCTCGAGCCGGGCGAAGACCGGTCGCTCACCTGGCTCGTTTTCCTTCAGCGCTTTGCCTATCGCCAGGTGATGTACTGGGTCGTGGTGCGCTCGTTCGTCGCCGCGCTCAGGGGACGCGTGGTGGGCTGGGGTAAGTTGGAGCGCAAAGCGACCGTGACTCGGGAGGAAGAGGCCGCGCTCAGGGAAGCGCGCGCCGTCGCGCGCTGAGCGAACCGCCGAGTCGAGGCAAAGCTCGCTCACTCGAGCATTCTGCCAAAACCCGGATCTTCGATCTCCTCAGGCACGTGGCTCTCGTTGCGCCGCGTCACGATCCACACCACGATCGCGACGATGACCACCAGGGCCACGGCAAATCGATCTTCGTGCCGTCGTACGTGGCCGATCACCACCACCGCCGTCGAGCCGAAAATCCATCCGACGGCGGTGAACACGCCGCTCCAGAACCACGCGCTCACGCCGCTGCCGATGATGAAGGTGGTGAAATTCGTGCGGGCGGCGCCGCAGGTGATCGGCAAGAGCAGTCGCGCGCCGTAGGCAAATCGTACGACGAGCGATGCGCGCCAGGGATGTCGCTGCACCACGCCCAGGAGTCGCGACATCGGTTTTTGGAGACGCGGCCATAGGCCCGCCACCTTGAGCGCGCGCCAACGCCCGAGCATGTACAGCCCGATGTCTGCGGCCCAGCTGCCGATGGCGCAGGCCATGGCGGCGCGCACGGCGTGCAGGTGACCCTGGTGCGCCGCGAAGCCGGCCACCACCGGCGCGGCTTCCTCCGTGAAGATGCTCGTCGCGCCGAGCGTCACGTACGCCCATACCTGCGAAAGGCGGCTGAGGAGCGAATGCTGCGCGACGAGAGCGAGAACCATCGGACCTCGGAGGTGGCGGGCGCGTCCGCGGAACATCGACCCCGCGGCCGAGTTTGGCAACCGTGCTATTGCTCTCGGAGCGCCGCCATCGGCGTCTCGGCAAACACATCGCGGCTGCTCGACAGGCCGACGCCGGCTGTCAACGCTACTATTATCAGCGCCAACACCACCAGCGGCGGGCCGGCCGGCGAGAACGGCGAATCGAACAGGAAGTGCATCAGCGCCCAGGCGCCGCCTAACGAAAGGACCAGACCCGTCGCCGCCGACAGCAGTCCGAGCACCGTGTACTCGCTCAGCATGGTGCGAGCGATCTGCGCGCGCGTCGCCCCCAACGTCTT
>Ga0209168_10000837_pt1 | contig 27068 bp, 24 predicted proteins | sample Coa_R1_FD_187156 | JGI IMG/M metagenome (GOLD analysis project Ga0209168, IMG submission 187156) | Surface soil microbial communities from Centralia Pennsylvania, which are recovering from an underground coalmine fire - Coalmine... | ecosystem: Environmental > Terrestrial > Soil > Unclassified ...
TAGACTTCTTTCGAAACTTCAATATTCATTATTTTATCTTGTCTCAACCCTTCGACAAGCTCAGGGTGAGCGGGGAGAATTGTTTTTCGCTCGTCCTGAGCTTGTCGAAGGATTAAGCGAAAAACAAGTTTCGAAAGAGATCTACTGTATCGATTACGATAAACTACTACTACATGCATATCATCTTGACTATGGACTGGAGATATACCATGAATATGCTAAAAAAATGCACCGTAATGTTCTGCATAATCCTGTTTAATAATAATCAGGCAATGTTCGTTCCTGCTGTCGCTGCAACGGCGAAAGCTATGGGCATGGTCACCACTACATACGTGGTTCCAATAGCGGCTGCGAGCGCTACCGCAATTCCTGCGGCCGCTGCACCTACAGTGGTTGCCACAGCTCCCGTTGCAGCTGCGACCACCGTAGTTACCATTGGTGGCGCCATCAAAAGCGCTGCCGCACTGGGCAGTGTCGGCGCCCTATGGCTGACGGCAAAAAGGCTTTTTGGTGCGCACCATACACCGCCGCCAGTGCCATCACCAAGTCCTGCAACGGTAATTTCTCAAACTGCTTGCACTAGTCCATTACCACCGGATTTGTCACCGAGCATAGATACTGCTACTCAAGAAACTACGCCTGTTGAAGCTCAACTGGCTCGACATAGCATACGCAGTACACCAGATGATGAGAATGAGATCACTGTACCTTTACCACCATATCTAGAAAAGCGTGGTCCATTGAAATTCCCTCCTTTTCGAGAGCCTGACACCGTTGCGCAATTTCCAGGGAAAGATGAGCCCCGGCCGATGATAGATCCGCCAGTGGATCCAAATCAGGGACCCATAGAATTCCCAGCAGCACATGTTCCTAGAGGCCCTGTTCAATTTCCAGGAGCACCACATCCTGCCAAATTCATGTGGTTATTTGATACTAGTGCACACACAATGTGTTGGGGGCATTCTGCAGCTATGGACAACATGCATGTGTCTTCTGGCAATAGAGTTGCTGAAACAGATGAATATGTATCATCAGATGATGAGGATGATAGCATTAACTACATAACCATAACCAATGTTAATCTATACGATGATCTATTGAACGAACGTGATAGCCTTCCACATGTTTCCATAAAAAACCCACAAATACCACCGGTACATGCACTTATACCATACCAAAAGCCTGCATATGAATTGCTTAACGTACCAATAGATGCACTCTTTGCAAAAAAAGACCATGAAGGCTTAAAAGATCTCAAAAAAACACTCAATAGTTATCGATTTCCTAATAAGATCGTATATCCTCGCACCAGAACAAAAATAGATGGTATGATCCAGCGCATTAATAAGATGCTCAAGCAACTTGAGAAAGAGGAATGGATACGTACACGTGCTCTTCAAAAACTGGTTACCGACCACACTGATATTATTAAAGCCCATACAGAGGGCGATCTTGCAAAGCTACGCGAAAAGTGCGATCAACTACGCAAAGCGATCCCATCATGTCCCACCGCACAGGAACGTGCTCAACTTGATCGAGCTATAGAGCGCATAGAGCAGCGTATCAATGATTCGATGACAAAATCGCTACACACGATAAAGACCGCAGATCTTGAAACTGCAAAATCTGAGTATGAGGCGTTAGTACAAGCATATGCAACTAGATCTACAACCATGAAGTATGGTGGCGCACTTAAAATAGGACATGCACATGATTATCTGCATCATTATGGTTTTGATCACTTACAAGCAGCAAAAGCTATACTTGAATCTCGTCCTGATTATCAGACGGAAATTTCAGCTTCACACATGACTGCCGAACTGCCAACAACAACTGCCGTAGCTGGGCTTGGCACCACGACTACTACAAGCCAATTGCAGGTAACTGAAGTTGTACCTGCTATTGATGTCCAAAATCAAATTATACAGTCTCTGGTAAATGGCCAAGATCGTAGTTCTCTGGCCGATAGTTTAGGCTTGCTTGCCCATGATGTGTTTACTCAAACATCGGTATATAATTATGTTGATTTTCCACACATAGAGATAGGTGTGCAACGTTCCATAGATATCATAAAAACAACCACTGATGCACATGAATTTGCTTTTCACGTGGCACTAGTAGATCACGTGTTGTCTGATATACAAAATCAAACTGCAACGCCAGTACACGCTCCAGGTCCCACCATGCTGCAACGATCTCCGGAACTACTTACGCGGGCAATTAGTCAGTATTGGAAAAATCTTGCACCAACAGAAACTGAAATTTCCTTTGTATGTGATCTGGCACGGTATATATCTGATGTAACGCTTGGCACCAACTACTTATCGGCGCAAGTGCGAGAACAGCGAGTGCAAACGTTTTGGCAAACTGTCGATGCACTTTCATCGCTGCGCTTGTCCGATATTACCTGGGAAAATGGGATTGATAAATCGATGTACATTGCAGCACGTGCAACGTGGGCACTGGGTTTAGGACAAGTGTGCACGGTTGTCAAAAATATAAAGAATGCGTGTACCATATCACAAACTGCAGCATCATTAGTAGATAAGTTTCTGGGTGTTCTGGAGGGGGTAATAGGAGGTAGTCCTATCATAGGTGCAGACGGCACAGCCATTGGTACTATATCATCTAGAGTTGCCGCAGATGTCGTAAAAGTGGTAGCAGTTGCAGCTGCCAATGAAGAGGTCGAGCTGCCTCCTGCGTTATTTGATGCTCAGGATAAAGAGCCGATAAAAGAGAGCAAAGCGCCTGGGACGCAAGGGAAATCAAATAAATCTGGTTCGTCAAAACCAGAGGACATGACGGATAATCAACTATTGAAGGGAATAAAAAAAATGAATAGAAATATTAAAGAACATGCAGAGAAATTGGCTCAGTATATCAAAGATCCTGATGGAAATGACCATCTAGGGTTCCTTAAAAGAGCCAAAGATTTAGCGCAAAGAAATCAAACTATTAATGGCCGAATTAAACATTTAAGCGATGAAATTAAAGGCTGGACAACGCAAATCAAGGATATGACAGCGGAGCTAATAAAACGAGGAGTATTATGAAATTAACCACAAAACAAATCGGTCGCATTGTAACCATCCTGTTGGAATATGCGGAACAAAGAGGATATAATATTGTACAGTTCTCGAATGAGGATGGTTATTACCAAAAAATATGGCATAAAGACCGTGATCTGAATAACCCTCCTAAAATTACAATCGGTATATTGGATGAGGATATGGAAGCGCTAGCAACGCTATTAGAAGACGAAACTGCCAATGCTTATGACTTCGAACGGCTTGGGGCAGTGTTAACTGCATTTGGGGCTACGTTAGTAGACAAAACATTTTTTAATAAAGAACACCCTAATAATGCCACCGAAAAGCCATAATAAGGGCTTACGAAATATCGTCTAGTCATAATGACATGGGATATATACAGACATCGCAAGGCAAAACTATGTCGTAAATCTGCTTGTCCAGATTAAAAGAGGTATCGCATGCAATTGAGTACAAAAGAGTTGTTAGGTATCACTGCATTGTTATTAAAGTATGCAGAGAGTAAGGGGCATACCGTTGTTCAATTTGCGAACCAAGATAGCTGGTACCAAAAAATATCGTATGAAGATCGTGATTTTGAGGGGGGTACCACGAAGCACCATAGGCGATCTGGACGATGCTCTTGAGTATCTGGGTAAAGTTTTAAACGATAAATATTGCGCATTTCCCTATGCTCTTGAATGGCTTGGCGCAGCATTGACTATGTTTGGTGTTGTAGTGTCTCGAGATACATTCGTAGACGATATGATGCGGCCTAGAGGAGTATTGGCTGAGCAGTTGACCACAAAACAAGTATTAAGGGTTACAAAGGTATTATTTACATATATTGACTCGTGGTATAACTGCACCCTTGTATCATTCTCTCCTGAGGATGCCTTGTATCAAAGAGTGCGATATGAAGATCATGATTTTGGAGGAAATCCTAAAATAACGGTAGGATCTGCCAATGATGATATGGCAAGCCTAAAGGAGCTTCTCGATCGCAAGCGCCTACCATGTGCTTATGATTTAGAGCGACTTGGGTCTGTTTTGATCAGCTTGGGTGAGGTATTGTCAACGCAATCATACCGATAATGGTTTTTCGATAATACCCATGGTTCTAAAAGAGATGTCTTATGCAATTGACCACAACAGACAGAAAAAGAAAAAATGGATGACTATATTTCATTCGAGCAATTTATGAAAACATATAAACCTATATTAGTTGCTGAGATTAATAGGGCTCTTGCGCAGCAGTGGCTTGAGCAAGCAAATAGCATTTTACAGCGAATAGCAAAGAGCGTTGAACGACAAAGGAATGAATAAAAAATGCATGTACCATACCACAAACTGCAACATCGATTGCCCTACATAGCTGCTCGTTTAATCGTCGAGTACCATGTATCCAACAGCGTCTTTAATGCTTCTAAATTATCTCGCCCCTGTGCCGTTAAATCAGATCTTTGGAGCTGGATCAAGATTAAATCCAGCGCCGTTTTTCTTTGGTTATCTTGGCTAACCAATAGATGCGGATATTGTTGAATCAGGTGATCTGCTCGTTCTAGCAACTGTTGCGTATCGGCAGTGTGCGTCTGCGGATTTTGGATCAATTCATGTAACATTGATGGTGTAGATGGATTCTGCTGGGATGCAACAGGCCATAATGGGTCGCCATCGGCGGTATCCGCAGATTGCGCAGGCTGTTGGCTTTCATATAAGTCACGATATTCATGGTCCATACCACATACTGTGATAGATGCCATGAATGCTAGTACGCATAAGATATAGCTGTTATTGTAAAGCATGATGCGCCCTTTCAAGTAATTGTGCTACAGTAAGTCCGAATTCTTGCTTTCCATCCAAGGTGCGCAGCGTGATTGTATTATTTTCCATCTCTTTTTTGCCCAGTACCAGCATCCACGGAATGCGTTCTAGTTGTGCGCGCTTAATTTGTCCCGATATCGGATCTCCCGATTCATCCAGTTCCACCAGTATACCAGCCTCTTTGAGTGTTGTCATGATGGTGTGTGCATAGGGTGCTAATTGACTGGTGATAGTCAGTATGCGTACAGCCACCGGCGCAAGCCAGAAGGGCAGGCGGCCTTTTGTGTGTTCAAGTAAAATGCCAAAGAATCGTTCTAGTGATCCATAGAGAGCGCGGTGAATAATGACTGGACGTTCCTTGGAGCCTTGTGATGAAATGTAGTGCAAATCAAAATTTTCAGGCTGGAAGAAATCAAGTTGTATAGTGCCGCATTGCCATTTCCTGCCCATAGAATCTTCAATGCTGATATCTATTTTGGGGCCATAAAAGGCGCCATCGCCTTCATTGATAGTGTGTGTGATATGTGCTTTGTGTAAAGCATCTTTGAGTGCCTGCGTAGTAGTCTCCCATATTTCATCCGAACCCATGGCTTTTGCGGGTTTGGTCGATAACGCTATGTGTAGAGTAGAAAAATTGAAACGACTAAATACTTGTTGTGCCATGGTCAGAATGCCTAGGATTTCTTGTTCTACCTGCTCTACAGTACAGAACGTATGGCAGTCATCTTGCGTAAATGCGCGTACGCGAAACAGGCCGTGCAGAGCACCAGAAATTTCGTACCGGTGGACGAGCCCAAATTCTGCCAGACGCATTGGCAATTCTCGGTATGAGTGCGGGCGGTTTTTGTATACCAGTATTGCGCCGGGGCAATTCATCGGCTTGACCGCGTATGAACGCTCATCAATGACACAGAAAAACATATTTTCTTTGTAATGTGCGTAATGGCCTGATTGTTGCCACAACGAGTCGCTGAGTATAGTGGGAGTTCCGATTTCTAGATAATCACATTTCTGTAGCAGTGAGCGCATATATTCGACTAGTTTATTGATTACATGTTTACCCTTCGGGTGGTAAAACACAAAACCGGGGCCTTCTTCGTGAAATGAGAATAGATCAAGCTCTTTGCCGAGTCTGCGGTGATCATAGAGCAGTGCATCTTCTATTCGTTTTTCATACGCATCAAGATCTGCCTGAGTAAAGAAGGCGGTGCCTGAAATGCGCTGCAGTGCTTGTCCAGTGCGGTCTGCGCGCCAATATGCGCCAGAAATACCCAGTAATTTAAAATATTTAATGTCACCCGTTGATTGCACGTGGCCGCCGCGACACAGGTCATGAAAATCGCCTTGGCTTGCAATACCCACAGTATCATCGGGAATTTGGTCAATAAGTTCAAGCTTAAAACGGTTGCCTGCAAAGCGTTTGCGTGCCGTATCCTTTGTTTCTTGTGTATGGGTGAGTGGTAAATTACGGGCTGAAATTTCATGCATTTTGCGTTCTAAAAGCGGTAAATCGTGCGTGGTGAAATTATTCGTTGGTAAAAAATCATAGAAAAATCCGTCCTCAGTTGCCGGGCCAATCGTCAATTGCGTGTCAGGAAAAAGTTCTAAAACGGCGTGTGCCAATAGATGTGCGGCCGAGTGGCGCAACTGTGCGAGGTCGTTGTTTTTTTGCATAAAATGTCCTTTTCCTGGTCACGAAATTTAAGAAAACAGCTGCATTTAATGATAACAAACTTGTGAAAAAAATACATAATTGCCTGTGCGCGGTGGGTATGATAGGCTCACGACTGGATGTAGGAAGGGTAGATGAGTAGCGTATTAACATTTTAACGGGTATATGGCATGGTCAAAAATAAGAACGCTGAAAAACATATCTCTAGTCGCGCCAGCAAAAAACCTAAAATATACATTCTGGATACCAACGTCCTGATTCATGATCCGATGGCGATGTTTGCGTTTAAAGGCTCCCTGGTAGGCATACCGTCGATTGTATTAGAAGAAATTGATAAGTTTAAAAAAGAAGGTACTGATCGCGGACGTAATGCACGTGAAGCCATTCGCCAACTTGACTTGTTGCGAACCCAGGGTTCATTGGGTGATGGCGTTACCAACGAAGAAGGCACCACTATTCAGGTGCTTTTTTTTGTGCCTCCCGCAGAGGAGCTACCCTTTGATTTGCGCAAAGAAGACAATGTTATTATTGCCACCGCACGCTATATGCAACAACAGGGCTATGCCGTTGAATTTATTACTAAAGATTTAAATGCACGCGTCAAGGCTGATGCGCTCAAAATACCAACGCAGGATTATTTAAAAGAATATGTTTCAGAAGAAGAATTTTATAAAGGCTGGATACGTGTTAAGGTGCCTGGGCATGGTTTAGACGGACGTGCATCAGACTTGCTGGCAGATATAGCGGCTACCAATACCTTAGCGCAGAATGAATATGTACTGGTTGAAAATGAGAAAAATGCCCATGATTATCGTGTATTTCGCTATAGTGCTGATGGACAGTTCAAATCGCTCCATTTACCACAATTTCGCTGGCCGCTCAAACCACGCAATCCGCAGCAGCTGATGGCGCTTGATTTGTTGCTTGATCAAGAAATTCAATTGGTGACGTTGTTGGGGCCGGCTGGAACTGGCAAAACTTTTTTGGCATTATTGGCCGGTTTGCATCAGGTAGTAGTGGATGATGATTATGAAAAAATGCTCATTGCACGTCCCGTAGTGCCGCTTGGCAGAGATATTGGCTATATTCCCGGTACGGTGGAGGAAAAATTACACAGTTGGATGTTGCCTATTTATGATAATATGGAATTTATTACACACGAAATTAATGTAGCCCAACACTTTGAGGAATTAGAAACAGGTAACGGCAGACGCAAGGGTAAAGAGCGCAAACAGTACCGTAAATCAACGGGAGGGCTCGCGCCATTAGATACGCTCATTCATCAAAATAAAGTGAGTCTTGAGGCTATAACTTATATGCGTGGCCGTTCTATTCCGTATCAATTTATTCTTATTGATGAGGCACAAAATTTAACGCCGCATGAAATTAAAACACTGGTTAGCCGTGTCGGCGAAGGAAGCAAAATAATTTTGGCAGGCGATCCATATCAGATCGATTCGCCGTACCTTGATTTTAGCAGTAACGGGTTGGTGTACACTGCAGAAAAATTCAAAAATCAGAAACTGTTTGGCTCGGTGTTTCTAGAAATTAGTGAGCGCAGTGAATTGAGTAAGCTTGCGGCCAAATTGTTATAAGTCCTTAGTATAGTATGTTAAGGATGCCCTCTGCAGAGGGCATCCTGTTATGGCAAGGTGGTAACAATTAATTAGGTTGTAAAGAGACCGATATTGGGGTGTCTTCACCAACAAGACCAAAGGCAAATCCGGTGAGTTTTGCACCTCTTTCATCGCGAATTATGTCAATAGTCGGCCATTGATTTACGGGGATCGACATTAAATCATACGTCATAAAAGAGAGGTTATAGCCTGCTGGTATACGTACTTGTTTTTTTAATTTGGCAACAGCATGAGCAAACGTATCCCCTTCTTGTACACTGATGGCATTGATTTGATTATGCAGAGCAGGTACGGCAGGGCTGTTAAAATGGAAGAATATTTGTAGAGAGCTTGACTGTCTCGTTGCCTGTGCGCACAATGGCACGAGTGCAATCAGTGATACTACATGAAACATTTTCATACGAACCTCCAAAAATTAAACATATTGTTAAAAAAATTCTCAATCTTGAATCGCTGGTCCTTGATATTTAAAGGCACTTTTTGGCTCAGGGGAATTTGGGTATAAATTAGTGGGAGTGATAGATTCTATCAACACCGTTGCGCCTGGTTTGATTAAAAATTCAGAAAGACCAGCTTTTTTCTGGCTCATACTGCCAATATCATACGTATATCCCAGGCGTGTCCAGGGGAATGCGTATGCTCCGGTGTACGTTTTCCCTTTGTTCTGATTAAACCATGCGCGGGTGGTGATCGCTGGTTGTTTACTGCCAAGCCAGGATATTTTTTCGTCATTTGCCGGTACATATACTTGCATATCTTGGAATGTTTGTGGGACATTGCCATCTTGGGTGTCCAAGGCGCATGAACGGTTTACCACGCCGGTGTCTAAGCACGGGCGTACTAAATCTTGTGGATCTACCCACATTTCTATGACTGAGCGCGGTACGTCTACGCCATCGAGTAATTGTGGTAATCCAAGTAGTTGTGCAATACGTTCATATAACGAAAATCCACTCGTTTGTTCTTCATTGTTTTTTACATAATCTTGGGCAAATTTTTTCAATTCAGGCACCACACTGACCCACGGGATAAAATCTTGAATAGTCTTGGTTTGTCCGACGGTGTAAAATTTAACGAGATAATCAGGGACCCACGATGTTACCAATACTCTGCCTTGGGTGTCAAAAATGAGCTGTTTGTTCCATGGTGTAACGCTGATCAATTTTGTGTATTCTTTGCCCGGAATATGGGCCTGAGAGTCGAGCACCGAAAGCTGGTACACCTGTTTTAAACTATCAGCCCACTGGGTGACCAATTTTTGTACCCTGTTGTATACAGCCGGTACACTCAAATCTGCCAGTTCTGTATCAATGAGCTGTGGGTTGTGTATGTAGCCACTGAGCGTTTGTTCGAGTTTAGAGCAGGCAGCGATTGCGGCATTTATTTTTTGCATGGGAAGCCACGATTTAGCCTGTAAATTGGTTAATAATTCGGTCACGGTAGCCATCTGTTTCTGTATTTTTTGTAACGAGTCGATTTTACCAAACAGTTGTAGTTTGTATTCAAAACTTTTTTGATACTGTTTTACCTTTTCAATGTCACCCTTGAGCCGTTGCAAGACAGCGGGATCACTGACCGGTTGTCCTTTGGGAATTTGTTGTATAAACCAATCATCTTGTGCTTTGGGATCAACTTTGAATGGCTGCATACCACACATGTTTACCGATGGTATGGTCAAAGCAAGGCTTAATAATACCCTGAAATACATAGAATCCTCCATTGAAAGAAATAATATACCAATCTTCTTATATTCTAATAGAAAATTATAACCAAGAGCAATGGTTAATCAAAACAGGTACCCAATTACCCAATTTACCAGGGGCGGCAGGCAAAAAGCCGCTGCACAATATGTATAAGTGCATGGTGAAAGGGTTGCGTTTGCAAACATTCAACAGCAAACTGTGTGCAGCCGACAGGGAATTTACAGGTAGCAGGCCCCAGTAGGGGTCGGATAGCGAGAATAAAAAGGATACAGCTGTATGCTATACAGGAGCAAATGCCTTGAGCAATAGTGCGTGTAATTGTGCGAAGGTGATACGGGTGCAGCCCGGTTTTGTAATGATGATACAATCATATCCTTTTAGGTAGAGTTTCTCTTGGTAAAAGAGGGTGCGCAGTTGCCGACGGAGCTTATTGCGCTCAGGGGCGTTGCCTACTTTACGGGGCGTTATAACGAGTAGGTGACCAAGCGGTGCGTGAGCGGGAGCCAATAAAATGTGAAGGCCCGGATGCTGTACGACGCGCCGGGCTTTCTTAAACAGTTCATCGATAATTTTTTTGGATTGAAACCGTGTAATTTCACGAGCTATGCGTACCATACGCGCGGCAATCAGCTACTTAGTAATCACGCACTGCTATACGCTTTCTGCCTTTTGCACGGCGACGATTAATGATTTTGCGACCATCTTTGGTTTGCATACGCTTTAAAAAGCCGTGTTTACGACGACGTTTTTTTAGACTTTTTTTAAAAACAGTAACTGACATTGTGGTATTCCTATTGTCAAAACAAATAAATGATTACCCATACAACTATAGGCAAAATCAGCAAAATTTCAACCAAAACCTGTTCTTCGAAGTTTTAACGGAGTAGAACTTACCTATCCCCGTTCTTTCAGGTACCGCTCAGCATCGAGTGCCGCCATACAGCCACTGCCGGCGGCGGTGATAGCTTGGCGGTAGCGGTAATCAAATACGTCCCCAGCCGCAAACACTCCTTCAACAGAGGTCCTGGTATGATTTTCCACAGCCAGGTATCCATAGTTATTGAGGGCCAATTGTCCTACAAAAGGGGCAGTATTAGGTTTTTGGCCTATGGCGATGAAGATGCCGTCCGCAGACAATGTGCTGGTGGCACCTGTTTTTGTATTTTTGATGGTAACGCTAGTGACCCGTGAGCCATCCCCCTGCATGTGCGTGACCGTACTATTGTAGAGCACGGTAATATCCGGATCATTTAAGATACGTTTTTTAAGCGGTTCGCTCGCCGTTAAGGAATCCATAATTTGAATGATGGTAATGTCTGAGGTGAATTTTTTTAAGAATGATGCATCCTCCATGGCCGTGTCGCCGCCCCCGATGACCAATACTTTTTTGTTTTGGTAGAAAAAACCATCACACACGGCGCATACCGTCACGCCTTTACCCCAATATGCATCTTCGCCCGGGCAACCTAATTTGAGGGGGCTCGCGCCAGTGGCTACAATAACGCAGTCTGCTTTCAATTCCTGCTGTGTATCTGTCCAAAGGGTAAAAGGCTTTTTGCTAAAATCAACTTTGGTGACTGATTGAGCGAGAAATTGTGTACCAAACTGCTGTGCTTGTTGTCGCATAGCACTCATTAAGGCAGGGCCTAAAATACTTGGATGACTGGGGTAATTTTCTACATAGGTTGTTCCCATGAGTTGTCCGCCCGGATTATTGCCTTCGAGAACCAGAGGATTGAGCATTGCGCGTGAAGCATAAATAGCAGCCGTAAGCCCCGCAGGGCCAGATCCAATAATAATAAGAGAGTGTACCAGTATATCCATAGGCATAATCATTACTTTTTAGTCAGGTGAAAAATAGAGTAATTAATTGTCTTTTCTCGCAGCACGGTGCGCTTGATAAGGTGCGCTGGTATAGGTACCTCTTGCCCGTCTATGGTTGGTTCCTCATACCGAAAATAAATAAATTCTTTGGTGCGTGCGCGCAGACCAAGATTTAAATAGCCCTTTACATCAGCGTTAGTCACCGTGATATTTTCCTTGTACGCTAGATTGTCGATGAAAACTTTTTCTCGAGCCTGCTTTTCAGCAAGTTGACGAATGCGGTGGCTGAAATCTTTTTGTACGCGATAGACGTTGTAATCCGGATTTTCTTGCACCGTCGCCAGTAATTGTTTTTGTTCGCGCAGTACAACAGCGGTTGGCAAGTCAATGGTGTGTTTAGACATGAGTAGTTTGAGTGATGATTCTACCATTGAGCGCCGTTGTGATAAATCATTGCGATAAGAAAATACTTCAATAAGTTTTTTATTCATATCTTTATTGGTCTTGACTCGAAAATGTTTTTTGAATAGTTCCAAGCACAGATGGTCACAGGACAGAGTATCCAGAATTTCGATACGCATGAGATACGCAATATCGAGCTGATTACTTAAATATTGTTGTAATCCGCGATTGGTAACATACATGCTATCAGTTTGTTTTTTGCCCAAAAACAGCGCGCGCAGAGGGTTGTCAACTTCATCCGATCCTATTTTAAACCAGAATTTTTCTACCTGTGTATTCAGTAGTGGCACATGACGAGTGTTGACCGGCGTCAGGCTAAACAATACCCAATCACCGATGCTGATACCTGCGTTGGAATTGTATTGCGCCTGTAAATCTTCTTCTTGTTTGACAAAATGCTCCACTTGGCGATCCAAATCCTTGTAATTCTTACGCTTTGGCGCTTTAAAAGGCAGATATTTCCATTCCTGTATATCAACCATAGGTAATATATCAAGGGCAAAGCGGAAGTGTGCGTCATGATGCGGTCGTAGATCAATACTTTCCAGGCGCGGTTCGCCCGCGATGGGTAATTTTTGGACGCGAATGGTGTGATATAAGAAATTAAGTACGCTAAATTTTAAAAAAAATTCTTTCAAATGATGGATGAGGGTAGTTTGATAATTTTCTTGTATGTACTCAATAGGTACTGTGCCTTTTTTAAAACCAGGGGCGGTCATTACTTGTTGTTGTAATTGTACGGTTTCTTGGTAGACCTCATCCAGAGCACATGCAGGGACGATCACGTCCATATGCCACAGATGTGTAGCAGTTTGGATAATGCTAAATGAAGATTCGTAGGTATTGTGCGCAGGTGTAACCGTAGGGGAAGTGGTAGATTGAGTGGCACCAGTAGCAGACGTAGCCGCTATGTGTTCGCTATCATTCATGGTCTTCCTTTTTTTTAAGTGCTGCTTGCAAAAAACACTTGTGGTTGGTGCAAGAGGGGGGAGTTGAACCCCCACTCCTTTCGGAACTGGATCCTAAGTCCAGCGCGTCTGCCTATTCCGCCACCCTTGCATGATTTAATTTAAGCCAACCTTCGCTTAAATAATTCAAGTCAATTTGTTATAAATGTCAATCAGTTAAAAAACTGGCCGTGCCAACCGAAGCCTTGGCGAAGGTTGGTGGGTTGCCTTGGAATCGAACCAAGAACCTACAGATTAAGAGTCTGTTGCTCTGCCAATTGAGCTAGCAACCCTTATATCAAATAGATTTCAGTATTTTAGCACAAGATATTTTTAAAATAAAGACAAAAAAGAGAGATTAAACGGTGGTAATATCTACTTCTTTCTTTTTTGATAACTGATCAGCTTTTGCAGTGAATTTATCAGTTATTTCTTGTAACACGTCACTGAGTCTATTGAAAAAATTTTCTGAGATAACCTTATCTTTTTTACTATCGCGCACGATATTATGAAACTCCTTACGTACATTTCTGATGGCAACCTTACATTCTTCCAATTTTTTGTGCAAAATTTTGACCAACTCATCGCGGCGATCGCTGCTAATATTGGGCAATTGGATACGGATGATCGCGCCATCGTTCACGGGCGAGATGCCAAGCTCAGATTCTTTGAGTGCTTTTTCAATATCATCAAGGATTGCATTATCCCACGGCTGTATAGTGATCAGCCGTGCTTCTGGTGCAGCCAGTGATGCAACATTTTTCAGCGGCACCGGCGCTTGACCGTAGCAGGGTACCAAGATGTTTTCTACCATTGAAGTATGCGCTCTGCCGCTTCTTATTTTGAGTAATTCACGCTCAAAATGTACGATCGATTTTTGCATTTCCGCTTCCATAGGAACTTGGAAGCTTTTAACATCATTTTCTATTAAATTAACTTCTATAGCCATGCTTAACTCCTGAATACAATTTTCTTATGCACCAATTTCAAAACGGGCAAAGCGTCTGATCTTGATGTTTTCACCGGTTTTGGCGATTAACTCTTTGACCGCATCTTCAATCGTTAATTGATCATTTTTTACAAAGGGCTGTTGCAATAAACAGACATCTGAGTACAGCTTCTTCACTTTACCTTCAATAATTTGTTCAAGAATTTTTTCTGGTTTGCCTGAAGATGCCAATTGTTCCTTGAAAATAGCGCGTTCATGCTCAAGGAATTTAGGGTCAACATCAGCGGGTGATAGATATAAGGGTTTGATTGCGGCAATATGCATACATAAATCTTTGGCAAATTGTTGCATATCCTGCGTACGGGCTACAAAATCGGTTTCACAGTTAATTTCCACCAGAACACCCAATTGACTGCCCGGGTGGATATATGCGTGTATAATACCTTGAGCAGTTTCTTTATCAGAGCGCTTGGCGGCAACGGCAGCGCCTTTTTTGCGCAATAGTTCAATTGCTTTATCGATATCGCCATTGGTCTCTTCCAATGCCTTGCGACAGTCCATCATACCAAGGCCGGTGCGATTGCGTAATTCTTGTATGAGTGATAAGTCGATTTTTGCCATAAAAATACCTCTTAAAAATATAGATTTTATCCCTTAGTGTGCCATAACCGTTGATTTTAGCAATCCTAGATCGTCAGGCCGTCAGGCGCTACATACGCTCTGGCCGACTTATTTTCAGCAGCTGCAGCACCGTGTCCAAGGTATTGCGTACCAGGGTGGTGACCAGTAATCTGCCCCGGCTGGTGTTAATATCGTCCGCGTTAATGACCCGATGCGTACTATAATATTGATGGAATATAGTTGCCAATTCAAGCGTAAATTGGGCAAGCAGGTAAGTTTGAAAGTTTTTGCTGATGTCGCTCAGCAGGGTCTGCAAGCTCGCTATCTTTTTAATCAGCAGCCCTTCATCGGCACTCAGGTGAATGACGTCATGTGAGGATATATCCTTGAGCCCGTCATGTTCCGCCGCTTTTTGCAGAACGCTCAGAGTACGCACATAGGCATACTGTATATAATAGACCGGGTTTTCATCGGTATGTTTCAGGGCTAATGCTATATCAAACTCAAGTTGTGCATCAGCTTTTTTATGCAGATAAAAAAAACGTGCAACGTCGCGGCCAACGGTTTCTATAACATCATCGAGCGTGACAATATTCCCCGCCCGTTTTGACATACGTACCAGCTCGCCATCTTCTTTCATTTTGACCAATTGGTACAAAATGACATCCAACGGGTATTGCGTCAGGCCCAGTGCCTGCTGCACCGTGTGTAGCCGGGTGACATAGCTGTGATGATCGTGTCCCAAAATCATGATTAATTTCGTGTATCCGCGATCGATTTTATTTTGCATATAGGCAATGTCGGCGGCTACATAGGTAAGCTCTCCGGAGCTTTTGCGCACGACGCGGTCTTTGTCGTCACCAAATCTGGTTGATGCAAAAAAAAGTGCCCCTTCTTGCTCATAGAGATAGCCCCGTTTTTGTAAAGTTTCCAGCGCATGGGTAATCAGGCCTTGCTCATGTAATGTTTTTTCAGAAAACCAGGTGTTAAAATGGATACCGAAATTGGATAGTGTCTTTTGTATGCGTTCAAGTAATGCGGTTTGCGCATAGCCGGCGAAAAAGGTGTCCGAATTGGCAAGTACTCCTGTGCCATACTGCGCAATACATGCATGTGCCAACTCAACCAAATATTCTCCATGATACGCATCTTCTGGTAACGGGACATTTTGTCCCGTTAATTGCTGGCAACGAATTTTGAGCGAAATGCCCAATTTTACTATTTGTGCACCCGCATCATTGATATAAAATTCTGCGTCAGCGTTCTGTCCTAAAAAGCGGAATATGGTGGTCAGTACATCGCCGATAATGCCGCCGCGGCCATGGCCGAAGTGTAAGGGGCCTGTTGGGTTGGCGCTTACAAATTCGATACATATTTTGCCCTTGAAATCAGCGTCATCCGGCTTGAAGAAAGTAATACCTTGTTGCAATATAGCCGTTGCTAAACTTTGCAGTGTGAGCGGGGTAAAATAGAGATTTAAAAAACCAGGGCCCGCGGCCTCGATGTTGGCAACGCAAGGGTGTGCAAATCCTTTGGCAATTTCATGCGCTATATCAATCGGTTTTCGTTTTAATTGTTTGGCCAACAGCAAGGCGGCATTGGTGCTGATGTCACCAAATCCTTGCCGTTTCTCATCAACATTGAGGGTAAAAAGATAGCTGTCGGTGTGTCCAAAGGTGGTGCGTAGGTAGCTGGTAAAAGCAGTATGTATCTGGGTAATTATATTCATGGCAATCGTGGTTTATAGATGAATGGAATAACTATAGTAGGTAGCGTAGCGTAGATATCTTTTTTTGTCATGAATAAAAAAAGAAGGCCCGGCGATAATATCGCCAGGCCAAGCTATTTGCTTATCTTTTTTTTCGCTCAAATCCTTCGACAAGCTCAGGACGAGCGAAAAATCTCATTCCGTTCATCCTGAGCTTGTCGAAGGATCGAAGGGATCTTACCTATTTACCCGCGTTATACAAGGCAACTGCATTATGATCAAATGAAGCACCTTTTTCTAACGTGTAGGTAGGTTTTGCCGGTTTTCCTTCACCCTGTGGTATAGATCCTGGGTGATAGTTGGCATGCGTACCTTCAGCTTCCAGTTCAGTGACTGGTGCCAAGTGCGTTGCGATAATGCTCATACCATTCTGGTATCCTGCCAATGATCTGCATAGTTGTTTTGAAAGTTGTGCCGCATCATCCGGGTTGGTTGATTTGAACAATTCATCAAACACGGTGATCGCAAACTCATTTGGTTTGAGTAGTGTATATTCCTTCAAAATCGCATCTTTCATGGCAAGTTCTGCAGTGAATCCAGATAGGCCAGCCGCTACGTTGTCAGTCACGTTGGTATGGCAGATCATACGCGCAAATGGCGTCATTACCAGGCGATCAGCAGGGGCAATGCCAAAGGTTTGTGCAATAAGCATTGCGTACAACAAGCCTTTCATAATGGTCGATTTACCCAGTCCGTTACCGCCCGTGAGCACCATGTTGTAGGCGCTTGCGCCACCCATTTCAAATGAGCTTGGCACTGCCTTATTTTTGTCCAGACGTGGATTCCATAGGTTAGTTGCACTAATGTATGGGCGATCGCTATCGACAAATTCTACAAATGAATAACGTGCGGCTGTATCTTGATGATCAAGGTATAAACGGGTAGCAGATACGAGTGCGCCCAGTTGGCCACCCGCCATGATTGCATCGCACAATTCATTCTTGGTTTCTTGCAATAATGCATAGGTTGCGAAGGTACGGGCAGAGTATGAGAACCAGTATGACGGTTTGCCTTTAAAAGTATTGCATTGTAGTTGTTGTAACAATCGTGTTGCATTATCCGATACTTTGTTTTCAAAGAGCTTGCTCATATGGCGCAGATGCGCAAAATGGTGTTTGAAGGTAGGGTGTGTATTCACCAGCTCATATATCTCGCGTAATGTATCCATGTATGATGCTAAATCAATCATACGTTGTTGCACAAATCGGGCTGTTTGAGCCAAACCTTTTATTTCGTGGTAACCCATATAGACGGTCAGGGGTGCAAAAATGGTCACGATTGAACCATTTATCAGTGCTGACTGACTTTGCTCTGCTGTCGCGAATAAGTTTTTGTAACCTGCATACGTGAAAATGGGGGCAACGACAGTCTCCACACCACCAATACACAGAACAAAGCCCTTCATAGCGAACATGAAGCCAGAACGCAATGCAACTGATTTAAGGCCATGACCGCCACTATAAAAGCCTAATTTTGAAATTCCTTCAAAGAACGCGGCATCCACAGGTGTATAAAACGCAAGTAGCGCTTCCTCAAGTTCGGCTAGCCTTTTGAGTTTATTTTCCAACGTTGTGAAGAGTTCTTTATCTTGCGCAAGTGCTTTGATAAGTGCTTGGTTATGTTTGATCTGTGCATGATCAGGTGATGGCTGAGCCAATGCCCATGCTTGTGCTGTTTCTGCAATTATGCTGGTATTGTAGTTAAGGTCATGTACCAAGCTGTTTTTGCCTTCAGACCCACCGTAGACTAATTCCATAGAGCGTATGAAGGTTTTGTCGACTGTTTTGTGTACCGGTAGTTTACCTTGGTTGACGTGTACATCAAGCATGTGGAAGGCAACTTTGTACTTATCCAGTTCGCTCAGCGTACCAATGAGTGGTATTTCTATTACTTTATCGCCCACCTTAATTTCGATCTTATTTTTCTTGTCATCCTGTGCTTTCTGTGCATCAGTACCAGGTTTTGACACCTTGTCCTTATCCTTATCCTCATTCTCTTCATCTTCCTCAACGGCAAAAGCGCGCATATATTCATTAGCCAAGCTCGTGACTAAATGCTCGTCTTTTTTCTTCTTTTTCTCACCTTTTGCATGCAATGCAAGCGGCGTGCTGAGCAACATGCTCAGGCATAGGGTGAATGATAATACCATACGGTTCATAACGGGTCCTCCGTTTATAAGGTTATGCTGCGGGTGCAGCTACAGAAACTAATTCTTTACATTTTTTGTCCATTTTACGTTGTACAACACGATCAAACATATCCTTGGTCAGATGAATATCTTTGGTTGCCATTGCAGCATCGCGGAGTGCCATTACCAGCTGTGAAATATCACGACCAGTAAAAGTGTCTAGTTTTTTTGATAATACGTCAATAGCCGCTGTATCTATCAAGCTTTCATCGATGAGAATCGGTTTAGGAGTTTGTCTGCTGAACCATCCGCGTTTGCCTTCAAATATTGGATTGACCAGGTATTTATCGATATACATGCTCAGGATATCTGTGCGTTGTGCAAGTGTTGGCGGATTAATATATATCGTTTCACTAAAGCGGCTTTGGAATGCGCTATCAAAATCTTGCGGCCTATTGGTAAGCGCAATTAAAATAAAGTTACTTTGCTCAGTACCTGTTTTGGCCATAATTTGGTTCATCACCAGACGTGTTTCTTCGCCGAGTGTTGATTTGTCGCGGCTTGCAAAAATAACTTCAGATTCATCAATGATAATGACTATCGGTACCGATGAATTTTCAGCGTAAGTAAATAATTGTCGCAGCTTAGTGATAGCATCTTCAACGCGATAATTGCGCAAGTTAGATGCTGAAAAATAAATAGCCGGTAATCCCAATTCATTGGCGATTACTATCGACATGAGGGTTTTGCCTGTTCCGGGAGGGCCAGGTATTAGCAGGTGACGTAAATAACCACCATTTTCTAGGGTGTTTTTGGTTGCCTCAATGTATTCATCAAAGAAGGATGCGTTTTCTGGAGTCAAAATAATATCGTCACGCGTGGCGGTAAAGACATCAATGTTAAATAACCAGTTATACAGTTGTTTGTGGAGTGGTAGAATAGTAGTTTTATCCGCTAATGTTGGCAAGCGATACCAATCCTCTAATGCTTGTGCGCCCAATTTAAGGCCATAATAAACACCAAATACTATCAGGGCATATTTACCTACCTGGAGGACACTGTTGGGATCATTGAATGCGGTGATAACTTCCTGTACCGCAGCACGGGCGGCAGCAGCTTTGCTTGCGGCCTCTGCTTCAGCTTTGCCACGCGCAAGTTTAAGCTCTAGTTCGACTTCGAGTGATTTTTTCAGCATAGAAGGACCAAGATTAGAATATTCCATGAGGTTGTTTAGGCTGGTATCTTGCATTTCATCCAACTTATCAAGAGCTTTTTCTTTTCTTGCTAAATCACGGTTAATGCCATCTAATTTTTTTCGTGTGGTTGCGAGATCTTGTTTATCTTGTAATAGGATCTGCTCTTGCAATGGCGTACGCTGACTGTTAGTTTCTGCGGCAGCGATTTTAACTGTAAGTCTTTTTTCTTCAGTTTCCAAAGAATCTTTTTTGGCAATTGTTGCCTGCTGTTCTTCAGCGATGCGCCGTGCTCTTTTCTCCATGATGGCACCAATGCTATCTGTTACGCGTTGCGCACCGCGCCCAAATGCATCGAGTACGGTACCGAATGCCGAAGCGGCTGTCTGCAAGGCACCATTGGTATTGTTGCTGGCAGGAGGTGTCTGTGGCGGGTTCATAGTGATCAGTGGGTTCGCTATGGCTAAACACAGTAACAATGATAGTTTTTGCATACGATTCATAAAAATTCCTCCATTAAACAGAAGCTGGTGTAGCAGTTGTTTTTTGCTCGTCAGATTCTGCATCGTCTTGTTCTTTCTTTCCTAATAAATAGTTTTTTAGTTTGTTTTTTATCCATACAAGGTCAGAGTATACATTCATACTCGACTGTATGAGGACTGGCCCAAATAGAAGACTCAGCTCTAACGTTATACCAAGCGCAATGAGGGCAGCGGGCACTGATATTTCTTTATATATTCCTGTTTGCCAGACAATATAGGCAAAATAGGGCACCTTTCTCGCTTTGTAGAGTAGAATCGATGCGATTATTACCACCATCCATTGATTGACTCTGCCATAGGTTGTTAATTGTCCTAACCATTTAAAGGTGAAGAACTGTTCCACCGCCTGCCGTATGCTATTAGCGGCGATATAGTTGCCTGTGGTAATAAATGCTTTTAAATCTTGTTCGACGAGCTGTTTTTCAGGATCTTTATTGGGCAGATGACGCGTTGCCTTATACGCTTGCAACAATGCGATGAGCTCATCAGTGTTCGTTTTTATATGTGTGAGCCATACCGTGTGGTATAAATTGTTAATAATAATCGAAATCATGAGGAAACTACCTATTTCTAGTGCTCGATAGGTCAAGCGATTGTTTCTAATGTTGTACAGCCAGTCTGGTAATCCACATGATTTGTAGGCAAATTTTCCCCAAAAGTCCTGAGGTGATGCGCTCTCTAATGCGCGATCGATGGGAAGGCCTTGATCTGAGGCAGGAGCATTGGCATTATGCGCGCCAAATATTTTTGTACCGGTCATAGTAGATAAGGGTGCGTCAGCCCAAAAGAGCCATTTCCTGATACAATTTATGGAGAGTTTGCCCATTCTGTAACACAGGGCAAGTAATTCGGTTGGCCCCTTGTTTTGGTCTATTTTACCACACTCCACAACCTCTTTTTTTAGACTTTCAGTAGAGGGATTAAATGATGGATCAAGGGTAAATTGTTCATAAGAACCATCCGGTTTTTGAGTCCACGCATAATGCGCTTCGGGTATAAAAGATCGCTGTATAATAGATTTTTGTCGTAGATAACTACTTGCTTTGTAACCTGCTATGAGGGCCAGGAGAGGTATGATTAACTCCATTCTAAAAGGATTATAGCCAATATAGTGATGTTGTTTGCTTAGTTCACCAAAAAGAGCGTCAAGCTGTTCAGTTTCATGAGCATCATGGGCATTATCTTTCTTTTCTACTTCTTTGAGCTTTTTTTGTACTTCTGTAAGCGTTGTGATGGTATCGTTTACATTGCTTGTTAATGCCTTGTAAATATGGTTAACTCTTTTTTCTTTAAAATAGTCGAAAAACATATATGCCATAGATAGATCAGCAACAAAGAAGGGGAGTTCAATCAGATCTCGGCGGTATAAGGCCATGGGAAATTGTTTGTGGCCTAACAATACCGTGTTTTCCCACTGAGCGCGTTGCGCATCTTTTTCCGATCGGAACGGTACAAAGGGGTCCTTATCAACCTGTTCGAGCATCGGTGTATAGCCCTGTAAAAAGTCGTTAAAAATAGCGGTAGGATCATGAGAATCCATAGCCACACCCATACCTGCTTGGACTAGCAGGTATAGCAAGAACGTGTAGGTAAACAACGATCTACGGTTCATAATACCACCTACATTAGGTTATTTTTTGCTGCATGTACTGCTATAAAATAAACTGTTTATGATAAGTAATCATACACTTATATAGTTTTTTTTCAAATGGGTAATACAATTGTACCCTTATCGTTTCTATATGAAATCTTGGTGCTGTGCATATAGAACAAAGCTGGGTTTTTATCTGAGCTATGGTACACTAAAAGGCCTAGTGTAGGGTATTATAGCATGAAAAAAATGAATATAGCAGTACTGGTATCTGGTGGCGTCGATAGTTCGGTGGCGTTGCGCCTATTGCGTGATCAGGGGCATACCGTAACTGCCTTTTATCTGAAAATATGGCTTGAAGATGAGCTATCGTATCTGGCTGATTGTCCCTGGCAGCAGGACTTATCCTATGTGCGGGCGGTCTGCGACCAACTAGCGGTGCCGCTTGAGGTGGTCAGTCTACAGCAGGAATATCACGACTATGTGGTCAAATATACCATCGAGCAAGTAAAATTAGGCAATACCCCAAATCCGGACATATTATGCAATAAACTGATTAAATTCGGTTTTTTTATGACACAGTGTGGACATGCGTATGATAAGGTGGCAACCGGTCATTATGCTCAGGTGGTAGAAGGTGCGAATGGACACGTGGTATTGCGCCTCGCGCCCGATGCTATTAAAGATCAAACCTATTTTTTATCTCAATTAAGCCAAGCACAGCTGCAAAGAGTGTTATTTCCGATCGGGCATCTGACTAAAGACCAAGTGCGTGCACTTGCCTATGTATATGATTTGCCCACCAAGGATCGCAAAGATAGCCAGGGTATTTGTTTTTTGGGCAATTTTAAGTTTCGCGATTTTGTACGCGCATATGCAGGTGAACAACAAGGGCCGCTGATTGAGCTAGAAACGGGAAAGCAGGTTGGCATGCATAATGGATTTTGGTTTTATACTATTGGCCAACGGCAGGGCCTTGGTCTATCGGGTGGACCCTGGTATGTGGCGCGCAAAGATACCAAAACAAACACAGTATTTATTTCACGCGAGTATTATGATACAGGTAAGCAGAGAAACTGGTGCCGTGTGCAGCAGTGTAACTGGATTAATGAGGTTGATTGGCACAGTGCGCGCATGCACGTTAAATTGCGGCATGGGCCACAGGCGCATGAGTGCACTATTGCGCGCAACGCAGATGGGAGCGTCGATGTGCAGTTAATGCACCAAGATCAGGGCATTGCGCCGGGGCAATTTGCGGTGTTTTATGATGGTGATAGATGCTTAGGTGGCGGAGTGATAACAGAATGGGACGCTTTGAGTTTAAATCGTTGAAAAAAATGAACCTACAGCTATTTCGCCAGTTGCCCCAATCACAAAAAAGGGTGACGCTATCTTCCTACATTACCATACTGCGGATTGTACTGACGCCCTTTATTGTACATATGATGGTGCATGGTTCATGGGGCATGGCTTGTATCGTATTTGTCATAGCAGCTTTAACCGATATGCTCGATGGTACGCTCGCACGGCTGCGCAATGAAAAGACTTTCCTTGGCGCCTGTCTAGATCCGATAGCGGATAAAATTCTTATCGTGTCTTGTTTTTGTACACTGGCATTTTTTCAATCGCCACTTTTTGCAATTCCACACTGGTTTGTACTGATGGTACTATTAAAAGAGGTGTTGCAAATATCGGGGGCTTTTGCTGTCTATCAATACAAAGGATATTTGCACGTGGAGCCAACGGCACTGGGCAAAATGACGACCGTTGCGCAGATGAGTTTTATTAGTTGGCTCTTTGCCTGTTATTTTTTCCAGTGGGTTCCCATAAAAACCTATTATATGGCACTTGGATTACTGACCTGCTTGATTCTTGTCACCTTTTTTCAATACGCCTGGATCGGATTACGGTCCGTGCGCTCAACGTAGGATATGAATATGAGAACTATGATACATTATGCGAGTACCATTCTCCTGCTTTCTGTCGGCATCACAAGAAGCCAAGAAACCTTTGTCGTGGTAAAGAAAAAAGATACCGTCTCAGTCGGCAAGCTCAAAGAGCAGGCGGTTGATCAGTTGGGCGATATCCTACGGAGCCTGCCCACTCTCATGAGACAGATTGCTGATATTCAAGAATATGCACAGAAGACTCTAGAGTCCTATATCTGTGGAACTAAGGGCTGTTTTTGGGATACGGCAGGCAAAGAACGGCTGAGGGAGTGCTGCGTTAAAACAGAGGAGTGTAACCAGCGCATTGAGGCAATCAACAGAGAACTCGCTGATTTGGCTGCCTATTTAAAGAAGATGGGGTAGTGCGCGTGTTTTCTATTAGCACTTTTCTTTTCTTTATTTTCTGTTAGGATAGGGATATGTTTTCAGTATATGGTATAAAAATGGAGTGATTATGAATAATAGCTTGCTTACTACTATTTTGAACCTGGCATCCCCAGTTATTTTTTTGGGTTTTGTGGTGCCAGCAACGGCTCTGCAGACCCTGCCAAATCTTGATCCGTCATTTCAAATAGAAAACTCGATTAAAAAATTTAAGTATCGCAAGGCTTCAGTCTACGCAAAGGCTGGCGTTGCCCTGTCTCGCGCAGAAGATATGCAAGAGCGTATCGATACGATATTGCAGGTGCGCCATACGCCAGAGCGTACCGTATCTGCAACAGAATATGGTACCTTTGTCTGCCATGCGGTACAAGCGAGTGCCCAGGCAACAATGCGCGAAATTATAACCATTCTTGATACTATTGCCGCATCAATTGCGTATTGGCAGCAGCAACAGGGGCATCAGATACGTTACCTGTTGCATAAAAATCCGGTCAAATTAGTGACCGGTAAAAAACAACAAGCAGAAATTCGCGAGCACTTGGATGCATTGTACGCGTTACAAAAAACTTATTTTTCTCATTTGGGTACTATAGCTCAGCAAGTACAGGCAATAGCAGGCGTGTGTGCGACCGTGTCTGACCAGGGATCACTGATACAACGTATTGTGCATGCGATGGGCAGCGTCGTGGGTGTATCATCTACGTCATCTGGCATAGATGCTGATAGCATCGTTGATGATACGGTCAAAGCATTGTATCAAATGCCATTATATCTTAAACGCGCGCAGCGCGAGTTGACACCACACCTGATACCTTCATGGGCCGCCAGAAACTGGTTACCCGTTGGGGCGGCGGTAGTGGGCAGTGCATTGTCGATGCATTATTATCTAAATGCAAAGCAAAATGCACATAATTGGATAGATGCAAAACAGGATGCGATAAAGCCGGTAGTTGGTACAGTATGTGCGAATATTATAGGACTTGCGAACCAAGTGGATGATCAATTAGGGGTTGGTACCCAGATGGTAGACGAGATGCGTATCAAGACTAAAGAATGGGCAAATGCTGTACAGGATGGGACACAAAAAATACATGCTTCATTGGCTCATGCAGGTGTACAGGTTGTTGGCACGGTTGATGATATACATCAGAAAGTGCAAGAGGCTAATGCAAGTACCGTTAGTCAGGTGATGTCTTGGGTTCCTGGCAAACAGATGCCCGCTGGTATGATAAAGGGCGGAATCGCCTCAGCGGTGGATCCATATCATGATACTATTGTAGATAAAATTGCAAAAGGTATCCAATATTCAACGTGTACTAAGGCGACAATACAAGGTAATGTGGAAACGTTTCAGAAATATAGATCAAAGTATGCACAAAAAATTACGAATGCTATACAAATTGTTCAGGGCAAAATAGGTTTGTTCAATGAAAAAATAATAGAATCTTTGCCGAGTATTATGGATGGTGTTGATGCAACAGGACGCGTATCTAAAAATATAATTACGTTTGGTTTACCAATTGCTGCATTAGCAATCGCTTATTGTAGCTATAAACTCACAAAATCGGTATATGAAACAATCTATCCGCTCTTATTCCCAGAACTAGATTATTATTACGTGCGTCAATCGTTGCGTGATATCAGCCGTCTATTTAATAGTTATCAACAGGTATCTACTTTATCGATAGAGCATCTGGGTGCATTAGCGTACCATGTGCATACGCTGCAATATGCTGATGTTCCGGGTGAACTCAAAGATCAATTTACCGCGGATGTGACGGAACTGGCATCTGAGCAGTATACGCTAGAACAAAAAATGCGTACTATTGAGCGAATGTATCGAAGCTACGATTTTTTAGCGGTCAGTTGTTGAGCGACTAGCAAAGCATAATTTTTGTGTTATTATCTAATGGTGCCGGTACCTGTATCGGCACCATTTTTTGTGTATGCTCATGTTCTATTAATCCCTTTTTTTTACAAGGATGCTCACCATGGCTGGATATAATCGCATCATTATGATCGGTAACTTAACACGTGATCCTGAATATAAAACATTGCCGTCTGGTCAGGCGGTGTGTCGTTTGACCATAGCTTCTAATAGGCAGTTTAAAAACAGACAATCAGGAGAGATGGTACAAGAAGTGTGCTATGTAGATGTAGATGTCTGGGGCGCGCAAGCAGAAAGTTGCCGCCAATATCTGGCAAAAGGCAGACCAGTGTTGGTGGAAGGGAGATTAAAACTTGATAATTGGCAGGATCAAAATGGGCAAAATCGCAGTAAGCATTCTATTTTTGCAGACCGCGTGATCTTCTTAGGCTCGAATACACAGGCAGAAGTGGGCTTGGGTGGTCAAGAAAGCTCGGTAATTGAAGAATCACCGGTACCAACCCAGCAAGCAGCGCCACAGTCAGAATTAGAAAAAGAGCTCTTTGACCAGATTGATCAGATTAAAAAACGGCAGCCAAAATCTGCGGGTGTAAAACAAAATAAACCTGAAAGTGCTGCGGTTAATACTGGTGAAATTAATTTTAAAGATCAACCTCCGTTCCAGGATGATTTACCTTTTTAATACCTGCTTATCTCTTTTTTCTTTCCCAAGGGGTTTCAATTTTCCGCTCATCCTGAACTCGTTGAAGGGTAGAGCGGAACGCTTTTTATATTCGTTCGATCCTTCAACAGGTTCAGGATGAACGAATTTGTCCCAGGATGAGTTATATACAGGACTTCGTCAAATAATTGAAAGTTCTCTCCAGGATTGACTATTCAAAAAAAATGAGCTCTTCTTTTTAGTTGAAGAAACAAAAAAAGAAGGGAGCTCATAATGATCAGTAAAACTGAACGTAA